>Ga0209750_1000009_pt1 | contig 178825 bp, 146 predicted proteins | sample YNPBryulayer2012_FD_185813 | JGI IMG/M metagenome (GOLD analysis project Ga0209750, IMG submission 185813) | Anoxygenic and chlorotrophic microbial mat microbial communities from Yellowstone National Park, USA - YNP Bryant MS upper layer 2012... ...
TTACCTGTTTATCTGTAAACTCATACTCTAACTGCTCAACTTTTTTAGTTAATTCTTTCATCCCTGCAACCTATTATTTTTGTTAAAATTACAAAAAATTAAATCTTTTAATTGCATATTTCGGGTTAAACATAAACTAATTTAGGGCATTAAAATTCGCTTCAAAAGTAAATATTAGAGTAGTAATTTCTGTGCAAAAATCTATATTCATATTTGCCTAACTTTGGGATTGCAAATTACAAAAAAAAAATAAAATTCAAAATTTTTTTTATAACTTTATTTTGTATTAACAAAATTTGGTTTTGCTATTTTTAAGCTTTGTTGATTATAAAGATGAATATTTTATGCTTAGAAATTTAATGTTTTTTTAGAATTTTGGAAACTTCTGGGAATGGAGATAGCACTCGCTCCAAGACGCCTTTGCTACGGGAAATTACAATGCCGTAATTTGTTATAGGGACACCAGCTTCCTTTGCCTTTGCTATTCGATTCAATTTTTCACGGCGGGTTAACATACAGGAGCCGCAGTGAATGATGAGCTTATACTCCTGTAAATTCGACGGAAAGTCTCTGCCAACCGCAACTTCGAACCGAAGTTGCTTGCCGGTGTAGCTTTGTAGCCAGCGTGGAATCTTTATCCGACCAATGTCGTCCTGCAAGGGATGATGACTGCAAGCCTCGGCAATTAATATTCTATCTCCATCTTGCAAGAAATCAATGTATGTGGAGCCTTTAACTTCCTCCATCAAATCTCCCTTATATCGACAGAAAAGAATGGAAAAGGTTGTACATTTGACATTTGGCGGAGTTTCGGCAACCATTTTGTCAACAACTTGTGAGTCGCAAATCACAAGGTCGGGCGGTCGATTTAAATACCCAAGGAATTGGCAATATTCGGTGTCTTTGACAACGAAAGCTGCTGAGTTGTTGTCCAAAATCTCCCTAATTGCTTGAACCTGGGGAAGTATTAGCCTTCCTTTTGGGGCTTGACTATCGATTGGAACGATTAGAACAACCAGAGCATTGGGAGGTAAAATGTCGCCCATAAGTTGAATGTTTTGTTGGTCAAGTTGCTCGGCAATCTTCAAAAGAATTTTTTTGAAGTTATCCAGAAACTCGTTGTATTTACTTTTATCGATGGAAGAAACTTCGATTATGTTTTGAGTGTACTCTTTAATCTTGCTATAAAAAGTATCATCTGGCCGTGCCAAGTCGATTTTATTTATTGCAATAATTAAGGGCAAGTTGTATTTTTTTGCTGTCTGAGCAATTTGTTCTTCGAATTCAGTCCAGACATTCGGTTCAACAACGAGAACGACGATGTCGGCTCGGTCGAAAATTTTCTGCGTTCTTTCGATTCGTTTTCTTGCAAGAATGCTCTGGTCGTCTATTCCGCCTGTATCGATTAAATTCACTGGACCGACTGGAAGAAGTTCTATTGGTTTTTCGACAATGTCGGTTGTGGTTCCGGGTACAGCCGAGACAATCGAAACATCTTGGTTAGCGATAAGATTTAACAGGCTGGACTTGCCAACATTTGTCCTGCCAAGCAGTGCAATTTGTATCCTCAGCGATTTTGGTGTCCCAATCATTTTTTTGAACTTTTTAATTTTTTTAAAACGAATTCCGTTCGATTTAATTTGATTTGAAAAAAACGTACAAAAGTGCAATTGTTTTTGGATTTGCAAAAATCGCATATTTATTCTTTTTCTTTTATTGTTTTGAAATTATCAAAAGTGAAAAATGAAAGGTGAGTTTGAAAAGAAGAAAACATTATTCAATTTAATAATCTTTAAGCCCTGAACAAAGGGAATTAGTTGCCAAGCTTGAAGATGTTTTTTAAAAAACATATTATTCTAAATGCCTTCGAATAAAAGAAATGTAACTTATTCAAATTTAATTTGTTACTATTATTTTCGATATTTCAAAGGAGAATGAAATGAGGAAAATTATTTTTTTCGGTTTTTTTCATTCTTATTTTAATTCTTTCTTGCAACGACATTAGTCAAAGCATTCAGCTTAGCCCCGAAAACGAGATTGTGCAACCTAACAACATTTTTGCTTTAAAGCTTTTTCGGGAAGTTAATCGTCAAGAGGGCAACAAGAATATCGTTCTTTCACCATTAAGCGTCTCGTTTGCTCTCGGAGTGACAGTTAATGGAGCCGCTGGCGCCACCCGTGATTCTATCTTGCGCACTTTGGAACTTAATGGCTTTTCGCTTAACCAAATTAACGAATCTTATCAAAAATTGATGAATTACATTTTGCAAGCAGATAGCAAAGTTCAGTTTGAGCTTGCTAATTCGATTTGGTATTATATCAAGTTCCCATTTAAACAAAGTTTTTTCGACCTATGCAAGCTGTATTATAATTCATTGGTTTCAGGGCTCGACTTTGAAGACCCCAAGGCACCAGATATTATTAATGATTGGGTTAACAAAAGCACAAAAGGGAAAATAAAAGAAATTATCAAAGAAATATCTGGCTCTATGGATATGTATTTAATCAATGCAATTTATTTCAAGGGGAACTGGGTTTATATGTTCGATTTATCGAAGACAAAAAAAGATATCTTTTATCTGTTGGATGGGACGACGAAGATGTGTGATATGATGAATCAAAAGGTGTTTGTTCCTTTCTACTCGAGCCAAAAGTTTCAGGCTGTGGACTTGCCTTATGGTGATAAGAATTTTAGTATGACGATATTTTTGCCTGCCGATATAGACGATTTCATAAACGAATTGACTGACCAAAATTACAGGAACTGGTTGACTGAGTTTGGCGAAGATTCTGTGGGTATTATTATGCCCAAGCTCAAGGTCGAATACGACATAACCCTTGATACGGCATTGCAAAACCTTGGGATGGGTTTAGCCTTTGACTGTCTTTTTGCCGATTTTTCTTCTATGTCTTATATTGGGGTTTTATGTATTGGGAAAGTAAAACATAAAACATACTTGAGTGTTGACCAACAGGGGACAGAGGCTTCGGCGGCTTCAGCAGTGGAAATTATTAGGGACTCCTATGGTCCCGAGCAAAAAATAATTAAACTCAACAGACCCTTTGTTTTTGTCATTCGCGAAAGGAAGACTGGAGAAATCCTCTTCATCGGAAAGATTGTAGAGCCAGATATGTAAGCCTAAAATTAAAAATTATTTTATAGTTTGCATTCTTTAATTTTCCATTTTAGTGACTTTTTATGATTAATTGTCTTCGTAGCATTTTTGATGATGCTAATCTCGTAAAAAAGATACAAAAGAAACTTCCTTATCTTTTTCAACTTGCTGAAATGGAAAATTCTCGAGCTGGGAAAACTGGAATGGAAGTTGGTTCGACGAGAGATAAAATAATAATAGCATTGTTGATATATAAATTTGGTTTTGAAAATGTTGAGGTAAATATTCCTATTATGGAGCCAGAGATAGATGTTAGACTATTTGGAGAACCAATTTCAATTAAGACAATTTCAGGTGTGAGTCCTAATGGGGTTAAGCTCATTTGGACTGTAGATTCTCTTAAAGCAAAAGAATTTCAAGAAAAATATTATCCTAAGAGCGATATTTTATTGATTCATATTAATTGGGGTGGTATTGGTGGATTCTATTGGGTTCCACTTGCAACCCAAAAGAGAGTTTTTGACAAAATTGGTAAAAGTGAATATATTAAACTGCCAAAGCCTGGTACCAATCCTCGTGGTGTTGAAATTTCGAAGACGGCTTTGTTGAATCTGATTGAAGATTATGAGACTAAGAAGATTGAGATAAAATGGATTAAAGAAGAAATTGAATTTAACCCATTTAAAAGATGGATAGATTTTTGGAGGGAGGAGTAAATGCAATTTAATCGGAGAAAAAATGGAACTAAGACGAGCTCTTTTGGTTCTCCTGGAAGAATTAATCACGATTCCACGCCTTTTTATTCAAGTAGATTATACGAAGGTTTACCAATGGAAGAAAAAACAAAGTATGTTGAAAATCCAATTCCTGCTGAATTTTTAGATAATTTTTTTGTGAAGTCTAGTGAAAAAATGGAAGAGTTACCCGATAATTCTATTCATCTGATGGTTACATCGCCACCTTACAATGTTGGAAAAGAATATGACAAGAATCTAACTTTAGATGAATATAGAGATTTTTTAAAGCGAGTTTGGACTGAAGTAAAAAGGGTTCTTGTTCCCGGTGGTAGGGCTTGTATCAACATTGCAAATCTTGGTAGAAAACCTTATATTCCACTGCATTCTTTTATAATAAAGGATATGCTTGACCTTGGTTTTTTGATGAGAGGTGAAATCATCTGGAATAAAGCCTCGAGTGGTAGTCCATCGACTGCCTGGGGAAGTTGGCTTTCCGCAAAAAATCCTACTTTGCGAGATATTCACGAATATATTCTTGTTTTTTCTAAAAATTCATTTACAAGGGAAAATAAGGGGAGGAAAAGTACCATTTCAAAAGAAGAATTTCTTGAGTTTACCAAAAGTGTATGGACTTTTCCGGCTGAAAGTGCAAAAAAGGTTGGCCATCCCGCACCTTTCCCGATTGAGCTTCCTTATAGATTAATCCAACTATATACCTTCGAGGGGGAAATAGTCCTTGATCCATTTATGGGAAGTGGACAAACTGCACTTGCTGCGTTAAAGTTAAATCGTCATTTTGTTGGTTACGATATAAACCGAGAGTATGTTAATTTAGCGAAAAGAAGAATAAAAGAATTTATTTCTGTGCAGAGGAATTCAAAGTTATTTTAATTGGTATTTTCACTTTATTTCCTTTCTTTTGGAGCCTTATTTGACGATATGTATGAATGTTTAGTCTCTTATTGGGAATATTAGACAAAAGAAGCAAGATTATAAAATCTTTTATGTCCAAAACACATGTTAAAAAAGATAATCTAAATTGATTATTTAGTTTTTCTTTCTATTCTAAGCTCAATTCCCCTAGACTTGTGGTGGCTACTGGATTCGAACCAGTGACCTTTCGCGTGTGAGGCGAACGCTCTCGACCAACTGAGCTAAGCCACCTCGATTTACAAAATTACGAAATCTTTTTGTTTTTATTACTATTTTTCATTTACTAAAATCTTGGAAGTTCCAAATAAGTTCACTTTTTCAGTGTTATTTCCAAATTTTTTATTAAATTACTTTTCTTTTATTTTCAAATATGGTAGAAAAATGGAATTCGAGCCTTTTAAGATTAAAGTTGTTGAGCCAATACCTATTACCACGAAGGAGTATCGTCTGAAAAAGTTGGAGGAAGCCCATTATAATCTTTTTCTATTGCGTTCAGATGATATTACCATCGATTTGTTGACAGACAGCGGAACTGGGGCTATGAGCTCCAAACAATGGTCAGCCCTTTTCGATGGCGACGAAGCCTATGCAGGCTCTCGCAGTTATTTTAAGTTCGAAGAGGTCGTGCAAAAAATCACAGGGTTTAAGCACGTCATTCCTACGCATCAAGGGCGAGCAGCAGAAAGAATCGTTTTTTCAATTCTTGGTGGAAAAGGTAAATTAATTCCGAGCAATACGCATTTCGATACTACACGTGCGAATATTGAATTTACTGGAGCCCAAGCGTTCGACTTCCCTTCGCCAATTTCTTTTCGCACCGACGAAATTGCCGATTTCAAAGGTAATATGGACCTTGAACGACTCGAAGACTTTCTAAGGTCCCACTCTCGCGAGGAAATCCCGCTGGTGATGATGACCGTAACAAATAATAGTGGCGGTGGTCAACCAGTTTCGATGGAAAATATTCGTCGAACGAGCGAATTGGCAAAGAAGTACGGAATTCCGTTCTTCATCGATTGTTGCCGCTTTGCCGAGAATGCTTACTTCATCAAAATGAGGGAACCTGGCTATGCAGACAAAAACGTAATGGAGATTGCTCACGAAATGTTTTCTTATGCAGATGGTTGCCTGATGAGCGCAAAGAAGGATGGACTTTCCAATACGGGCGGGTTTATTGCTACGAATTTAGATGAACTTGCCCGAAGAGCGAGGGATTTGCTCATTATCACCGAGGGGTTTGTTACTTATGGTGGCTTGGCTCGAAGGGATTTGGAAACCTTGGCAGTTGGTTTGCTCGAAGCACTCGACGAGAAATATCTTGAATATCGCATTAATCAGGTTAGATTTCTTGGGAATAAACTTGTTGAAAAAGATGTTCCTATTCTTTTGCCTATTGGCGGGCATGCTATTTACCTCGATGCTAAGCGATTTGCTCCTCACATTCCGCCGGAGCAATTCCCCGGGCAGTCAATTGCTTGCGAAATTTATATTCAAGGTGGTGTTCGTACAGTCGAAATTGGCTCCTTGATGTTTGGGAAAGATGGTGACGGTCAAAGAGAACTTCGACCACCATTTGAACTTGTTCGTCTTGCTATTCCGCGTCGGGTTTATACAAATAATCATTTGCAATATGTTGCCGATGTCGTTGGTGAAGTTTACAGAAATAGAGATAAACTTCGTGGTATGAAAATAACTTATCAGACTCAATTCCTCCGCCACTTTACTGCCCATTTGGAATATATTTGATAATACAATTGGGGATGGGATATTTCCCTCCCCAAATTGTATTTATTTCCTTTAAGTTATTGGATTATTTAGAAAGTCGTTTTAAAATATTTATTAAGTTTCATTATTGTAAAAATAAAGAAAGAACATCGCTGGGATTAATGTTAGCTTGGGCTGGCAAAGCTTCATCTTTAAATTTTGGTTGGCGCGTAGCTTCGATTTCTTGGAGTGCTTCTTCAAGAGTTTGAATTTGCTTGAATCTGCCTTGGCTCAGAGGATGATTATTCTCCATCTGGCTTTTATTGTTCAGATATTTTAATGCTATTTCTACAACGCTTCGTTGCCAGTCGTTTAGTTGAAGTATGTCGATTCCTTTTTGATTTTGTGATGGTTCTGTAGTTTGCTGGGTAACTTTTGCTGTTGGCTCAGCAGAATTAAAATTTTTTTGCAGATTTGAAATTGATTTAATTTCCATTTTTTACCTCTTGTTTTTTAAAATATTCTTTGTATTTTGTCTTTGTATGTTTAATAAATTTTAAAAAATGAAAATTTGCAAATATCATACCATAAATATTTCAAATGTCAAACTTATTTGGAGGTTCTATGAAATATTTTTTGACCATTTTTATTTTGTTGGTTCTTTTTGCTTGTTCAACAAACGAAGAGCAGCTCTCGACTGAGGAGGAGGTTAAAGAGAAGGACAAGGTAATCGAGGTTTTGAAAGCTTACAACAAAGCCTACGAAAAGAAGAACTTTTCCGAAATGGTTCGCTACCTTGCAAACGATTTAACTTTCTTTGGGAGCGACTCTGCAGAAACAATTAAATCGCTTTCGGAGTTTAAAGTTGCTATCGAGAAGCAATGGCAAGATATCGATTCGATGCATTATGGCGATATGGTCGATGTTTACATCCTTATGGACTCAAAAGGGAAACTTGCGTCCGCAATTTATGGCATTCCACTTGAACTTTGGTCGGGAGGAAAAAATGTACGACTCTTCCTTCGCGTTGCTCGAACCCTGAAAAAAGAAGGTGGGAATTGGGTGATAGTCAGTGGTATCACTGGAATCACTCGCGCCTCGAAGTCTATTAAGGAAATTATGCAGCAATAATTGGTAGAATTCACTTAATTTGTTAGCCCAACCTTACCATTAGATTTTCTATTGGGGGTTGGGTTTTTATTTTATGAAAAAAATAATTAAAAAGCTTGAATATTGACATTTTGCTTGTCAATTACTTTTTTTGGACAATTATAATGTTTGATAATGGTAGAATATGCATTTATTAACTTTTTGCTTTTAAACGCTTAAAAGGAATAATCATTTGTTCAAACAACTTGCCTCCCGCTTTTCTTTGTTGCAATTTGAGTTTTATTTAATCTTTTAAGCAATTACAAGTATAATTAATTCGTATTTTTGCATTTATGTTTTTTAAAAATGCAGTTGAAGTGAAGAAGATTTGTGTTATTGTCATTTGGTCAGGCTTATTTTTTAGTTTGTTTCAATCACCTGTTAAAACGCAGATAGTTAGTTCCCAAATTGACTATCCAACGAATTTTTACTTTAATTCCCAAAAAGATTTCAATAATGAACTTCTAAAATTAGCAGGAAGGTCTATCACAAGTTTGGTGGAAAATCACGAAAATTTCCCTGCCTATGAAAAATCTCTATTATTGGAAAGTCAGACTGAATTTTACTCTGGCAGGGCAGAATATGCCAAGAAGCTTTTGGAAGATTATGTTAAAAAAAATCCGAGCTCACTATTTGCTCCGTTCTTTTATGAGAATCTTGGGAATTTCAGCTTTGAACTGAAACAATACGATAAAGCAAGCAAGTATTATAATCTTGCAATAGAGAGCAGTAAAAAAGAATTTTTTTTCCGAAAAGACACAGCATATTCTGAACTGCCTGCAAGATGTCTTTATCGAGATGGTGTTGCTAAGCTTTTGAGTGGCAAAGTGGACGCAAGCAAAGAGCCTTTGGAAACTTGCTATCGCAGCTATTCCAAGACTTCCTCTGCCGACGATGCTCTTTATTTTCTTGGCTTAATTGCCGAGATGAAGGGTGAAGAAGAAAGTGCTATTGGTTATTATAAAACTTTGCAGCGTCAATATCCATATTCCAATTTGCTACTTGCCTCGAAAATACGCGAAGCAAGCAATTATATTGTTCTGCGACAGGATTCACAAGCTCTGTTAGCGTTGGATAATGCCGAAAATACTTTCCGCAGAATTCGTAATAAAGATTCGCTGGGGTTGTTGTTTGCTCCACAGGATTATTGCGAAGATATTGAAGAAAGAATCAAATTTCTGCGAGCCGAGGCATTGATGGTTGCTGCACGTTACGAAGATGCAATTGCAACATACAATCAATTTCTCGAGGAATTTCCCACATCAATTTACCAGCTTGATGCAAAATTGAAGATTGGATTGGCTCTGCTCGAAAAGGGCGATTTCCTGCGTAGCATTGAACAATTTGATAAAATTATAAACGAGTGCAAGGATGAAAATCGCTTGCAAAGGCAGCTTGCAGAATTATATCGTGCTATGGCTGATCGAAGATTGGGTAGATTGAGCGAAGCTCAGAACGCTTTTTCTGAACTTGCTGTGCGAAGCAATTATCAATTTACCTCTATTGTTCTGCTTGAACTGGGTTTGGTTTATTATGAGAAAAAAGAGTTTGACAAGGCAAACAAAACATTTGAACGAGGTCTTAGGGAGTCTACTGATAATTTAGTTACAGCTAAATTAAATTTGATGGTTGGCGCCGCAAATCTTGAATTGAAACAATACCAACGAGCAATACAATACTACAAAAGCGCCGAAGAACTGGCTCGGCGCGCTACAACTGTACAAATGCCAAATAAAAATTGGTTCATTGCAGAATCACGCTTGAAACAAGCAATAGCCCAAATTCTTTCGTTTCGAAATGCCGAAGCAATACAAAATCTTCTTTATGTCATAGGGAACTTTCCCAATGACCCTCGCTCCGAAGATGCTCTTTTTTGGTTAGCCGAAGCATATTATCGTTCCGATATGCTACAAAACGCAATTGATAAGTACGAAGCTTTGTTGGCAAAATTTCCGAACAGCAAGTATCGCGAAGAATCGCTTTATGGCTTAGGGTGGTCTTATTTCCGACTAAAGAATTTCAAAAAATCGAGCGAAGTATTCGCAAAACTTGTTTCAGAGTTCCCTTCCTCGAAGTATAATGTTGAGGTTTGGCTTCGCCAAGGCGATGGCTATTATGTTTTGAAGGATTTTGCCAATGCAATTACGAGTTATCGAAAAGTTGTTAATCTTGCACCCAATAGCGAAGAAGCCCAGTATGCAAGTTATCAGATATGTCATTCGCTTTACAAAATGGGAAAACTGAACGAAGCATACAACGAAGGACTTGAGTTTATCAAAAGGTACCCGAATTCATCGCTGGCTCCAAATGCGCTTTATTTGACTGCCTGGGTAAAATTCCAACAAAAGGAGTATTCCGAAGCCATCAACAGTTTCAATTTCTTAATCGATGCGTACCCAAATAGTCTTTTGGTTCCGCGAGCTCGCTATGCAATTGCCGATGCCTTGTATAATATGAACAAATTTGAAGAGGCTGCTAAAATTTATCAAGAAATTTTGGACAAATATCCAACAAGTCCCCTTGTTGCTGATGCTCTAAGAAGCCTTCAATATTGTTACATTGCAATGGGGCGCGAGCAAGATGCAATACAAATTGCCGACGATTATATTAATCGAAATCCTGAATCCCCTTTTGCTATGGATTTCATCTTGAAAAAAGGCGAAATGTTTTATTCAGGGAAAAAATTTAAAGATGCCATTGCAGAATATCAGAACTTTATCCAAAAGTTTCCCGAAAGTGAGAAAAAACCCGAAGCCCTCTTTTGGATGGCAAAAAGTTACGAAAGTCTTGGTGAATACGACAATGCAATTAGTTTATTCAATCAAATTTGCGAAAAATACAGTACAAGCGAATATGCGCCCCAATCGCTTCTTGAATTGGGTTTGATTAACAAGTTGAATGCGAACCTGCAAAGTGCAGATTCTCTCTTTACGAAGTTGCAAGAACTATATCCCAACGACCCAGCAGCAGCACAGGCTGGGTTTGAACAAGCAAGCATAAAGTTTACGCTTGGCGATACCGCCAATGCAATCAGAATTTGGAAAAGAATTGCACAGAATTTCGAAGGGACTGAATTTGGAGACCAAAGCCTTTATAAAATAGCGATGTATTATAGAATTTCTGGATTTTATGATGATGCGATACGAGAATTTTTCCGATTGGTGAACTCTTCGATTGACCCAAATTTATCGGCAGAAGCCCAATATCGGCTTGGCGAGATTTATCTACGTCTGGGCAATCGGCAGAAGGCAATTGAAGAATTTACCAAAGTTCGCAATAATTATGCAGGTATCGAAGATTGGTTCACTTTGTCTTTGCTCAATCTCGGTGAGCTTTTTGAGCAGGCGGGAAATATTGACGAAGCCGTTTCTTGTTATCGTGCAATTTTGGCAACTCGTGAAAGCGATGATTACACAAAAACTGCAAAAAGGCGATTACAAATTTTAGAACAAAAATCAAAATGATGGGTTGACAATGAGAAATTTCATTGTAATTGTGTTTTGGACTTTCTGTTTTGTTCAATTGTATGGGCAGACCGCATCTCAACCGCTCGAACTTCCAAATTTTATTATCGAAGGCAAGGAACAGATTGATGTTCAGATTGGAACAAAGCAAACTCCGTTTTTCCCAACTTACCTAAGCAGAGGAACTATTGATTCTTTAATAGTTGTCGAAAAGCCGAGAAATTATATTATTTTTCCTGTAAAATTTCCCGAGACTGTAATCGCAAGGAAGTTCCCTTCGGGGTATTTGTCTGGCTCGCTGGGAAGTTTCCTCACAGGCAATTTAAACTTTGGATATTCCATCAACTATCACGATTACGACATTTTCACCTTTGGTGATATCAATGCCAGCAAGGGCCATTTGGAAAATGCTGGATATATGAAGATTAAAATTGGGGCACAATCGGAATACCTTGCCCCCGATAAGTTCTACATTTTTGGTGGGAGCAAAACTACAACCAATTTGGAGCTTAACTATCGAAATTACAAACTTTACGCAATTAATACTGCACCAAAAAGGTCGCAACTTGATTTCGGTGCAAATGTTACATCGGTTGGCAATTTCGAAGGGTTCGATTTTCGAACGGGCGGAAGATTAGGCATTTTCCATCAAGGTGGCGGGGGAAAAGATTTAAACGAGAACACTATTGGTGGCTTTCTGGAAGTTCAAAATTCATACATTAAAAACCAATATGGTGGGCGTGTCTCCGTTGATTTTCGTTCTTTCGAGGGAAATTCTGCGAACTTTTTCGAAATTGCGGGGTTCTATAAATTTGAAATCAACCACGTTGACATAAAGCCCGAAATTGGCTTGCAACTTGCCCACTCGTCCAAGGGCAACACTGAGCCGATGGTTTTAGTTGCTTTGCTTATTGAAAAAAATATTAACGAAAATCTTGCAGTTTTTGGTGGATTTTCGAATAGGTTGAAAAATAAATCTTTCCACAATTTTGCATTCGAAAATCCTTATCTTTCCGATTCAACATATCTCGATTATACAAATTTCACCGAGATTTCAGGCAATTTAAAGTTCCAGCCAACAAAAGATTTCACAACAGCTTTTGGCACAAAATTCATCTATGCAAAAAGGTATCCTGTTTTTTTGAATTCATCGACCGAAACTTTTAAGTTAGATTATCTTGATGCCACATTCTTCGAAATTTATGCTGAGGGTTATCGAATCGTTCCTTCGGTTGGAGATTTTTCGGGCAGAATTGATTTGGACATTTCAACTTTGACAAACAATAAGAATGAAGTGCCATATACCCCGATGTTGAAAGTTCGCTTGGATTATCGGCGGAAGTTCTTCGAAAAAGTCTTTTTAAATGCTTTTGCTGAGTATATTGGGAAAAGGTATGCAGATGCTGAAAATCGTGTTCAACTTGATGCTTACAACAATCTTGGTTTACTGGTGGAATATTCGATTTCAAATTTATGGTTTGCCTCTTTCGAAATTCAAAATTTATTAAATTCGAATGTAATGGTTTGGAATAATTACAAAGAAAGGGGGCAGAACTTTCAATTTAACTTAACATATAAGTTTTAATATGGCTTTACAAATTGACAAAAGGCTTTACGAAGAACAATATTACGGTGGTTTCGAGCCGGGCGACCCCGACGACGAAACATTTTTGCTTGAACGTTTGGAAAAATACCCCGGTGATTTGCCATTCGACCTAAAAGAAACGGAAACAGAAAATTTTGATTTCTTAGAAGAATCTGAAGAAGATTTGCAAAAGGTTAAATCGGAAAAAGTTGAAGTAGATAAAAGTATTTCTGCCGAAGAACAAGTTCCAAGAGAAAATATACCCCTAAGTGAAATTTCTGTGGAAGAATTTGCCGTGTCCTCTCTCGCACCCAGCGAAGAATTTGAAAGGGAAGGAAGGATAGAGCGCGAAGTAATTCCATACGAAAAGGCTGGCGTTGAGAAGACGGAACGAGAAGTTCAGCCATACCAAAAGGCTGGATTGATTGAAGATGAAGAAGCAGTACCATTTGAAAGGCAAGGTGTCGAAAAGCAAGCTAAAGAATTTACAGAACCGCAGGGAAAGGGAGAAAAAGTTCAGTCGATATGGGATATTTTCGAAGAAGAAAAAGTTGAAGAAGCCCCGAGCGAAACTACCAGTGAGGAAACAACTGAACCACCTCTTCCAGAGTCAGAAATAACTCAAGAGGATGTTGACGAAACTGCCCCCGAAGGAGAACAAACCCCAGAGGCTGAGCCATTGCCAGAAATGGAAAGCCAAGAAACAGAATCTGTGCTTCTGGAATCTGATAGCATAGTCGATGTGCCATTGGAAATAAAATTAGCGAAAGTCGACCCCGAGGAGTTTTCTAAAGTTTTCGATGAAGATTTTCGGAATACCATTCTCGAAGACCTCGCTAAAAGTGAAGAAAGAAAGAAAACAAGAACAAAGCCAACGGAAGACACTGAGATTATTTCTACCCGAGAGAAAGAAGAGTTGCAGCGCGAGATTGACAAGCTGGAAGGGACTCCGAAGAGCGAGGGCGAAGCCGTTGAGTTCGATTTGAGTGAATTTCCTACGGGAAAGCCTTCCGAAATGATTGCCCAAGACATTTTGGAAAGCGGCGAACTCGAAAAGAAGAAAAAGAAAAAGAAGAAGAAAGAAAAAGCCAAGCCCGAAAAGGCTGTGGAAGAAGCAATCCAAGAACCTGCCGAAGAAGAACTGGTTGAGGCACCGACCGAAACTGTTTCCGAGGAAGCCGCTCCCCCTTCGGTGGTCGAAGTTCAAGCCGAACAACCGACAGAACCCGAACCCCAGCCAGAAGAATCCAAACCCGAGGAGAAGGAAAAGAAAAGGCGAAAAGTTCCTGTTTTATGGTTGCTTTCAGGTGCTCTGCTACTTTTGCTCATTCTTTTGATTGGAGGCTATTTTGCTTATCTTTACTTTATTAAGAAACCTCTTCCCGAAAGTAAAAAGCTGATGACGAAAGTCGAAGATGGCAAAAAGGCCGCACAAAAAGTTACTGAACCACAAGTGAAAAAGGAAGTTGAGAAGCCTGTTGAGCCTAGGCCTCAACCTCCACCTGAATTTGTCGAAGAAACGAAAGTTCCACCATCTAAACCTTTGGTTAAAGCAGAAAAGGAAAAGCTACCCAAGGCGGTTGAATCGACCGTTCCAAAGGCGAAGCCTGCTTTGGAACGGAAACCCGAAACAAGCAAGGAGAAAAGGTTCGTTTCGAAATTCGAAACCTTTGCAAAAACTCAAAAGGTGAAAGTTGTTGAGGTTCCTCCCGAAGATATGACTTCCCCAAAGCCGGTCGAAGAGTATGCAATCGAAATTTACTCCACGCCCGAAATCGAGGAAGCCAACTATTGGGTTAATCAATTGCAACTCAAGGGAATTAATGCCTATATCAAGCCTTTTCGAGTTCGGAATGTTAATTATTACAAAATTCGCATCGGACCATTCCGAAGCATTGAAGAAGCAAAGCAAGTCGCCCGCTCCTTAGGATTCAAAAACTTCTGGATAGACAGAGTAAAGTAAGAAGACTTTTTATTAGCTTTAACATTTACACATTGGAACACAAAGAATTTATATTCTGTGTTTATTTTATGAATTTGCTTTTCTTTAGGTCTTCATGATATTAATTGAAAAAATCAAAAAATAAAGGACAAGGGAACTTTAAGATAGTTCCCAATAGGGATTAAGAGTTCGTTTGATGAAGTTGAAATTATATCAAACTGGGGGACTATTTTTTCTCGGCTTCACGAATTTCGTATTCGAGTTTATCTTCGTACATTTCGAGCATAGCAAGGACAGTTGGCTTGGGAATTTTGTCGAATTCACGGCTGATATTGATTTGGTCGAAATTTGTTTCTTCGGTTTCGTATGATGTCGAAACATCGGCAAGGCGGATTTGCAGTTCTTGTTTGAGTTGGTCATTTATCTGTCGGGCTCGTTGACCCATTGCGACTATTGATTGATAAAGCACGCCCTTCTCGGTTTCTTTCATTCGCACCAGAATTGGATTTACAGTCTTTTTGAAATTCGTCATATTCTTACCTCAAAATTCAACACTTATAACGAATTTTTAAAAAAATTATTTATATATAGACTACAAATATAATGAAAATTTTTGGAATAATTACATAATATTTAAAGGTTTGGATACAAAGACCAAAAAGTCGGGGAATAATTTTGGGAAATATTGTTGTTCAACTGGATGGTCAAATATTCCGAAGCAAGTCGAACCGCTACCCGAAAGGCTTGCGAATTTTGCACCAGCAACATACAATTTGTCTTTGATTTCTTTAAGAATCGGGTAGTGTGGGAAAAGCAACGATTCAAAATCGTTCGCAAAGTAAGTTCGGAAATCATTAATAGATTTAATTTTGTCAAGGATTTTAAAATAATCAGTTGGTTTTTTCTCGTGCTCATTTGGTACCAGAGAATACGCAAATTTAGTAGAGATTTGCATTAATGGATAGACAAGGACAATATGGAAGTCGAATGGGAAATGAACGGACTGAATTATTTCTCCTTTGCCTTGCACAATTGCAGGTTTGTTGAACAAGAAAAATGGTACATCGCTGCCCACACTTTGGGCAAGATTGATTAGTTCAGGTTCAGGAAGCATAAGATTGTAAATTTCATTCAGTGCCAGAAGAGTTGTTGCTGCATTTGAACTCCCGCCGCCCAATCCCGCACCAATAGGTATTTTTTTCCGCAAGGTGATATTTATTTGTTCTATGTTAATTTTGTATTTGTTTTGAATTAATTTTATAATTTTAAAAATAGTATTTTCGTTTAGTGGAATGTTTGTTTGTGGAGAAATGGTTAGGAGTTGGAATTTGGTGGAAGGAGCGAATTCTAATGTGTCCGATAGGTCTATTGGAATGAAAAAGGAATTGATATTATGGAAGCCGTCGCTTCTTTTACCAAGTATTTCTAAACTTAAGTTTATTTTAGCGTTCGATTTCAAAATTAGTTGTTTCATAGCTTAATGACGGAATGTGGTAATTAACATAAAAGAAATAAACGCAAGACTTGAGCCAGTAGAAAAATACGACCAAGTTCCATTTTCTGTGGAAATCTGGCGCAAACTTTTCCATTTGGTTTCTTTGTCTATTCCAGTCATTTATACTTTTGTCTCTCGGCAAACAGCAGTTATTGTTCTTTTAATAATTACAATTATAGCAATAATCATTGATATACTTATAAAGAAAGAGAATATTGTTCAAAAAATAATATTTAAAATTTTTGGGAAGCTATTTAGGCGGTTCGAAATGCAAAATTTTGTTTTTAACGGAGCGACTTGGATGCTTATTTCCGCCACACTTAATGTTTTGCTTTTCCCAAAACTTGCAACGATAACTTCGTTTTATGTGCTTGTTATTTCGGATGCCAGTGCTGCGTTGTTGGGGAAACGCTTTGGGCATACTAGATTTTTGAATAAGAGCTTCGAAGGGTTTTTAGCATTTATTTTTTCGGGTTGTATTGTTGTAACTTTGGTTTGGCTTGGCTTTCAACTTCCTTTTGCTTTTTTGGTTAGTGCAATTTTTGGTGTTATTTTGGCTGGTGTTGTTGAATCATCTTCTGCATTTTTGCATATCGACGACAATCTTGGGGTGCCGCTTGCTATTTCCATTGCTTTAGTTATAGGCTCACAAATAGCTGCGAGTTCAGGTTCTGGTTTCATTAACTACTTCTAATGATGCGACTTGAAGAGATAACCGAAGAACTTATTAATAAATTTAAACACAAAATAACGGGCAAAGTTCGTTTCCACGAAGTCGATTCTTTTGGTGTTGTTCACAATCTTGTTTATTTTTATTGGATGGAAGTATCCCAAACAGAATATTTTGCTAATCTGGGGTTTCGAATCGAACCTTCGACTTTTACTTCCGAATTTCCGTTGATGAAAGTTCACAACGAAATTGATTACTTTTTGCCATTGCGACTTGGCGAAGAGTATTTTGTCCATACAAGGATTAGTTTGCTGAAAAAAAGTTCATTTGAATATCAAAATTTAATTTGTAATGGTGAGAATCGAATTGTGGCTTTTGGGAAAAGTACACTTGTTCACATTAATCCAAAAAGTTCTGAACCAGTACCGTTACCTACAAGATTCAGGGAACTTGTTCGTATGTTTGAACGAGGGGATGTTGAACAATTACAGGAATTGAATGGACCCGAGTGAGTATCGGAGTCTTGTTGATGCATATCAAAAAATACAAGTTATTGGCGAAAACAAATTTGAACCACTTTCCGAAGAAACCCGAATTTCAGCATTTTCGATAACCAACAAGGAAAATTTCGATTACGGAGTTCTTTTTTTCAATTTTCTTGCCCAAATTTTTAAGAATGATTGCGACTTTGGGTTTATCGACGAAGAGGCTACAGAGGAAAATTTGTTGAGTTTGCGAGAGGGGATTGCAGGAACCGATGCTGTTATTTTTGCTTTTTTCATTCCAACGGATGTTCTTGATGATGACGACCTAATAATCAAGCTGAACAACATCATTCAAACGCTTTCGGAATCGAAACCTGCTGTGGGTGTTTTCTTTTCGCCGAATCATATTCCCGAAGAGTTGAACATTCCTGTTAAAATCAATTTACCAAGTATCGACAATGCATCGATAGCAGCTGGGGCAATGTTCCTCGCCGGGAGAAAACCAATGTAGTGGTCGATTTTAAAATCAGCGCATTTATTAATTTTTTCTCCGCAGTTGTAACATAAGGGGTTTCATTTTTAATTTTGCTTTACAAAGAAAGTTAAGAGGAAAATTTTATGGACTATATTGGAAGTGCAAGCTTTGAACCGAAAAAAGTGACTACTTTTCGCCTGCAAGAAATGAAAAAGGCGGGTCGGAAAATTGTTGCTTTGACTGGCTACGATGCTTTGATTGCTCGAATCTTGGACGAAAGCGGAATCGATTTGATTCTTGTCGGCGATTCTCTCGGGAATGTGGTTCAAGGGCTCGAAACAACAATCCCTGTAACTTTGGATGAGATAATCTACCATACAAAGGCTGTTGTTCGCGGAGCGAAGCGACCGTTGATTATTGCCGATATGCCTTTTATGTCGTTCCAAGTTTCTGCCGACGAGGCTTTTACAAATGCTGGACGGATTATGAAAGAAACAGGATGTGGTGGAGTTAAACTCGAAGGGGCAAGCGAGATTATCCTGCAAGCAATTCGACGAATGACTGAAAGCGGAATTCCCGTTATGGGTCACGTTGGTTTAACTCCCCAGAGCATTCATAAATTTGGTTCCTACCGTGCACGGGGGAAGGACCCCGAAGAGGCTGAATCGATTTTCCGCGATGCTGCTAATTTGGAACAAGCGGGTGTTTTCGCTGTTGTGCTCGAGAAAATCCCTGCGAATTTAGCAAAAAGAATTACTGAAACACTTAAAATTCCGACAATTGGGATTGGGGCGGGCCCCTATTGTGATGGCCAAATACTTGTTTATACCGATATGTTAGGGTTGACGATTGATTTTAGCCCTCGTTTTGTTCGGCGTTATGCAAGGCTTTATGATACAATACTTAATGCATTCAAACAATACGCCGAAGATGTAAGGAATCAGAATTTTCCAAACGAATCTGAATCCTATTTTTGATTTTCCTGCAAAGAACAATTTCCAATTTAAGTTGCAAGCAAAAATTTTTGTTTTATTCGCCTTTTATTGTTCATTTAATAATCTTTATGGCTTAATTTTAGTTAACGAATTTATTTAGAGATATTTCTTTTGAATGGCTTTTTGGAAGGTTATCTTTGGAATGTGAAGATGCTTTACATTTTTGAGATTTTATGAAGAAGGCATTACTACTTTTTTCTGGTGGACTCGATAGCATACTTGCAGGGAAAATAATACAGGAGCAGGGAATAGAAGTTATTCCAGTAACATATATTACGCCATTTTTCAAATGGAAATATTCCGAGCAACCAGAATTATTTCACCAGCGTTGCCAATCGCTGGGTTTTGAAAAGGGGATATTAGTTAATCTGACAGAAGATTTCTTGAAAATTCTTCATAAACCCAGATACGGTTTTGGTTGCTTAGCAAATCCTTGTGTAGCTTGTAAGATATTGATGTTGTCGAAAACGAAACAGCTTTTGAAGGAGCATAATGCAGATTTTATCGTCACAGGAGAAGTTGTTGGGCAAAGACCAAAAAGCCAAAACAAGAGGGCAATGGAAATTATCCGCAAAGAATCTGGTGTTGAAGACATTCTTGTTCGCCCGCTATCTGCGAAGATTCTACCACCAACGGTACCCGAAAAACTCGCTTGGGTCGATAGAAACAAATTGTATGGATTTCAAGGGAGAAGTAGAAAGCTTCAATTCTTTCTTGCACGGAAATATGAAATTAAAGAATTTCCCACTCCTGCTGGTGGTTGCCTTTTAACCCAACCGGAGATAGGAACAAGAATGTTGACAATCCTAAAGGGAAATAAGCCGCTGAATGAGTTAACAGCGAAATTAGCCGTTCTGGGCCGGCATTTCATTGATGCTAACCACTGGATTGTCCTTGGTCGAAATGATGTAGAGAATAGAAAAATATTCAAAATTGCGAATGGTAAGCTTCCGTTATTTACATTAACCGAGCCTGCTCCTGTTGCTGTGATTTTGGATGGAAATCCTGATGAAAATTTAATCAAGGAATTACTAGTAAGGTTCTCGAAAAAAGCAAAAATTAAAAAAGAATCAGGTGAAAAGGTTGACTTAATCCCTCCAGATGATAAAGAATTTGGAGAAAAAAGAGATGATAAATCAAAAATCAGCTATTTCCATTTCTTTATCAGCTCAATATAAACAGTTCGAGAAAGGAAACGTTCCGCAGGCGAGCTGTACGACTTGATTCCGGGCGGGAAGGCTGAAGAACCTACACCTTTGACTTCGAGGATTTCAATATTTGGGTCAATATTTTTTATAAGTTCGAGTGTTTTTTCGGCACGCTTTTTCGAAAGCTCATAATTGAAATCTCTGTCCCCAAGAATATCGGAATAGCCAATAATTCTTGCTTGGGTCAGTTCTGAATTTGTAGCAAGGAATTTTGCTATTTCCGATTTGGTTCCGCGGGGTATCTCGGCGCTCGCAACATCGAACAAAATCAAGGACAATCTTTGGATTTCAATTTCATTTGTATCGTTTACGACGGCAATTCTTTTGATATCCTGCGAGATGTTCCCCTCGTTATCTTCGACTGTAAAGTTCACGATTAAAGTTTGGTTGTGAGTAAGTAAATCGGCGAGTTTGTCCTGAATGTTTTCGTTGATTGTCGATGGATTCTCGTTTCCAGAATAGGATAAAATAGTTTTACCCTCGGCTTCAACATTTAGGTACCAGCGACGGAGCCCGTGAAGGAAGGAATTCTTTGGATTAAATTCCAAAACTCTTGGTTTGAAATCGAGCAATTCCAAAAATCTTTTCTTTGCCACAGGTTGCAATATTTCTGGGTCGGAAGAAGTTATTAAAACTCTTCGATTTTCGGAATATCCACTATCGTTTGGGGTAATTGTTCTGTTTTTGGGATAGCACCTTTCTTTTCCCGTTTGAATAAGTATTCTCTTGGGCTCAATTTTCCAAACATTGACCAAATAGTTTTTGACAGCTTCGGCGCGTTTTCGGGCTAATTCACAGCTGGCTTTTTCCGTTGTTGAATCAGAAAAACCAACAATGGTGATTTGTGACTCGGATTTTTGTTTTAACCTATAGCCAATAATATTCAGTATTTGTTTGTTTAATTCAAGGGGTTTGGTTGGAAGGCTGTCGTAATTGAATTCATCAGCCCGTTGGATTTTGGTGTAAAAGTTCAGAATTTCCGATGAATTATATTCGAAAAATACAATTGGAAGAATCGGGAAGGCTTGCGTAACGAATTGAGTTTCAAGGTAAATTGTTGTTGTGTTTACGTCTATTTTTGCAATAGGCTTGGGTTTGCGGAAAAGTGTGTCGGTGCGATATATTTTTTCTACAATTGTAATCAGCTCTGCAGTTTTCTGAATTGAAGTATCTTTTCTTTCCTTGCCATAAGAAAATCTGCTTCTATGAACATTTTCGCTTTCGACAACAATTGTATCGATGATATATTCCTTTCGGAATTCTTCTCTTGGTTCGATTGCTTTTGGCTTTTCGATATGAATGGGCAAGTATTTTATCGATAGTCCAATGCGGAAAGAATTGATTTTCCATTTTACGCTGTCGGCAACATCGTTCATACCAAAGTGGTAGGAGACAAAAGGAGAAAGGATTAAGCTTTTATGTTTGTTAAGGGCAAAGTCGTATGAAATTCCAAACTGGATATCCGTTTGGATTGATTTGGCTTTTGGAATATCCCCAGAAAATTTGTTCCTTATTCGGGATTGTGTATCTACGAAAACGCCACGGTCGGCGGGTTCAACGAGTTGTTCCCATTGGTCGAATTTTTTTTGAATCGGGAAAGCAATTCTTCCGCCTGCGAAAATTCCCAAGCTGTAGATTGGATTGAAGCGAAGGTAGGGTTCAAAACCAAAAGTAAGAATGTTTGCTTTTAAATTGTGTTCAAAAACTCCAACTATGACGCTATCTTGAACTCGCACCATAGTGGTTTCTTTTTCTTTGAGCCATCCATCAAGCTTGGTGATAGAAGCCCTTAATCCAGCAAATAATCTAAATGGCAAAGGCATTTCCAAAAAAGCCCCGGCTGAATATCCTTTACCTTCGCCGTCTTTAAAACCTAAACAGCAGTTTGGAATTCCGGGCAGTTTACGGAAATCGGGAATATGATAGTTCAAATTGTATGCACCAAAAACCCCGAATTGTCGAACGGTGTCGGGAATATTTTTGGTTGCAAGAGTATCTTCGGATTTAAGTGGAAATTTGAACAAAAGAAAAACAACCAAAATCGTGGCAAAAAAATATTGCGTTTTCAATTTTCACCCAAAAGAACTTTATACATTTCGGGTCGCCTGTCGGCAAAAATGTTGTTAAAATGGTCAATTGCTTTGTTGCGAGTTTCTTGTGGATAAATTTCAGCGAATATAACCTCCGTCTTGTCCTCGCTTGCGGTAGCAATTAGTTTTCCGTTGTAATCCCATATACCTGATTTTCCATTGAAGTGCAAAGTTTCGTCGTTATTTGTTTCAATCCCAATTCTGTTTGCAACCGCTAAATAAACTTTGTTTTCGATGGAACGGGCTGGCATTGCCAATGTCCAGACTTTTGTAACCAGATTTGATGGGCAAACAATTAAATCGGCACCGCCGAGAGCAAGCGCCCGCGCAGATTCCGGAAATCGCCAATCGTAGCAAATCATCGTTCCAATGTTAATGTCCATCGGTGGATATTTTGCTACGATGAAGCCAGTATCACCGGATGTAAAAACAAAACGCTCTCGATAGAACAAATGGGTCTTTCGGTATACAAAAGAGAATGCTGAATCGGGGAAAAGTACTGCACAGGAGTTATAAACTTTTGCATCTACTCTCTCCGGAAAGCCAAATACTATGATTCGATTAAATGCAGTTGCTATATTTTGTAATTCGCCAATCAATTCGGAATTGAATGGTATTGAATAAGGTAGCAATTCTTCGGTCGAGAAGAAAAAGTATCCCGTAAGTGAAAGTTCAGGGAAACATACCAAATCGGCATCAATACTTTTCGACTGTGTTACCAAATACTCAAAGTTAGTCTCAATTTTTTTAAATGCTGGGGCAAATTGGACGCAAGCAATCTTCATACTTTGCCTTTCCTTTTTACGACAATAATCGTTTTGTCGTCGTTAACATCCGATTTTGCAGAGAATTTATTCACATCTTCTATTATTGCGAATGCAATTTCTTTTGCAGAACTATCTTTTTGAGATTTTATGATTTTGCATAACCTATCCTCCCCATAGAGAACTCGATTCTCGTCCATTGCTTCTGTTATGCCGTCTGTAAAAAGGACAAGAATATCACCCATATGCATACGAATGTTTTCTACTTTAAACTTTTGCTTGGGCATAATTCCAAGCAAACCTCCAGTGGGCATAAGTTTTGCGATTCTGTCTGATTCAACCCTATAATGGATTGGTGCGGGGTGCCCTGCATTAACATAAAGAACTAATCTATTTTGTGAAGATGTTAATTCGCAGTAGAAGAGTGTTACAAACCTCTCGTAAGGGAAAGTCGCGTAAACAAGTTTGTTTAATCTTTGAAAGAGGTCGCTCATTCGTGTTGAATAACTCCAACCCATTCGAAAGGCGCCCGAGACAAACAGGGCTTGAATAGCAGCTGGTAAGCCTTTACTCGAAGCGTCGCCAATTACGATTCCAAGCCTTTCTTCTTCATCTGTGGAGTCAGGTTTAAGATAATCGAAAAAGTCACCGCCGACGGCACTATCGGGAATACAAACACCATAAAGTTCGTAATCCAAGAAGTCGGTGCTATGGTCGGGTAGTATGCTCCTTTGAATTTGTGCTGCTTGATACAAGTCTTCACGAATCTTTTGTTTTTCGATTAAATCTATGATATTTTTCATCGAGACAGTTGCAACGCTACTGATGATGGTTAGAGTTTCGGAAAATGTAGGCTTGATTTCAGGTGCGTTGAAACCCAAAAGATATTTGTAAAACTTTCCTGCACGAGTTCGAACAATAGGACCCACGCCAGTAACGGAATACAATTTGATGCCTTTTTCCTTCAAGACCTTATCGGTTTCGACTTTGGTAAGAGTTCTTTCCTTGACAAGTTCTGCAAGGAAGGGTTGGTCTTGGATATAAATGCGATAATTATCTGGAATTTTTTCAACATTGCCATATTGCATTCTTAATTCGTAAGCAAGCTCGTCGGGAATAAGTTCCCAAACCCTACCACCGGTAATTTCGAACCCTTTGTGGTCAACTATATCTTTTACTAAGCGTTTTAGCATTTCCAATGGGTCGGTATATTGGGTCGAAATTAACTTTTCGACAAGCTTATATGTTTCTCTTTGATGCTGTGAATTGTTTGAATTTTCCATATCTATCTAAAAAATAAAATTGCTACGACGATTAACAAGAGCAAAATCACGAAAATAACAAATTTGATTAGTTTTTTAACAATTCCGAAGATTAATCCCAAAAAAAGCAAGAACAGCATTATTTGCAATATTAGGGGGAGTGAATCGAACCAGTCGAAAATCGAAGCCAAAGCCATTTAACTTACGCGAAAAGTAAAGGTGATGATGCCATACATTTCTTTGTTCTCTTTCAATCTATTAAATCTCCATTGTCTTAGAGCTTCGATTGCAGAGCGTTCCAATACTGGGTCGCCTTTTTGTAATGGAATAATGCTGGTTACAACTCCTTCGGGCGAGACTGTAAATTTCAACTTAATTTGGGCATTCACATTATAGTTTGGAGGATACTTGGGTAGAACTTTGTAGAGAACAATTCTATTGCCACCGCCACCCCATTCAATATCGCCAAGCCCGAGCCCTGCACCGGGTCCAATGCCTTTGTCGCCAAGTCCTGTGCCATCAGCGGAGCCCGATGGCTTGCCAATATCTTTTGCTGAGCTTCCAAATTTGCCATCGGTTCCTTTTTCGGATGTAAGTTCCCTTGAGGGCTGAATTTGCTTTGCTAAAAGTGGGTCGTCGATTTGAGATGTTTGTTTGCCCTTGCTTGCAGCAATGCTTGCGTCTTCGAGCTGATTCGATGGGGGACTTCCTTTGTGTGCAGTTCCTTCCTCGCTTAGATTGCCTTTGCTTAAACCAGTGCCATCACCTATTCCAAAATTGATCAATTCGAGCGGAATTGTTGTTTGTTCGTATTGTGGAAGAGTAGGAGGTTCATATTCACACATAGAAACAAGGAAAATTAAGATAAAGTAAATAGCAAGAGAAAGTAGGAACCCACGCAAAGTATTTGGTTCCCAGTAAATGTTAATTTTTATCTCCTTTTCTTCGGAATATCCTTTGTACATCTCCCCCCTGCGAAATACAAATATAACAAAAATAAAGACAAAAAACACGAACAAAAATTTTATTTTCTTAACTTTTTTAAAAAATTTTTACCCAAATATTGGAATCTTTTATGCTTTGACTTCCTAAAATTCGTTAAATGGAAAAATTTTGTAATTGAAGCAGACAAATTTTAATTCATTGCATACAATCTCTATGAGTAAATTCTTTGGCGAAATCCGAAAATCAAAGTTAGTTATATCAAACATCTTTGTTTTCAGGGAAAGTATAAGCAATTAGAAAATAATTGTTTTCTATTGCAAAGTGAAATTTAAATCTTGTCTCATAAAAAACACAGAAAGGGAATGATAGAATTTAATCAAAATTCAGGGTTATAACCCATATTGCGTATCCAAGTTCGTACTTTTTCGGTCAGTTTATCTTCTTTGCCGTAAAGTCGGAGGAATTCATTAAAATCGGCAACAGCATAGGAAAAAAGATTATCGCTTCGATATGCAATTGCCCTGTTAAGGTAAGGTATTGGGTTGTTTGGGTCGAGCTCAATTGCTTGTGTGAAATCTTCGAGAGCCTTACGCAAATGTTTCATTTTTAGGTAAACATTACCACGAGCAATATAGGCATTTGTGAATTTTGGATTAATCGAAATTGCTTTTGAATAGTCGCGCAAAGCATCCCGCCATTGTTCAAGTGCGTAATATGCATTCCCTCGACCATAATAAGCATACACGTAATTGGGGTCGATTGTTAAGGCTTTGTCGTAGTCAACTATTGCTTCGACGTAATTCCGAATATGCAGGTTTGCATTCCCACGATTGAAATAAAGCGAAGCAATTCGCGGGTTCAAACTAATCGCCTTGTCGAAATACTCAATAGCTTTTTCGAATTGACGAAGCCCAACATAGGCAATTCCAATGTTGTTATAAGTATCGACAAAATCCTTTTTGATATTCAAAACTCTTTCGAAATCTTCGATGGCAAGTTCGAATTGGCGAAGCTGGTTCAAACAATATCCGCGGTAGTTGTATGCCAAGTAGTTTTTGTCATCAATAGAAATAGCCAAAGTAAAATCGGCAATGGCTTCTTTGTATTGCTTTAAGTGAATATTAACAACACCGCGGGAGACGAATGCTTTTGGCTCTGTTGGGTCGAGTTCAATTGCACGGTCATAATCGGAAAGGGCTTCTTCCAACTTCTGCAAGTGGAAATAGCAATTTCCCCTGTACATATACGAAAGCGAATGCGATGGGTCTAATTCGATTGCTTTGGTTAAATCTTCAATCGCTTCTGCAAATTTTTTAACCAAATACAAACAAAATCCCCGGCGATAGTAAGCAAACGCAAAGTTAGGATTTAATTGAATTGCGATTGAAAATTCTTTCAATGCGTCGGGAATATTGTGAAGTTCTAAATAACAAACACCTTTTTTATAATATGCGAACGAAAAGCCCGGGTCGAGAGTTGTTGTTCCAATATAATACTTTATTGCTTCGTCCCATCGTTTCAACATCGAAAGCGCATTCCCAGCTTTAAAGTACGCAAAGGGCGAGTGAGCATTTTCCTGAATTGCGTTTTTGTAATATTGAAAAGCCTTCTCATATTCGCCGTTGTTGAAGGCTTCATCGCCAAATTCAATCCATTCTTCCGCAGTTCTTTTAATTAAAGATGACCTTTGTTCCATATTCAGAAAAAATATTCCTTGTTAGATTTCGTTAAACACTTTTTTAAAAACCGAAAAACAAATTTAATAAAAGATAAAATATGTTAAAATTTTTTCGACTATCTTTGCTTACCGATGACTTATTCAAAAAGTTTGTAGAGAAAGAATTAAACCTAAACGACCAGCTTGCAGCAATTCGTTCCATTCTTGCCAGCGAGCGTACATTCCTTGCTTACCAGCGAACTGCACTTGCAACATTGGCTGCGGGTTTGACGCTTGTCCAGTTCTTTCAAAACATATATTTTCAGATTGTTGGTTGGATGTTGGTTCCTGTTGCTATCTTGACTGTTACGATTGGTTTTATTGGGTATCGTAAAACTCGTCGCTACATTTTCCAACTCGAGAAAGATTTTGCCAAAGAGCATCGAAATACAAACTAAAGTGATTCATTCCTCTCCTTCGTCGGGAATTTTCGGTGTAACAAATATCACTTCCTCGCGTTCAAGTAAAACAGTTCCCGCAGGTGCCCCTTTTGGTTTCCTTACATACTTCCTTTGTGTGTAGGAAACAGGGACAAATTTCGAATTTCTTGCTTTCGAAAAATACGCTGCAATTTGGGCTGCGCGCTCTATCAATTCTTTGCTTGGCATTTTTCCTTTTGATAATTTCAAGACGCAGTGGCTACCACCAACACCACGCGAATGAAACCAATAATCATTTGGTTTGGCAAAGCCGAAAGTAAGTTCGTCGTTATTGGATGCGTTTTTCCCCACATAAACAAAAGCATCTTCCCCGATTTGGAACTTTCGGAAACGGTCGCCAACATTTCTACCCTTTTGTTTCTGTTCTTCCATCGATTCTCTATATCTTTTTTTGAAATCGCTGATTTCGTTTGGATTTTTTAAGCTTTTCAGTTCCCGATATGCATTTTCAAATTGTTGAAGTTCCGTTTTAATTTTATCCACACGATTAATTTGAGTTTCAAGTTTTTCGCGTAGTCTCTTGGATTTTTCGTAATAATTTTGAGCGTTTTCCAATAAATCATATTCAGGCTTCAAGGGAATTTTTACTTGCTTTCCATCGAAATCTTCGAGTGTTATTGTGCTTATCCCTTTTGTTTTCAGGTTGGACTGCGAAATTAACAGGTCGGCATAGGATTTATACAATTTCGATTGCTTTTGCATCTGTTCATTTCGATTTATTTGTTCGAGTTTTGCTTTTAAAAAGCCTATCTTCTTTGAAAGAAATGATTCGATTGATTTAATTTCGTTCAGGTTTTGTGTGTGTTTGATGTTATTCACAAATGTAAATAAAACCCCTTCGGAAATCGACCTAAAAGATTTTATCAATTCAATCTCTGGCAATGGGATTAAAGAAAGCAGATATTTGTTTCTTGCAAAATAAACATAGTATTCATTAGAATTTAAAAGCTTTGTAATGAATGTATTGAGATAAGATTCTATATTTTCTAAAAATTTTTTATCCAGCTGTTTCAACAAGAGATTTCCATCTATCCCCAGCTCTTTGATAACGAGCTCTGCGTAAACTTTCCCGAGAAATTTGTGTTTCGAAATATAATCAAAAACAGTTAAATTCGATGCTTCTTCGTGAACAGGGAAAAGTTCCGAGATTGATTTGTTGATGTAGTTTTTTGGCCTTAAGAAACTTTGAACGATTATTCCTTCTTGCGAAACAAGATAAGCGTTGTTTTTTGAGCCACCAAAAAGGAAAAAGTATATTTCCGACTTCGTTAACTTCATTTTTATCGCTCTGTTCGGGCTGACGAGACTTATATCAGTAACTCTTTCGCCAATAATTTGTGGGAAAATGTCCGTGGAATTGGAACGATAACGTTCGAAATGATTTCGAAGGAAAATTGCCTCTAAATTAGTAAGGCAGGAAAATTGCAAAGTTTGGAATCTCTCTTCGCCATCATAAAGTTTGATAACTAAGTTGTCTTTCGACTGAGTGAAGACCTCGATGATAATTTTGCCTATTAAAGATTGAAATTCGTTTACCAAATGAACCAATGTGTAATAATTATTAAGCATACCCAAATGCTTTAACAACCAAAGTTAAAATAAAATAGAATTTTGAAATTCAAAAACAAAATTGAATACAGAATACTAAAAATTTTGATAAAAAATTGAAACTTTTGTAAAAATGTAAATTTATAACTAATTTTGAATTTTTATACTTAGTAAAAAACTGATTTATTGAATAAAATGGTGAACTATGAATGAAGGAAGGATTGTTCAGGTAATTGGTCCGGTAGTTGATGTTGAGTTTAGTGATGGACAAATTCCTTCGGTGCTAAATGCACTGGAAATACCACGGAAGCATCCAGAAACTGGCGAAGACGATGTATTGGTGTGTGAAGTACAACAGGACCTTGGTGAAAACCGCGTCAGGTCGGTTGCTCTTGATACTACGGATGGTTTGGTTCGCGGAATGAAAGTTTACGATACTGGTGGTCCAATTACTGTACCTGTTGGACCCGAAACACTTGGCAGGATGTTTAATCTTTTGGGGCGTCCAATAGACGGAAAGCCACCAGTAGAAGCAAAATTGCGTCTTCCTATTCACCGCCCTGCTCCCCAATTTTCATCCCTTTCGACCAAAAAGGAAATGTTCGAGACCGGTATCAAAGTTATCGACTTGATTGAGCCATTCACCAAAGGTGGTAAAACGGGACTTTTCGGTGGGGCAGGTGTTGGCAAGACTGTTATTATTCAGGAGTTGATTCATAACATTGCTGTTCACCACGGTGGGTATTCGGTTTTTGCTGGTGTAGGCGAGCGAACCCGCGAAGGGAACGACTTGTATCTCGAAATGAATCATTCAGGGGTTATAAACAAAGCGGTTTTGGTTTTTGGGCAGATGAACGAGCCCCCGGGAGCCCGGTCCCGTGTTGGATTAAGTGCTTTGACTATGGCAGAATATTTCCGCGATTACGAAGGGCGCGACGTTTTGCTTTTTATTGACAATATCTTCCGTTTCATTCAGGCAGGTTCGGAAGTTTCTGCATTGCTTGGGCGTATGCCTTCGGCTGTTGGTTATCAACCAACACTTGCTACTGAGCTTGGAATTTTGGAGGAAAGAATTGCTTCGACCGACAAAGGCTCTATTACTTCTGTTCAAGCGGTATATGTTCCTGCCGACGACTTAACCGACCCGGCACCAGCAAATACATTTACACATTTGGATGCAAAGACGGTTCTTTCCCGTCAGATTGCCGAGTTGGGTATTTATCCTGCTGTCGACCCACTCGATTCAACATCAAGAATTATGGACCCGCTAATCATTGGCGAAAAACACTACAATGTTGCAATGGAAGTTCGTAGAGTTTTGCAGACTTACAAGGATTTGCAGGATATTATCAACATTCTTGGTATGGATGAACTTAGCGACGAAGACAAGCTGATAGTTTATCGTGCACGAAAGATACAGAAATTCTTTAGCCAGCCATTCTTCGTTGCTGAACAATTCACAGGCTACGAAGGCCGATATGTAACGATTAACGATACAATTGCTGGATTCAAGGCTATTTTGGAAGGTGAATGCGACCATATCCCAGAGCCTCTGTTTAGTTATGCTGGGCCAATTGACGAGGTATTCGACAGAGCAAAGAAACAGGGAATTTAACATCGGGTTGAACTATGGATAAATTGCTTGATTTAGAAATTGTAACACCTCAGCGCCCGCTGTTTCAGGGGAAAATTGCTTCGGTAACTGTTCCGGGGGAACTAGCTCCTTTCCAAATATTGTTCAACCACGCCCCAATAGTTTCCACTTTAACTCCCGGCGTTGTTGCTGCCAAGGATGAAAATGGAAATAGTCTGTTTTTTGCCGTCGGAACTGGTTTCGTTATGGTTCAGGAAAATAAGGTGTGGGTTTGTGTCGATAAAGCCTTTTCCCGCAATGATGTTGATAAAACTCAAACCGAGCAATTGCTGGCGGAATTGAAATCTAAGTTATTGCATTCAAAATCGGAAAAAGAAAAAGCCGAGATAGCAACTCGAATAGCTGAATTGAAGGCACAAATTGAAATCTGCGAGAAATAAAAATTTGGAAAAATGATTATCGAGCCATATCACAATAAATTAGAAGAATTAGCAAGCCGCTCCGAAGACCTTCGGAGGTATCTTTGACATTTCGTCGAAAGAAAAACAAATAACGGAATTAAGCGAACAAACTAATGAGCCCAATTTCTGGGATGACCCCGAGAAAGCCCAGAAAACAATGCAAACTATTTCTCAGCTTAAAGAAATAGTCGAAGAATGGAAGGGTTTGGACAAAGAAATTCGCGACACTGCTGAAATTTTAAATTTGATTGACGAGAATGGCGACGAAGCCCTTCTGCCCGAAATTCAAAGAGAAATTGAAAAGATTGAAAAGAAGATTTCGGAGCTTGAGTTAAAGAAGCTTCTTTCTGGCAAGGATGACCACCGCGATGCTCTGCTCACGATACATCCCGGAGCTGGGGGGACCGAGGCACAAGATTGGGCAGAGATGTTGCTTCGGATGTACATTCGTTGGGCAGAGCGTCATGGCTACGATGTTAATCTTGTTGACCGATTAGAAGGCGATGGAGCAGGCATTAAATCTTCTACAATTGAAATCAAAGGTAAATATGCTTATGGTTATTTGAAATCAGAAAACGGGGTGCACCGAATCGTCCGAATTTCCCCATTCGATGCTAATGCTCGTAGGCACACTTCGTTCGCCTCTGTATTTGTTTATCCTGTTGTGGCAGATGATATTCAAATTGAAATTGACCCCGAAGACATAGAAATGGAAACATTTCGCTCGGGCGGGAAAGGTGGTCAAAATGTTAATAAGGTGGAAACCGCGGTACGATTGCGTCATAAACCCACGGGAATAGTAGTGTCCTGCCAACAAGAACGTTCGCAGTTCCAGAACCGAGAACGGGCAATGAAAATGCTTAAAGCGAGGCTGTACCAAATGAAATTGGAAGAAGAAGAAAAAGCCCGCGCAGAAATTGAAAGTAAGAAGAAAAAGATAGAGTGGGGTAGCCAGATTCGTTCATATATTTTCCAACCCTACACACTTGTCAACGACCACAGAACAGAGGTGAAGAAAGGCGATATTCAAGCAGTAATGGACGGCGACATTGATGATTTCATTAAAGCCTATTTGCTGATGAACCAAGAAAATGATTGATACTAGTATTAATTATTGTTAATGTAAAATCTCTTTTAATCTGCTTTTATGATGAAAATTGAAATAAAGAAATTAATATATTCCGATAGGAAAGGATTTCGTCTGCGGATTGATGAAAAAGGGGACTTAATAGTGTTTGCTCCCTATAATGCTACAAGGAACGATGTCCTCCAAATTGTCGAAAAGAAAATGAATTGGATAGTTCGAACACGGGAGCGGATACTTGAAAACCTCAAAAAAATTAAACAGAATAATTTCGAAGAGGGCGAGGAGTTTTTATTTCTTGGCAGAACATATAAACTTGCTTTTTGGCTAAAATCAGGAATTGAGCTGGACGAAAAGAATCGGAAGATTTATGTTCCATTTGCCGATAAAACGACAGTTCAACGCAAAATGCTAAATTTTTACAAAAGCAAAGCCAAAAGTTATCTGCAATCTGTTTTAGACAAGTGTTCAGAAAATATGAACATTAAATACAAGAAGTTTCAAATTAGAGATTCCAAAACGGTTTGGGGTTCTTGTGGAAAGAATGGGAGTATCAATTTGAATTGGCGACTGATTTTACTGCCCGAAGAAATTATTGAGCATATAATTATTCATGAGTTAGCTCACGTTGTTTATCGAAACCATTCCAAGCAATTCTATAACTTTGTGTCGCTCTTTTCGAAGGATTATAAAGAAAAAGACCGTTGGCTACGAGACAACTCATATATTCTGAATCTTTTTAGATAACTCGAATAGGAAAATTTCAATTTTCAAATACCTTTTTTGGGTTAACTTTTTATTCCTCTTTCCCCAATGAAATTTTTCAGATTTTCTTGCAATTGAGGTTTGGATTCCATTAGATAGAAATCATAAAACTTTTGAAACTCTTTTCAAATTTTTTCGTAGTTGTTTTTTGGTCAAACAATATTGAGTTGAAAAATGAAAAGGTACTTTGCAAAAGCAGTTAGTTTGTCGATTTTAACAATTTTTCTTGCAATTGGTGTAACTTTTGCACAGGATAATTTGTCTACTGCAATTTTTAAAGTGACACAAAGAACAAAGAAGCGAAAGTGAAAATCGAGACAATCGTGAATATGTTAAAAGGTGTTTCCGAAGCCGAGATGGATTTGAACTCGAAGCGTTTGGAAGTTAAATACGACGCTACGCAAATCCAAGAGGATATGATTCTTTTTGCTATCCAGACTCTTGGATACCCAGCGAGCATCGAGCGAGAAAGCGTGCAGAAAGATGCTCGAATGGAAAAATCTTAGGTACTGAAAGACAGCACGAAAAAATAAACTTTTCCCCACAACCGTTATTTAACAAAACAAAGCAACCCCCAGCCAGGCTCGAAAGAGCCTGGTTTTTTTGAAAATTTTCTTTAAATTGCTTTTTTTTTTGAGGTGTTATATGGGTCGAAAATCTATTGAAATCATTGGTATCAATGTTGATGAGTTGATTCATCAGCTGAACTCAGCCCTTGCCGAAGAATGGCTCGCGTTTTATCAGTATTGGATTGGTGCCCGCGTGATGGTGGGTCCAATGCGTGGGGATATCGAAAAGGAACTGCTTTTGCACGCCACGCAAGAGTTGAACCATGCTGTTCTCGTCGTTGGAAGGATAATTCAGCTTGGAGGAACTCCTATTTTAACTCCCGCAGATTGGTTCAAATATGCTCGTTGCAAGTATGATGCACCAACAGACCCCTATATTGAAAGGGTATTGCAACAAAATCTGGAAGCCGAGCGGTGTGCCATCCAACGTTATCAAGAAATTGCTCAACTAACAAACGGAAAGGATTTTGCAACATACCAAATTGCCACAACTATTTTGAATGAGGAAATTGAACACGAAGAAGATATTGAATCTTGGTTGGCCGATATTCAGCGCCTGAAAGAAGAGGTTAAGCAACTTAGGATGTAACGAAATTTATTTTACTTCCGAAAAAAATTTAGTTCAGCTTGCCGAAAATTAAGCAAATTCAAGGCAGAAAGCTGTTTCTTTTTTTAAAAATTCAAACCAGCAAATTTTTTCTTTCAAATAAATTACTTTGAGAACTTTTGTGAAGGTGTGTACAATATTTAGTAAATATGGAATTAATTGTCTGTATTTATTGTGTTGTTAATAAATGATTTTATAATTAATTCAATCTCAAAATATTAAGTTAAAACAAAAATATTATTTTGCTTAAAAAAACAATTTCTGCATTTTTGCTGGCTATTTGGGATTATTAGTTATAAGAAGATTTGATAATTTTGAATGTCAAATGTTTGAAAATTTTGATATGGGGTTTGAAAATTTGTTAAAGAAGGGAAAAGAAAAAGGAACGGGGCGGAAATTTTGTTTTAGTTTTGTTTGTATTTTGTGAATTGATTTATGGCGGATGTAATAAAAGAAGAAATAAGTGTTAGCAAGAACGAGCCGATTTATCCGATTGGTGTTGTTTCGCGCCTATTGGGAATAAGCGTATTTACTTTGCGAATGTATGAACGGGAAGGCTTGATTTTGGCTTCACGCGGAACAAATCAAAAGAATAGACTTTATTCGATTTCTGACATTGAACGAATGAGATGCATTAGGGATGCGATTACGAATAAAAAGTATTCAATTCCAGCGATTAAAGCAATACTTTCGCTGATACCTTGTTGGAAGGTTGTTAACTGTTCCCAGGAAGATAGGCTTAATTGTCCTGCATACAATTCAATTGGTTCACCTTGTTGGACATTTCACCACAAAGGTAATGTTTGTGAAAACCGAGATTGCCGGCTTTGCGAGGTTTATTCTAATTTCACTAATTGTGAAGAAATAAAGAGTTATTTCAAACAAATTTGAGAAAGTTATGGAAACGAAGGTAACAAGAAGGAAATTTTTGCAAATAACAAGTGCTACATTTGCTGGTGCTGCCATTTTGGCTTCGAGCAATCGTGTAGTCGAAAATGCAATTGCGGCGGCGGAAAAGAAAAATGGGGTTGTCAAAATTCCTTCATATTGTTCAATATGTTTTTGGAAATGTGGGTTGATAGGATATGTAAAAGATGGCAAACTTTGGAAGCTCGAAGGGAATCCACTGGACCCTTTGAGCAAAGGTAGGCTTTGCCCGCGCGGTAATGGTGGAGTTGGACAACACTATGACCCCGATAGGCTGAAGGCTCCGCTTGTTCGTATTAGCTCTCGTGGAGAAGATAGTTGGAATGTGACAACTTGGGACGAAGCTCTGAGCTATTCTGCAAAAAGATTGATGGAAATAAAGGAAAAATATGGACCTCAATCGATAGCAGTTTTTAGCCATGGACCTGGCGGTGTCTTTTTAAAACATACTATGCGTGCTTTCGGGGTTAAGAATTTCACTGCCCCATCTTTTGCTCAATGCCGTGGTCCAAGGGAAGTTGCTTTTGAATTGACTTATGGCGAACTAGTTGGCTCTCCGGAACGGACAGATATCAAGAACTCCAAGTGTTTTGCCCTTATCGGTTCCCATCTTGGGGAAAATATGCACAATACACAGGTTCAAGAATTTGCCGAGGCTATTGAACGAGGGGCAACAATAATCGTTGTCGACCCGCGCTTCTCCATTGCTGCAAGCAAGGCTAAATATTATCTCCCGATAAAACCTGGTACAGACACGGCTTTGCTTTTGGCTTGGATTAATGTTTTAATTCAAGAGAATCTTTACGACAAGGAGTTTGTTGAAAATTACACTTTCGGATTTGAACCACTAAGGGAATACATAAAGCCTTTTACACCGGAGTGGGCTTTTGCCGAAACTGGAATTCAGCCTGATTTAATAAGAGAAACCATTCGGGAACTTGCTCGCTATAAACCTGCGTCTTTTGTCCATCCAGGCAGACACGTGAATTGGTATGGCAATGATGTTCAAAGATTAAGAGCTGTTGCAATAGTAAATGCTTTGCTTGGAAATTGGAACCGGAAAGGTGCATTTTACAAACCTGTGAAGATGGATATTCCAAAATATCCATATCCTCCTTATCCCGAAGCAGATTACGAAGTTGTTTACAATCCCAATTCAAAATATCCTTTTGCAGGCGAAGACGAAGGACTTACGCAAGGAGTTCGTTCGGCAACAATTACTGGCGAACCTTATCCAATCAAGGCTTGGGTTGTGTACGGGACCAATTTAATTCAAACAATGCCTAATCCTGCTGAAACTATCGAGGCAATCAAAAAGTTAGACTTCCTTTTGGTTATCGATGTGATTCCGAATGAAATTGCAATGTGGGCAGATGTTGTGCTTCCTGAATCAATTTATCTCGAAAGGTTCGATGAATTGAACATATCACCATTCCGTATTCCTTTTGTTGGCATACGTCAACCTGTTGTTCCACCACCCCACGACCAAAAGGATGGATGGTGGATTGCCCGCGAACTTGCTGTTAAACTTGGTTTGGAAAAATACTACCCTTGGATGCATATCGAAGAGTATTTGAAGTATCGAGTTGAAGCTGCTGGATTATCCTATGAACAATTTAAAAAAGACGGGGTGATTTTGGGGAATGAGCAACCGATTTATGTCGAAGATGGTTTGAAGTTAGAGTTTCCATTTACTCCATCCCAAAAAGTTGAGCTCTATTCAACACAGCTTGCCGAGAAAGGTTTTTCACCATTACCAACTTATGAGAGACCACCCGAGCCACCTCCGGGATATTTCCGTTTGCTTTTTGGGCGAGTTCCAGTGCATACTTTTAGTATGACTCAATCGAATAGGATTTTGATGGATATGGTCGATGAGAATGAGGTGTGGGTTAATAGCGATGTTGCAGAAACACTTGTATTGAAAAATGGGGAGTATGTGTATCTTAAAAATCAAGATGGCATATTAAGCAACAAAGTTAAGGTTCGTGTTACTCAACGAATTCGACCAGACTGTGTTTTTATGTATCATGGTTTTGGTCATACCTCGAAAAACTTAAAGCGTGCATATTTGAAAGGAGCGAGCGATTCAGAACTTATATCTCGCTACGATATTGACCCGATTATGGGCGGTACAGGAATGAATAACAATTTTGTAACATTTGTAAGGGAGTAAGAAATGGCTCGATATGCAATGGTTATCGATACAACAAAGTGTGTAGGATGTATGGATTGCGTTGTTGCTTGTAAAACAGAAAACAACGTTCCCGAAGGCTTTAATCGTGATTGGATTGCATACGAAACGATTGGGAAATTCCCGATTTTACATATGGAAATTCGTTCGGAGCGTTGTAATCATTGCGATAATCCACCTTGCGTTTACACTTGTCCAACGGGTGCCAGCCACATTTCTGAAATCGGTGGAATTGTGCTTGTTGACTATGATAAATGTATCGGGTGTAAGGCTTGTATTGCAGCATGTCCTTATGATGCGCGATTTATTCATCCCGATGGATATGCTACAAAGTGCACATTTTGCGAACATCGTGTTGTCGAGGGTCTCGACCCCGCTTGCGTTGCCACTTGTCCAACGCATTGTATGTATTTTGGCGACCTCGAAGACCCCAACAGTGAGGTTTCTAAGTTGCTTCAATCGCGTAAGTACCACGTGCTTCAGCCAGAAACAGGCACAAAACCTCAAATCTTTTATTTAATTTAATTGGAGGTGGAAATGAATGAATTGGTTATCACAAGGCATAATGAAATGATTGACCCTCATTTGAGCATATGGGGTTGGGAAATTCCAGTTTATCTTTTCCTTGGTGGTCTTGTTGCTGGAATGATGATTATCTCGGGTTATTTTATCTTAACTGGTCGAACAAAAAACACCCTTTGCTCTTGTTTTCGTATCCCAGTTATTGGTATTGTTGCCATTTCATTGGGAATGTTTGCCTTATTCTTAGATTTGGAACATAAACTTTATGTTTGGAATTTGTATATAAACTTCAAATGGCAGTCTCCTATGTCTTGGGGCGCTTGGATTTTAATTTTTATTTATCCCATTTTAATTTTAGGGATATTGATTAGAATTCCCGATGAGATTGGGCAAAGATTTCCCAAACTTCTCGATTTATCGAACAAATTGAGAAATAAGCAGCAATTTGTCAAATTGCTTGGTGCATTGAGTATGATATTCGGTGGTCTACTTGGTGCCTATACCGCAGTACTTTTGAGTGCTTTTTCTGCACGCCCAGCGTGGAATAGTCCAATGCTTTGGACATTGTTCCTTGCCTCGGGTCTTTCGAGTGCTGCTGCTCTTGTCCATTTAATTGGTAAAGACCCTGCCGAAAGGCATATGCTTGCCAAAGCCGACAATGGATTTTTAATTGCTGAATTAATCATTATTATCTTGATGATTATTGGATTTGTATCGTCCAGTAAAGTTCATATCGATGCAGCTCGTTTGATACTTTCAGGTCCGTTTACTGCTGTTTTCTGGGTTTTTGTCGTTTTTATTGGAATTATTATTCCTTTCATTATTCAAATTTTATCGGTTAATAATAAAATACCCCATACTAATGTTGCTCCAATTCTTGTGATGATAGGCGGGTTAATTCTTCGATTCATTGTTGTATATGCTGGGCAATATAGCCATTGGAGTCGAAATGTTTTTACAGGCTATTAATAAATATAAAGGAGGAATATGGAACAGGAGTTAAAAACAGAACAAGTTGAAGAAAAAGCATTCCATCGTGAGCTTTTTCCCGAAAAGCCCTATTGGAACCCGTATTTTGCGGGAATCGGTTTGGGCTTGGTTTTGCTGTCTGCATTTGTGATAATGGGGCGAGGTCTGGGTGCCTCCGGTGCAATTTCAACAATTGTTGCTACGAGTGTTGCCAAAATTGCTCCCACACATGCAAGTGGTAATGAATTTTACAAAAATTATCTTACAACCGAGGGAAATCCACTGAAAGATTGGCTTTTATTCGAGGTTCTCGGTGTTCTCGTTGGTGGATTTATTTCAGGATTATTTGCCGGAAGGGTAAAAGTTAAGATTGAAAAAGGCGAACGAATATCGAACGCCAAGCGGCTACTATTCGCGTTGATAGGTGGAGCTTTGATGGGCTTTGGTGCAAAACTTGCGGGAGGATGCACAAGCGGTCAGGCACTAACCGGCGGTGCACTTTTGAACTTAGGAAGTTGGTTATTTATGCTTTCGGTTTTTGCGGGTGCTTATATGTTGGCATATTTTTTTAGGAGGGTCTGGCTATGATTGCACCATTCTATAAGTTTGGATTTTTTGGCGAAGAATTTAGCCTTATCATTGCATTTATTATCGGAATTGGTTTTGGTTTCTTCCTTGAACGAGCTGGTTTTGGTTCAGCTCGTAAGCTTGCCTCGCAATTCTATTTCTACGATATGACGGTTTTTAAAGTGATGTTCACTGCCATTATTACTGCAATGTTTGGCGTTTTTTTCTTGGGTGTTTTTGGTATCCTCGATATTAATTTGATTTACTTTACCCCAACATATGTTGTTCCTCAAATTGTTGGTGGTTTTATTCTTGGCTTTGGTTTTATTGTTGGGGGGTATTGTCCTGGCACTTCCGTTGTTTCGACATCTGTTGGAAGAATCGATGGATTTATTTTTCTTGTTGGTGTTTTTCTGGGGATATTTATTTACGGAGAAATTTATCCTTTGATTTCGAACTTTGCAACTTCAACTGCTATGGGTAAACAAACTCTCTATGGGTTCTTGCATATACCTTATGGTGTTGCAGTCTTTTTTGTAACCTTGATGGCTGTTGGAGGATTTGCTGGGGCTTCGCGTCTGGAAAAAGTGTTTCAAAAGAAACTTTTCGGAGGTGAAAAATGAAATGTCCATATTTTTCAATTAACCAACGCTTAGGTATTTTTGCAATTATCCTTGGTATTATTGCTTTGTTAGCAAAAGATCCAACGAAGGCTTCTTTTGTAAGGGTTGACCCAAATAGGTTAATTTTGGAGTCGCATTCAACCTCAAAGTTTATTGAACCATTGGATTTAGCCGAGAAGCTTATCGCTGGAAATGAGTATTTCACTATTGTTGACCTTCGCAATCCGAACGAGTATGAAAAAGGAACTGTTCCGAATGCCATTAACTTGTCTGCCAAAGATTTGCTCAATGGTGAATTACAACGCAATGAAAAGATAATATTACTTTCTGATGATGATACAAAGAGTTTGAATGCTTGGTTGGCTTTGAAATCGCTTGATTATCGAAACGTAATGATTTTGAAAGGTGGTTACAAAGGTTGGGTTGAGCAAGTTTTGTTCCCAAGTATTCCTGCGGATTTGGCTGAAAAGGAAAAAGATAAATTTGAAAAAATCAAACAAATCTCTTTGCATTTTGGAGGGTCTCCGAGACTTATTTCTGGCGGGCAAGCAATCGAAATGCAGACTGTTGGGGTTCAACAACCAGCAATGCAAGCTCCAAAGCCAAATGTTGCTTCGCCAAAGCCTTCGGTACAAGGTAAGCCAAAACGCGAAGGATGTTAGCTCTTTGAAATACACTCCGAGTCGTTTGCCCTAAGGAATTAAGGTTCTATGGGAAACGACCGATGGGTTTGGATGGAAACGTCCAAGCCTCCCGAGGCGTTTGCCGAATTGGAAAGGAGTTGTTTTAGTTTATAAAATACAATTTTCCCTTGTCCTTTCGGCAAGGGATTTTTTTTTGGAAATTTACAATGAACAGAAATGAACAAAAAATTTTAGTTTTCTTTGCAGGCTTATGGTCAGCGATTGAAGTCTCGCTTGGTACTATTCTATCGCTTTCGAAAATCCCATTTCGAGGATTACTGCTTGCCTCGATAGGTTGTTTTTTTATCGTTTCCTTTCGGTACATTGTCGACAAACCAAGAGTGAGTATCTATTTGGCTTCGATTGTAGCAGTTGTTAAATTGATTTTTTCTCTCGGGGCGGGTGGTTTCAATTCTGCTGTTGCAATCTTTTTGGAAGGCTTGATTGCCGAAATCATCTTTTCCGTTTTAAAAGCAAATTTGATTTCTTCGAGTCTTGTCGGTGGAGGAGTTGTCCTTTATCCGTTTTTCCATAGTCTCGTCACTCAAACTTTGATTTTTGGTGTCGACATTTTCAGAATCTACAACAAAATTATTGGCGAAATTCAATTGCTTTTTGGAAAGACAAGCAAATTCACTATCTTTGAATTAATAATCATTTTCGCTTTGATTTACTTTCTTGTTGGTTGTGTTGTTGGTCTTCTTTCCTTTTATTTTGCAAAAAAAGTGGTTAAACCAATTTTAGAACCTAAAACAGACAATGAATCGGGATAAACTCAAAGTCGTGTTTTTGCTTTCGCTTTTAATTGTTGGATTTATTTTAAATAATATCATTGTATTTCTTTTTCTAAATCTTTTGTTATTAGTTGTTTTTCCAGCAAATGAGAGGCAGAATCTTGCATATCTACGGAAACCAAAATTTTTGCTTTCAATAACTCTTATTTCCGTTTTACCTTTGTTGCTTTCTTATTGGAACGAGAACAATTTTATCGAGACATTGGTTCTTGTATCGAAAGTGCTTTTGCGAGCATTGTTTGTTTTGCAAATGATGAGTATACTTTACAACAGAATAAATAAAGATAGAATCGTTAGGTATTTCGATAAAATTTTTCCTCATTTCCAAGAGAACTTGGAATTAACAATTGAAACGATGACAAAATTGAAGCAAAATCTTATCGAAAATAAGTCGCTTATTTTTACTAATGCGTTTTGGAAGAAACTTGTTTTCCATCCGAAAGCTACGCTGAAGAACCTGATTGCAAGAGCTTGGACTGTTTATTTGGCAAACAGAAATGATTAACTTAACTTTAATTGTTGGCGAAAAAGCTAGTGGTAAAACGACTTTTGCAAAGAATTATGTTCAAAAGCAAATAGCCATCGGGAAGAAAATTTTTGGGGTCATATCTGAATTTGATTTCAGTAATCCTTCCGAAAAGTCATATTATGCTATTCAAATTCCAAGTAAAGAGAGGTTTTTATTATGTAGCACAAATAATGTTGGAGAAACCAAGTTCGAAGATTGGAAATTCTTCTATGAAACTTATGAGATTTGTTCAAAATACATTTTGGAAAACTTTGCTAATGCCGAAGCCATTATTATTGATGAAATTGGACAACTCGAACTTGAGGGAAAGGGATGGCATCCACTTGTTTCTAATCTTTTGCAGAATTATAATGGAGAATTAATCTTAACCGGACGTTCTTCTCGTCTTGCACCTTACTTTAAATTTTTTGTTGAGAGTAGTTTTGCAAACAAATTGGCTTCTGTTTCTCAAATTCATTTAGAGAAAGATGGAGATGGGGAATAAAACTTTAAAAATCTTTCATTTTTTGCTTTATTGTTGGGGTAACTTATGAATTGCCCCTGAAAAAACATTTCATCCTACTTAATAGAACAAACTTCATAGGAAATAGCATCAGGGCGATAACTTTGGAACAGGGTGTTTACACGTAGCTTCGCCCCTTCAAGTATTTTTCAGACATCGGATGTTTCGCAAACATCCGATGTTTTTTGTAATGAATTCCGGTAGGGTCACGAACGAGGGTTTTTGGTTAGGCAATAAAGTAATTTAATCCCGAATTATGCATTTAAAAAAATTAATTTTTTGCAATTTTAACAAAAATAATAGGTTGCAGGGATGAAAGAATTAACTAAAAAAGTTGAGCAGTTAGAGTATGAGTTTACAGATAAACAGGTAAGTCCGTGGGGAGGGTTAAGATTAACATCAGCAATGTTTGCGTTGAAAATATCGATAATTTTTCTCCCCTTTGGATATCTCTAATGCATAATTCGGGTTAATATCTTGTAGGGGCGAATAATTATTCGCCCCTACAAATTAGTTGATTATTTCAGAAATTCCTTTAGTTTGTTTAAAGAATTTTTTGTAAAAAAGTTTAATGAAAAAATATATTTATTTTTAATTTTTTTCTTAATTTTGTCTTTTACAAATTTTAGTTTATTTTAAATTTTGAATCATTTAGGTAGAAATTCGAAAAATGCGGAAACAAAACAAATATACCACAAGAGTTTTTGGTTTCATTTAAGAGCAAAGCTGCTTGGGCAAAGCAGCATTTTAGCTTTCGAAGGCTGGGTTTTCCCAGCCTTTTTTTTTGCCTTTTTTAAACTTTCCTCCAAAAATCGACAAGAAAAAAGGGTAAGAATTTTACCCGCCTGTATGTTTAACAATAACAAATTAAAGGAGGTCTTATGTCCAAAAACACAATTATTCTCAAAAGCTTAATTTATCAATCTGCGTTGGAATTTTTGTGGCAGGAAGGGTTCATCGGAATTCCTTATACTGGAATCACCAATGCAACGGGTTCGTGCGAAGCAGTTAGCAATGTGTTTACCCTGAACGAAAAGCCGTTTCTTACACTTTCGCAAACAGTTCAACTGCATCTGGAACGAGATATTATGCAAAATGGCTTGCCAAGAATGTTTTCGACAAATAGGTCGTTCCGCAAGGACAACAGCCAATGGCATTCCGATGGTCGCCATTTGAACGATTTTGAACTTCTGGAAACGGAAGCATTGGATACCGACCTTAATTGGCTTTTGAAACATTGCAAGGATTTGCTGAACTATATTTTCGTTAATGTTCTTAATGTTTCCTCGAAATATGGATTGCTTACCCCTGAACAACATCATAATTTATACATCTACTATGAAAAAGGTTTCGAAATTATTACTTATACCGAAGGTGTCGAAATTTTGCAAAAGGAATATAAAATAAACATTAATTGGGGTGATGATTTAAAATCGGAGCACGAACAGAAACTTGTGGAATATTTTGATAAAAATTTAATGATAACACATTATCCTGAATCGATAAAGTTTTTCAATATGAAGTTGACTCGTAATTGCGACCCAGAAAGGCAAACTTGCGAATGCGTCGACGTAATTCTTAAACACTCGGGTGAATCCATTGGTGGCTCCGAAAGGGAATATGATTACGAAATCCTTCGTAAACGACTCTACGAGGGAACGATGATAAAACAGCTTCGCCAGTTGAAGACTATACACGATAATAAACCAGAAGAGATAGACCAGGTATTCGAAGAGTATTTAGACCTTTTCAAAAACAACCCACAAAGAAGGTCTGGAATGGGTATGGGTTTTGGAAGAGTTACCCAATTCATTCTTGGCTCGAAAGAAATTGTGCAGTTTTAAAAATTTTCTTTTTTGTTAAGGGTAGGAGGGAATAAATCTCCGTCCTATCCCTTCCCTTTTTTAAATTTTTTTTAAATTTGTTACTTTTTAATATTTAAATTTTAATATGGCTGAGAAACAAAGAACTATAAAGCGACCAATAAGTTTAACTGGAATTGGAATTCATTCGGGTGAAGAAACAACGATAACTTTCCATCCAGCTCCGGAAAACTATGGATATCGTTTTGTTCGGGTTGACCTTCCTGAACCCGTAGAAATTCCCGCTCTTGTGGATTATGTTGTTGACCTTTCGCGAGGAACAACACTTGGGATTGGAGATGTTAGAGTTTTGACAGTCGAACACGTTCTTGCTGCTCTCGTCGGTTTAAGAATTGATAATTGCCGAATTGAGTTAAATGGAAAAGAGCCACCAGTGATAGATGGGAGTTCTTTGCCCTATGCCGAAAAGCTACTGGAAGCAGGGATTGTTGAACAGGAAGCCGAGCGAGAATATTTCGTCATCGATGAAACAGTCCGATACACGAACGAAGAGAAAGGCGTCGATATTGTTGCTTTGCCTACCGATGATTACAGAATTACTGTGATGATAGATTATTATATACCTGCTCTGGGTAGTCAACATACAGGTGTATTCAATCTTGAAAAAGAGTTTCTCACAGAATTTGCTCCTGCGCGAACATTTTGTTTCTTAACCGAAGTAGAAGAACTTTATCGCCAAGGTTTAATTAAAGGTGGAAATCTTAATAATGCAATTGTTATCATCGATAAAGAACTTGATGAAAATGAATTGAAGAAGTTGCAAGAACTTTTCCAAATTGAACATTTGCCCGAGCCAAAAGGAGGAATTCTGAATGGAACAGGACTTCGTTTTAAAAATGAACCCGCTCGGCATAAGCTTCTGGATATGCTTGGCGACCTTGCTTTGATTGGAGTTCCCATAAAAGCACAGATTCTTGCTGCTCGGCCGGGGCATGCAAGCAATATTGAGTTTGCAAAGAAAATTCGCAATCTCTATTTGAAAAAGCTACCCTTCCTTAAACTTCAAGGCAAGAAGGGAAAAGATGCATTGATGGACATTTACTCCCTTCTGAAAATTATGCCCCATCGTTATCCATTTTTACTTATTGATAGAATAATCAACATTGACCCCGATACAAATACAATCATTGGAGTTAAAAATGTTACAGTGAATGAACCATTTTTTATGGGGCATTTTCCCGAAAAACCTGTTATGCCGGGCGTTTTGTTAATCGAAGCGATGGCACAAACAGGAGGGTTAATGCTACTAAATTCTGTTGATGCATCCAATAAACTTCTGCTGTTTATGGGGATAGATAATGCAAAATTTCGAAAGCCTGTAATTCCCGGAGACCAACTCGTAATGCAAGTACAAATGGTAGGGAAAAAGTTTAATGCATATAGATTCCACGGAGTTGCTACTGTAAATGGTCAGGTCGTTGCCGAAGCCGACCTGCAAGCAGCGCTTGTCGACCGAAATATTCAATTATAAAAGGGATATTATGGCTATAACGCAACATCCAACTGCAATTGTTTCGCCGAAAGCCCAAATTGATGATAATGTAAAGATTGGACCATTCACAATTATTGAAGACGATGTTCATATTCACGAAGGAACCGAAATAATCTCCAATGCTTATATTGCCAATGGTGCAACAATTGGTAAAAATTGCCTGATTTTCCCGGGCGTGGTAATTTCTACAAAACCACAAGATTTGAAATACGACAATTCACCAACGAAAACGGTCATTGGCGATAACAACGAAATTAGGGAGTATGTTACAATTCATCGTGGTTCGCAAGCAACAGGTGTTACCATTGTTGGAAATAATAATTTAATTATGGCTTATTCCCATATTGCACACGACTGCCGCGTTGGTGATTATAATGTGCTGGCAAATGTTGTCCAACTGGCTGGTCATGTGCATATTGAAGATTGGGTTGTGATTGGTGGAGTTGTTAAAATTCATCAGTTTTGCAAAATTGGTTGCCACGCAATGGTTGGCGGGGATGTAAAAGTTACTAAAGACATAGCTCCATACACTCTTGTAGGAGAAAATCCACCAAAAGTCGATGGTATAAATAAAATAGGGCTGAAAAGGCGTGGCTTTTCGCCCGAAGTTATTAAAGAGATTGAAGAATTTTACAAAATGGTATTCCATTCGGGTTTGAACAATACTGATGGCATTAATAAGTATCTCGAGCTTCATCCCAATGGCATTCTTCCCGAAATACAGCATTGTATTGAATTTATCCAAAAATCTCAACGTGGTGTTTACAGGTAATTCTTTTTTATAATCCTAATCAAATTTTAAAAAAAACAGGGCTGGTGTAAAGCATCCAGCCCTTTTGTGTTTAAAGGAAAAGATGGTCAAACTTTATAATTCTTTTAGAACTTGTCGGATGATATCAATGCCTTCGTCAATATCGTTTTTTGTTATGCACAAAGAAGGACGGAAGCGAATTGATTTCACACCCGACCCAAGAATGAGCAGGTGGTGTTTGAGCGCTAAGTCTTTGAATTTGTTACGTTTTTCGTTATCGGGCAAGTCGAAGGCACAGAACAAACCACGACCTCGAACATTGCTTATGTAATGGGGGAATTCCATTTCGAGGGTATGAAGCTTTTCAATCAAATACTGCCCCATATTTCGTGCATTTTCCAAAAGATTGTCCTCTTCGATGATTTCAAGATATCGTGTGGCACGAACCATATCTACAAGATTTCCGCCCCAAGTTGAATTAATTCGGCTGGATGTATGGAAAACATTATCCGGAACTTCATCCAGTTTTTTCCCAGCTAAAATACCACACACTTGCATCTTCTTTCCGAAAGTCATTATGTCGGGTTTGACGTTCATTTGTTCGTGTGCCCACATTGTGCCAGTGATTCCAACACCAGTTTGAACTTCGTCGAAAATTAATAAGCAATCGTTTTCATCTGCAAGCTCTCGTAAAGTTTGCAGGAACTCTGGACGGAAGTGATTATCGCCACCTTCGCCCTGAATTGGCTCAATGATTATAGCGGCAATGTCATCCGGGTTGTCTTTAAATGCTTTTTTGATTTCTTTAATAGCCGTCTGCTCCAATTTCAATGTGGTTTTAAGATTTTCCCCTTCAAAAGGGAAAGTCATTTTGGGGTTGGTTATTCTTGGCCAGCCTTCAAATTTTGGGTAATACATAATTTTCGTAGGGTCAGTATTTGTAAGGCTCATTGTATAACCCGAACGGCCGTGAAAAGCTTCACGAAAATGAATTATTTTGTGTCCTTTCTCTTCGGTTATACCTTTTTGGAAGTTCTTCCTCACTTTCCAATCGAAAGCGGCTTTCAGTGCATTCTCGACTGCAAGAGCGCCTCCTTCGATGAAAAAGGCATATTGAAAATGTTCTGGGACGGCAACCTTGAAGAAGGTATTTACAAAGGTCGCCATCTCTTCGGTGTAAATATCAGAGTTCGAAGGTTTGTTAACCGCGGCATATTTTAAATATTCGAGGAATGAGTCGTCGAGCATCTTAGGATGATTCAATCCTAATGGCAAAGAAGCAAAACAGGTGAACAAATCACGGTAATTTTCGCCTGTAACTTTGTCGACAAAGAAGCTGGGATTACTTTCATACAAATCAACAACCAATGGGAACCCATCAACCAGCATATGCTTTTTTAATGTCTCAAGTACTTTGGACCCTTCTACAAAGTATTTTGGAACATAACTAGAAACTTTCACAAACATAATTTCCTCCTTTCTTGATTAATAAATTGAAAAGAATTTAACTTGGTAATGAAGAAATTAGATTAAAGCGAGGGAATAGAGGATAACAAAAGAATTAATGTTAAAAGTAAATGCAAGATGTAGTAGGATGGGAAGGAACCACCTCGAATGGTGCCTCGAAAAATATTAATACTCGCTTTTAAAGTTTTCCATCTCATCGCAACAAAATTAACGAAAAATACGCGAAAATCTTGTCATTTTTCCAACTACAAATCAATTTTTAAAAAATTGACAAAAAATTCATTGAAAATTTTATTTGTTTAAAAAATTTATTTGTTAATTTTGCTTTTGTTATATAAATTATAATTTTGAGAAATTATTAAGTTTGAAATTTATTTTGATAATAGAGTATGTTTTATTAAAAAAGCGAGGAAATTGAATGAATGCAAAAAGCAGATCTAGGAAACCTGTTGAAGCCCAATTGAAGCGATTGGGTCCGACCCAAGTAATAATTTTTCTTGGGCTATTGATTTTCTTCTTCATTTTCTTTTTCCGCACGATTATCCCTTGGGGCGTTGCACAGTTTGTGGTTCCTTTGTTTAAACCGGGCGGGGATAAACTCGAGAAAATCGGCTTTGTAAAATTCAACGGATTGGTTTGGGCATCGACAACAAAAGAAAAAGCCGAGGAGATTATAAAGCAAGGAGGAATAGAAATTTCCAAAGATTTGATTAATAAAGAATACATTTTTGACTTCACCTTTAAGCCTCGTAACGAAAAAGAACATGGATATGTTAAGGAATCACTTCAATTTTATGTTAAGTCTGAAGTAATTGGCGAGAATGCAATTATTTTGGACCCTGAGCTCGGTTTTTCGATTTTAGCTCTCGACCTTGCTTTGGTCTTAGCAGTTTTTCTGACAATGGTTATGCCGACTAAGTTTGGATTTATGTCCCTTCTTTTCGACCGACAAATCGATAATACCAAGACAAAGATACGTTTACAAACAGGATTCCCAGAAGAAGTTGTTGAAATTCTTGTTATGCCCGATGACCAATTGATGCAGAAGGATAGGGATGAAGTCGAAAATGCTTTCCGTCTGGTTTGGGAACGAACTATTGGCGAAGAAATGTCCTCCCCTCGTCGTTCAATACAATTTGAAGACCTTTTTGATGAAACTACCGACATTGTGAAATTCCGTAACATAACCCTTTATAGCCGAATTAAGGATTACTTCTCCGATTTCGTTCTGAAAGAGATTGAAGATACCAAGGATGGTTTGCTCTGGCGGCGTAATCATTTCCTTGTATTCAAAGGATTACGTTTGTATATGGCTCACCACTTTACCGAAAAGTATTCCAATAATGTTACAGGTTTGGCTTATGGCGGTGCTGCTTTCTTGATTGTTGCGGTAGGTATCCGAGGGTTGAAGTTTATCCCCGCTACTAAGCCATCCTTCATCCTTCTGGCAATATTCCTTGAATTTACTATGTTGTTGATGCTTTCGATAACATTAATTTACACCGAAGAAGAAGAACGAATGGACAGAATGCTTAAAAAGATGGAAGATGCAAACAAAAGCCAGCTCGAAGCATTGCGCAGTCAACAATATGATATACATCAATTGACATCAGTTCTTGTTGGTCAATCGGCTGAAATCATAAAAAGCAGGGTTGAAAAGGCTATTTCCGAATACCTTACCAGCGACGACCACGTGAAACGAATGATTGCCGAGGAAATTAGCCAGAAAATTCTAATTGGTCTTAAGGAATCTTTCCTTAACCAAGAGGAAAAGTAAACTTATTTTAAATTGCAATTAATTAGGGGCTGTCTCGGGTAGGACAGCCCTTTTTGTTTTCTCCACATTATGAGTGGTTGAATTAATTGCGGAATGGTATTGGTTGGAATGTTGTGATTTAAACATTTTGGTAATTACTTAATACAATCCACCCTATATTTGAACTTTAAAAATTTATCATAATTTGTTCTATTGTTGGGCCAATTTATGAATTGCATCTAAAAAAACATACTATCATACCTTGCAAAACAAATCGTTACAGGTTGTAGTTCAAGAATCGAACACACAGGAACAAGAAGCGAATGCGCTAGTTCGCCCCTACAAGTATTTTTCAGACATCGGATGTTTCGCAAACATCCGATGTCTTTTTGTAATGATTTCCGTTAGGGTCACGAACAAGAGTTTTCGGTCAATCCACTAAATAATTTATGTCTTCAAGGGGCGAATAATTATTCGCCCCTACAACAAAATTTGTTTCGGGCTCTCAAAGTTTTTTGTCATTTTTGTTTCGATTTATAGATAGAAAAAGATTGTAACAAATTTTCTACAATTATTGTTATTTTACTTTGTCTTTTATTTTTAAAAAAGTTTTTGGTGATGAGAAACTTAAAGTTTTTGTTTTTCTTATATTTCTTTGCTATTGCAAAAAGTTTTGGGCAAACTCCCGAAGAGGAACTCGCTCGCATCGTTGAGTCTTACAAACTACCTTTGGAATTTCGTTGGTACAATCCTCAAAAGGAATATGTTCAAATTCTAACAAATTCTGACCAGATTTATCGGCTTCCTGCGAGTAAAATTGTTGAAAAGGCAAAGGATTTTTACGGAAAGAATATTGAATATTTTCATCTCTTGCACAAAGGCAGGGAAATTCCTATTTATATTGTTTCCCAAGATGAATTATTTGATGAAACCGACACTCTTGTGTTTGTTGGGTCGAGGCCTCGTGGAGATACTACCTGGTTCGATAGCTTTGAACAAAGTGAATTTTTCTTTTTCTACTACGACGAGAACTATTCTAGTAAAAAGTTTGAACCAATAAGTTTTTCTTCGGATAAGCAGAATGTTATAAATTCAATTTCTCGCAGTTTACATTTTGAAGAGCATCATCAATATTCGATTGGAGTGCCCGAATTCTCATCGCAAACTATGAATGGTGAAGGTTGGGTTTGGGAGTTACTTTCCCCGAGCGACGACTACATAAAACAAAGCAATCTAAAATTCTCGAAAATTCTTTATCCAACTACCCAAGTCGATTCTGTTGGATTTCGGTTTTTCGCTTTTAGTAGCAAATTCGATTCGGTAAAGACAATGCATAATTTGGCTATTTTAATTAATCAAGATACTGCATTTAAAGGAAGTTTCCCTCCGGGGAAAAATATTATAATTGATTTCAAATACCCATCAAATAAGTTGAAATTTGGAGTTAACGATTTCGAAGTTGTAAATTTGGGTAATTACTCGAGCAATGGACAATTGATAATTCCCGATGCTGTTGGTTTTCAGTATTTTGAATATTCAGGAATGGACATTCCTTTTTCACAAAATGGGTTCATAAGTTTTCCTGTGGATAGTTCCTTTGCTTTCTCGTCGTTAGTCTTACACAATTTTAAGTCTACCGAAGTAATTTTATTCGATACTTTGAATCAAGGGTTTGCAAAGATTCGCGGTTTTCCTTCCGTTGCCTTTGCAGTAAATGTTTCAAAACAAAGCATTTTCGTTTCTTTTGGTGATTCGACATTCCAAGACAACCGCAAAGGGTTACACTGCTTTGTTTACGACAGCCTCGAGAAAGTAATAAAATATTGGTATTACCCCGAAAATTCTAAAAAGATCGTGAATGATTTAAAAAATATTGCTCTTAACTCTATTTATCTTGTTGTTTTTAACGGGGAAAGAATTGAAAATGAAGTGATTGATTTCTTTATCAATGAAGGTAGCACCGAAGTTTCGAAATCTCGTTCCAATCAGAACTGGGTTTTCAGTAGAAAGAAAGGCGAGGCGAAAAAGTTTGAAATTGCAAGTTCCGAGGTAAACACTAAGCTTTATGGCTATTTCAAAGCCAATTATTCACGAACTTGCTCGGTTACTATAAACTTCTCCGATGTGGTTAAACAAGGATTTCTTTATGTTGCTGATAACCAAAGCATTCCTTTTGCCCAAGTTAACTCTGTTGAAGTGTCGAATCTTTTTTCCGATACAAACCAAGCCGATGTAATTGTAATTGCACCTCAGATTTTCGCTGATGTTGCACGAAAGTACATTGAATATCGGAAGCAAACGTACCCTGAATACAATTTTTACCTTGCTTTGAGCGAAGATATTTACAAAGAGTTCAACTTTGGGAAAAAGTCACCAGACGCAATTAAGCGTTTCCTTGTTTGGGCTTATTACAAATGGAAAATGCCAAGATTTAAATTTGTAACACTGTTGGGAGATGCAAGTTTCGACACAAGGAATGTTCTGCCATATAGCGTTTATAAAGACTTTGTTCCTGCCTTCGGATGGCCCCCAACTGATTACTGGTATTGCTTGCTCGAGGGAAAGGATTTTGTGCCCGATGTTCACATAGGCAGAATTCCAATTAAAACAATAGAAGAAGGATATTCATACATTGAGAAAATCCAGGAATACGATAATGCTTTAACTTCGCCTTGGATGAAGAAGTTCCTATTTCTTAGCGGTGGGACAAATCCTGTTGAACGAGATTATTTTTACGACCGCTTGAAAGGTGAATTTGCGGATTACCTTTTGGCTTATAGCCCGATATGCGTTCAAACACAACTCATCCGTAAGAGTGATGAAGTTGTTGGAAGTGAAGCCGATGCAAGTTTCATTCGCTCTGCAATCAACGATGGAGTACAAATGATGTTTTTCGCAGGGCATGGCTCTGCAAAGGTTTTCGATACCGATGGATGGAAGGTGCAAACATTGAACAATAAAGGGAAGTATGGTTTCTTCGGCTCTTTTTCGTGCAATACCGCAAACTTTGCCGAACCAACTCTTATCTGTCGAAACGAGGAGTATACGATTTATCCCGAAAAGGGTTTTGTTGCAACAATTGGGTCGGGTGGTGTAAGTATTCGGCTTTATTCCTTGTTGCTGGCTGAAAACCTTCTTAAAATTATCGCCGACAGCACGATAAAAACGGACAACTTCCTTGAACTTTTCGATTTGGCAAAGTCTCGTCAAATTTCTGCCTCACAAGACTTTTTTAACATTTTAACAATGTATCACTATGTTTATCTCGGCGACCCATTGCTGAAAATGAGAATCAGGCGTCAGCCCGATTTGTATTTTTTAGACAACAAAGTATCGATTACTAACGAATCCGGGAGAACAACTATAACCCAAAACGATTCTCTTTTCATTATTCGAGGTGTTATTGGTAATTCTGGTTTTGCCACCAAAGAATCTTTTAATTTGGTACTAAATCATCAGTTTAATGGGAAAACAATTCCCGAGGATTTGCGCATCCGCCGATTTAATGAGGCTTGTTCCCTTATTGAATTTGAATTTCGGATTCCCGTTCGCCAGCAAATCGGCATTCATAGATTCCAACTAATAATTGACCCAGAGCATAGAATAAATGATTATGATTTTGCGAATAATTCTTTGAACTACGAAATATATGTTTATTCTTCCTCTTTATTCCCTGTTGAACCCCAAGCCAACTGGGATGTTAATGTAACAAATCCATTGTTTAGATTTATAGACCCGTATTTTAATGAAAATCAACAAAACTACTCGTTTAAAATCTATACTGAACCCGATACCAATTCAACCCTGATATACTCTTCTCGAAATGAGGAAATCCAAAAGAGCAAAATCAAAATCGACTGGCTGCCCAGTTTTAATTTCCCAACTGGGCATTTCTGGCTGTATGCAAGGAAACTTACGAACGATACTAATTTTCAAAATCAAACGCTCTGGATACCATTCCATTTCGAAAATAGCAGTGTCATTCCATTTACTACTCTTTCATACAAAGAGAAATCGGAATTCGCAAATTTTGAGTTTAAAAATATATTTTTCGATACGCTTTCGAATACTTTAAGATTGGAGCCTTATAAAATTCCCTACAAGATAATGGAAGCCTCGGGCAATGAACGCTCCGAAAAGGGTAAAGAAATCACTGTTAACAATAAAGTTTATGTTACAATGGCGCCCGACCTCGATATTGTTGGCTTCCACGTTGTAATTATTTCGCACGAAAACTTCTCTTTGAAAGAGTACCGAATTTTTGAAACTTGGGGGACTGACCCACCCGAGAAGGATTCATCCAGCATAAAACTTGTTCAATATTTAAGGGATTCTGTTCCCGATGGCGATTACATTTTTCTTGTAGCACATAGTTCTTCGCTTCGAGTGCCAATTATGCATAAGCTTTATGTTCCAAATAGCCCGGGCTCGCTCGACACATTGAAGGCTGCTTTGCGGGAATGGGGCAGTGTTTTTGCCGATTCGCTGGGTTCCCAAGGCTACTGGGGCAATTCATTCTTTTTTGTCGGCAGAAACTTTTTTGGCAAGAAAGTCGCAATCGACGAGGGATTCGATTTGGATGGCGACACAGTTCAATCCGAAGGCTTTATGATTCAAAATCCAAGAGAAGCTCGAATTCAAATCCCTTTGCTTGGTCCAGCAAAAAAGTGGAACCAATTGAAGATGAACTTCGAGGCTCCGCAAGACTCAATTAATCTCTTCGTATCGATTTATGGTATAAAATCGCTTTTGGATAAGGACAAAATATTACTTCTCAAAAGTTCTAATCTTTCGGAGATTGAACTTAATTCAATCTATGCACTTGAATATCCTTACCTATCGATAGAAGTGATGATTTCGAATCCCTATGAATCGAGCAACTTCGTTTGGAAAGATGTGTCCATTGATTTTATTCCTTCTCCTGAACTTGCTTTGGAAATTGTTGAACCTAATTTGCCCGCGGATAGTTTAATACTTCGTGGCGAAGAAATTGGTTATCTCTTGCGAATCCATAATCTTTCTAACCGCACTTCGAGCGATTCTACCTTTGTTACTTCTGTTTTGAAGACTCAGTCTCAAACGCAGGAGCTCAGCACATTTGTTTTGGGTGCAATTCCGCCAAATTCTTATAAGGAAATCAACGGCAATCTTGTTACCGATAAATTTGATACTAAAAACATTATTGAATTTTCTTGTTTGCAACCGAATTCTGAATCTTACGCTTTCAACAATCGGGACATTTTGAGTGTGAACCTTTTCGAAGATAATGTTCGCCCTGAAATTGTTTTGTATCTTGATGGTATGAAAATTTATGGCAAAGAGTATGTTACTAAAAAACCTCAGGTTTTAATTGAAATTTACGATAACAGCAAATTAACTTTTGATACAAATTCCACTACATTGCTAATAAATACAAAAAAAATCAACCTTGGGGAAAGAGCTAAATTTACAATTTACGGTCGGAATATTCCTTTGAAATGCTCTTATTCTCTTGATTCCGATGAACTTGAGTATGGACTAAACTACTTTACAATCTACACAACCGACCCAACGGGGAATAAAGATACGCTTGATGTACCAGTTTATGTTTCTCGCTTGGCGAAGATTGATTCGTGCGTTGTCGCTCCGAACCCTGTTACTAATGACGCTACATTTTTGATTAGATACCTTTCTCCCAAAGGCGGCGGATTAGCTAAAATCGACATCTTTGATGTTTCAGGCAAAAAAATAAGGACATTAACAAAAAACATTAATTTAAATGATGATTATATTTACTGGGATGGATTTGACGACAACGGACACTCGATTCCACAAGGGGTTTATTTCTTTTCGGTGAACGTGTCGGGCGAAATTTATTCCGACCCAGTATTTGGGAAACTAATTAAGTTGAAGTATTGATTCTTCTGATTTTCACATCAATACTACTTTACTACAATCAATTTGTATGGCTTGATTTGATTTTCGGCTTGTATTGTTACGATATTTTCGCCCGAAAGTATTTCCGCTGTGTAGAATATAAAAATTGGTAAAATCGAAAGAGAAACGAAAAATGAAAAAAGCCTATTTCATTGCATTGCATTTCAAAAATTGAAATGAGGTTTTCGTTTTAAATACCGAAAAACCAAAGCAAATTAATAAAAAAATTAAAAGGAAAAAATTTTTGTGGAAGAAAATAACTGCGGGATTAACAAAAAAATTTTTCGAGAGTAAATCACTTGAATTTGTATGGATACAAAAATAGGTTTTCGCCAACTTTTTGATTTATCAAGGAATTAAGAGGATTCTTGCGGTCCCGGAGGGACTCGAACCCCCGACACGCAGTTTAGGAAACTGCCGTTCTATCCTGCTGAACTACGGGACCTTTTAAGATACGAAATTACGAAATTTCTTTTTATTTATTTTTGATTTTTTGCTTATTGAAAATGAGAAAGTTTATATTCTTGCTATATGTGGTGCTGTTGTTCTCTTGTAGCAAAAGGAACAATCATAATGTTATCGAGGCGACCGGGATTATTGAAGCCACCGAAATTTTAATCAATTCTAAAGTTCCCTCCCAAATCGTTGAAATTAGAAGAGACGAAGGCGAAAAAGTTAAAAAGGGCGATACCCTTTTAATTCTTGATTTTGAAAGTTTGAAATATCAGCTGGAACAGGCTGAGTCGATGGAAAGGTATGCGCGTTCCCAGCTTGAATTGGTTCGCAAGGGTGCTCGTTTGGAGGATGTTATGGTTGCAGAGGAAAATCTTCGCCAAGCCGAAGAAAATTACAAAGTGGCAAAAATTAACTTCGATAGGGCATTGGATTTAAAATCTTCTGGTTCATTTAATCAAAAGCAATACGAAGAGGCAGAGTTGCAGATGAAATTAGCAGAATCTCGTCTTGCCCAAGCCAAGGCTAATGTGAATAAAATGAAGAACTTTTTCCGTCCTGAAGAAATTGCTCAAGCCGAAGCAAATTTGCAAAAGGCAATAGCAGCTAAAAATTCTGCACTGAAGAACTTCACAGAATGCTTTGTTTTGGCTCCTTCCGATGGTGTCCTGTTGAAAAAATTTGTTGAAAATGGTGAATTCGTAACAATTGGTTCACCTTTGTTTAAACTTGGGAAGCTCGATACCGTAGAAATGGTTGTGTACATTCCCGAAAGCGATTTGGGAAAAGTTATGCTGGGCAAAGATGTTGAAGTTTCAACAGATACATACCCGGGCAAAATATACAAGGGCAAAGTTATTTTCATTTCGAATGAAGCAGAATTTACCCCAAAAAATATTCAAACCAAAGACGAGCGAATAACACTTGTCTATGCGGTTAAAATCAGAATACCCAATGCGGAATTCGAGCTTAAGCCCGGAATGCCCGCTGATGCAAAAATTATTTTGAATTTGAATTAAGATGGCAGAAGTGCCCGTTATCTTTGTAAAAAATTTGACAAAAAAGTTTGGAAATGTTTTAGCCAATTATGAAATCAATTTTTCAGTTAACCGAGGGGAAATTTTTTGTGTTGCCGGTCCCGATGGTGCTGGAAAGACAACTTTGATAAGACAAATTGCAGGCTCTATTAAGCCGACGGAAGGAACGATTCATATATTTGATGTTGACATTCAACACAACTTCGATGAAGTTAAAAGGAAAATTGGGTACGTTTCGCAAAACTTTTCCCATTACACAGATTTAACAGTTCGAGAAAATTTGGAGTTTTTTGCCGAGATTCATCAGATTCAAAACTTTTCGGAAAAGTACGAGAAACTGATAAAATTTGCAAAGCTCGAAAATTTTCAAAATGTGCTTGTTGGTAATTTATCCCGGGGAATGAAACAGAAACTTGCTTTGATTTGTGCAATGATTTACGACCCCGAGGTTCTTTTGCTTGATGAACCAACAACGGGAGTAGACCCTATTTCGCGAAGGGAATTTTGGTTCCTGCTGAGCAGTTTGGTAAAAAGTGGGAAGACTATTTTGTTATCGACGCCATATCTTGACGAGGCAGAACGAGTCAATCGAGTTGCGTTGTTGAACCAAGGGAAAATACTTGTTTGCGATAGCCCCAAAAACCTAATCGAAAAGTTCAACAGCGACTTTGATGTGTTCGAAATCGTTGGTAAAGGGTTATCGGAAAGCATTGATTTATTTAAAAAGAAGTGCGAAATCCAGTTGTTTGGCGATAGAATTAACGTTGTGATGCCAAAAAGTGAAAGAAATTTAAATGAATTAAATGAATTTATCAAAGGAGTTGGATTGCCTGAGGTTGAAATCGAGAGGATTTCTCCAGGGTTTTATAAGCATTTGATTGCAGAAGAGCTTGTATCTGTTTCGAAAAAAGGTTATTTTCGGTACTCTGGTATAAGTCCGGAGATTCGTGTTTGGTACAATCCAGAGATGGAGACTCGCCGTTTTCTTTTACCTGGAATTGTTGCCCTTTTACTTTTGATTATTGCAATTCCATTGACTGCTATGGCTGTGGTTCGTGAAAAAGAAAGCGGAACAATAGAGCAAATCCTTGTTTCCCCTCTGAAGCCGTATCAGATTATAGCAGGGAAACTCATCCCATTTCTGATTATTGGTTTTATCGATTTTGTTTTTGTCCTTTTGGTAATGCGGTTCTGGTTTGGTATTCAAATCCGTGGCAGTGTTTTGCTTCTGTTTGCAACGGCATTCTTATTTGAGTTTTCGAATCTTGGGATTGGTTTGTTCATTTCAACATCATCTAAATCGCAGCAACAGGCTGTGATTGTTTCAGTTTTTGGGGTTATTGTGCCAATGATATACCTTTCTGGCTTTGTTTTCCCCATCGAAAATATGCCGAAAATAATTCAACCCATTACGTATTTGATTCCCTTGCGGTATTTTCTTGTGATACTCAGGGGAATCGTGTTGAAAGGTATTGGCTTTGCCGAGCTTTGGACTCAGATACTTATTTTGTTAGGGTTTGGGGTCATTACGTTCGTTATCAGTTCCACTCGCTTTCGCAAAGTCCTACAATGATTAAAAGAAGGATAGTTGGAGCCATCCAATTTGATTTAAAATCAAATAAACTCCGCCCAAGAAAACCAGAAAGCCCGAAAATCTTTTTATACCAGTTACGATTTTGGTTTTTTGGCTCCAAATCAAGTAAGATTGGACTTTGCCTATAAGAGTTCCAATTGCGATGATAATCGAACAGTTCCCAATAGCAAATGCAAACAGCAAAGAAATCGAAAAAGGAAGATTGGTTTGGGCAGTTTGAAATACAGCCCCAAGCACTGGTGCCATATATGCGAATGTACAAGGACCAAGGGCAAATCCAAACAGTAATCCAAGTAGGAGTGGGGTCCAGAGCGAAATCTTTTTGCTTTGGGAGAGTCGAACACCGCTCCAATCCAATTTGATTATATCCATCAGGTATAATCCAACGATTAAGAAAATTGCAGCAACGAGATAATTGCCGAATGAACCAATGTCGCCCATAAGCCTGCCCAGAAGTGCCGTAACAGTTCCGATAACTGCAATAGTGAGCAAAGTACCAATCGAAAAGATTGAAGATACAAAGAAAGTCTTTTTAAGAGATGTTATTTCTTTGGCACTGATGTAACTAACAATCAAAGCAATACTGGACAGATGGCAGGGCGATAGCAGAATACTTAAAATTCCCCATAAAAAGGAAGCCAAAATTGCCAAAAAGGATAATTCATTTACAGCGTAATATAATTTTTCGAAAAGGTTTTCGAACATTGTTCCCTCATTTTTTTAAAGGTTTTAAGCCTCGCTTTTGAAGGAGCTTATCTATCTCCTCTTCGGGGAAGAAACCTTCGTGGCGAAAGAATTCCTTGCCGTCCTTGTCTAAGAATACTTGAGTTGGTATAACTCGAATTTTGTACATTTCAGCGTATTTTTTTTGGTCGGGTTTCCAAACGTCGTAAAAAATTACCTTGAGTTGGCTTCCATACTTTGTTTCGAGTGACTTCATTATTGGTTGCATTTTTTTGCAAGGGATACAATTAACAGAGCCAAGTTCAATGAAAGTAACCAACGGTTTTGGTTCGTTTTTCTTTTCCTGATTTTGCGATTGCAACAAAGTAAATTGTAAGGTAAAAATCAAAGTAAATGCTAAAATAAAGAGCGTTTTGTTAAACGTCCCTTTTTTCATTTTTCCTCCTTGTGTTGTTTTAAGTAATTTAATTTTAGATAGGTTCCAATTGGACAATGGTCGACAATAATTCTTAACTCTTTGCTTTTGGCAGTTTCCAAAAGTTCTTCGTTCCAGCATTCGGGTGGGAACCAAACGTAACAGCTCTTGTCGATATTTATCTGGTTAAGCAATTTTAAGCTATTTGATGGAGATAATGCAAAAACAATGTTTTGTATTTTAGAAGGGATTTCATCAAGGCTTTTGTAACATTTAATTCCGTATATTGTTTCATACTTAGGATTGACTGGGAAAATGTTGTACCCAACGTCGCACAAATTTTTAACTAATTTAAAGCCATAGGAGCTTTCGTTTGCCGATGCTCCGAGTATTGCAAATGTTTGTGTTGATTTCATCACCTCGACGGGGTCGATTTCCATTTTTTAACCCTATTTGTTAACAAAAGATTGATTTTTAAATTTTTTCTCAAATGCTAAAGCAAAGTTAACAAGTGAGATAAGAATTGGAACTTCGAGCAGTGGTCCAATAACAGTGGCAAAAGCCGCTGGCGAATTGATACCAAAAACTGCAATAGACACAGCAATTGCAAGCTCAAAGTCATTGCTGGCCGCACTAAATGATACTGATGTTGTTCGAGGGTACGAAAATCCTTTCTTTTTTAAAATGAAAAAGGTTGAAAAAAACATTATTACGAAGTAAAAGAAATAGGGAATTGCAACTCTAATAACATCCATTGGCAACTCAAGGATTTTTTCGCCCTTGAGTGAGAACATAACAAAAATCGTAAAAAGTAGAGCCACTGGTGTTATAATACTTATCTTAGGGATAAATTCTTTGTGGTACCAATCTTTGCTTTTGAGTTTAATCAAAAAAAAGCGAGTGGTGATGCCCAGTAAAAAAGGAATCCCTAAGTAAATCAAAACACTGCTTGCGACTTCAACTATTGAAATGTTAACAAGCTGTGATTTCATCCCGAAAAGGGGAGGCAAAATTGTTATAAAGATGTATGCATATATTGAATATGTTAGAACCTGGAACAAAGCATTAAAGGCGACAAGCCCGGCGGCGAGTTCGGAATCTCCGCTTGCAAGGTCGTTCCAAACTAAAACCATAGCAATGCAACGGGCAAGACCAACAAGAATGACCCCATAGGCAAATTCTGGTTTGTCGGGCAAGAAAACCATTGCCAGAAGGAACATAAGGATTGGACCAACAATCCAATTTTGTATTAAAGAGAATGATAATAAGCGAAGGTTGCTAAATACTACTGGCAATTCTTCGTATCTGACCTTAGCTAAAGGTGGATACATCATTAGAATTAAGCCGATAGCAATGGGTATATTGGTTGTGCCTCGGCTCAAAGAGTTCCAAAAATTTGCGATTGATGGATAGAGCGAACCCACTCCAACTCCAAGGAACATAGTAAGGAAAATCCACAGGGTTAAATACCTGTCGAAAAAAGAAAGCTTTTTAGATATGGTTGCCATATTATCCTTAATAATTTAACCAAATAACAAAATGACAAAATTAACAATAAATTTTATTTCTACAATGAAAATTGAAAGAAAATGTGAAATATTTGGATGGATTATATTTTGTGGAGATGGCGGGAGTTGAACCCGCGTCCGGAGTGTTTCGACTGTAGTGCCTACATACTTAGTCGTTCTTTGAATTTCGCCTTTACGCGAACCGAACGACAGGTTTCGTAAAGGCTATCGGTTGAATTTGTCGCAAATGGAGCAACCGAAAAATCCATTTGCCAGCCTATCTAAATGCGACACCCATCGGAAAACCGATAGGCAAGTTTTCCGACAGATGGGCTGCTTTACTTAATTAGGCAGCCAAAGCGTAATTGCTTTCGGCATTTTTTGTTTGCCGTTTGGATTTACGTGCAGCCACGGCAAAGCACGGTATGCCACTACAAGCCTCCTTCACCCCGTCGAAGCCATTTCATCCCCTCAAAGAGCGTTCAATTTTTTCGACGAAATTTTCTTTTTTTTATTTCAACCACTTAACCTTTTGTAATTTTGTATTCCGGGTGATTAATTATGGAAGAGATAAATTTTAGAAGAAAGATTATTTTGCTGGTAGTTTTAACTATCTGTCTATCTTTTGTTGGCAGACTTTTTTACCTTCAAATATTGAAGGGAAATGTCTACAAATTAAAGTCGGAAACCCAAGCAATAAAAGCCCAAGTGGTTTACCCTTTTAGGGGCTACATTTACGACCGAAACGGCAATCTGCTTGTGTACAATGTCCCTTCCTATTCTTTACAAATTTTCCTTGGGACGTTTCGGTTAGACCGTGCGGGATTGCTTGGACATCTGCTTGGAATTGATAGTGCCGAAGTGTATAATCTAATTCTCCAGAATATTTTGAATTATAGGTATGGCGATGTAAAGATAATGAGAGACTTAGATTACGAGACAGTTCAAAAAATTCAAGAGAATAGCGAGCTTTTGCCCGGGGTCGAAATTGTTGTAGAGTCCAAGCGAGTCTACAATTTGCAGGCAAGAATGTCGCATATTATTGGGTATCTTCAAGAAATTAACCCTGATGAACTTAAAGAGGAACAATTTTACGATATCGGTGATTATATTGGAAAAACTGGAATAGAAAGAACTTATGAAATCGAGCTTCGTGGTCAAAAAGGTAAGCGGTATATCGGGGTTCTGGGTGGCGGAATAAAAACCACCCGATTTAATGAAGGGCGAGCAGACCAGCCAGTCAAAAACGGCGACGACTTGTTTTTGTCTATCGATTTAAATCTGCAATCTAAAGCTGAACAGCTTTTGGAGGGGCGTCGCGGAGCCTGTGTTGCAATTGACCCAAACAATGGCGAAATTTTGGCTCTTGTTAGCAAACCCGATTACGATATTTCTTTGTTGAGCGGGAAAGATTTTAAGAAAAATTACGAGCAATTGGCATCGAATACTCAAAATCCATTGCTGAATCGAGCTATTCAATCGCGTTACCCGCCCGGTTCAACTATCAAGCCACTAATGGCTACTGCTGCACTCGAAGAAGGAGTGATAAATGAGAATACCACTTTTTACTGCCCGGGAAGTTTGCTCTATGGCGACAGAGCCTATGGTTGCCACGGTGCTCACGGAAACGTAAATGTTGTTCGAGCAATTCAAGCATCCTGTAATGTTTTCTTCTATCAAACTGCGCTGAAATTGCAGATTGAAAGAATTGCAAAATGGGGTTCAAAGTTTGGTTTTGGGCAACAAACAGGAATTGACTTGCCTTTCGAAAATACCGGGGTTTTTCCAACCCTTGAATATTTGAAAAAGCGATACGGAGATTTGAAGAAGATGCCCACTGGGGGACTTTTAAATTATGGAATTGGACAAGGGGAAATTTCGGCAACACCTATTCAAATGGCTTGTTATGTCGCAACAATAGCTAATGGAGGGACATATTATCGCCCCCATATCGTTCGAGCGATTAGGAATAATATTTTGAACCAAATTTCTTTGCTTAAGGTGGAAAGCCGAAATTTGAATATTAGCCCAAAGACAATCGAAATTGTTAAGCAAGGAATGTACAAGGTAGTTAATGAACCCGGCGGTACAGCTTTTGGCATTCGAATCCCGGGTTTGGATATTTGTGGCAAGACTGGAACAGCCCAGGCTGGAAAAGGCAAAACCGACCACTCTTGGTTCATTTGCTTTGCACCAAAGGACAACCCCAAGATAGCAATGGCTATTATTGTCGAAAATGCGGGCTTTGGTGCGGCTGTTGCCGCTCCAATTGCTCGTGAGTTGCTCAAAGAATTCTTTGGGATAAAAGAACATCTTGCAGGAGTTGATACGACAAATGTTGCACCCGATTAATTCCTTTTTCTCATTATATACACTATTAGAAAAATAGGATAGACTGATTTTCATTTTTCCCATTTAGTTAAAAATCTATGCAACTTGGTTTATAAGCACAATGTATAGAAAATTACAATCTTTTCTAACCGATTGTGAAAATTGTTGGTTTTCTAGATAAAAAATGTATAGTATTTGAATAAATTTTTTTGAAAATTTGTTTGAAAAATTATAATTTTGCATTGTAAGTTATTATTATTATTGAGGAGGTTATATGAAAAGGAATCTGATTTTAAGTATAATCTTCGCATTGTTACTATTCACTTCGTGCTATGATAATTCACTCCAACCGTGCAAAAGGTCGCCATTTAAAATTGTCCTTTCCGATAGTACAACTATTGATGGTGGTGTATTTTTTATCCAAACATCTCATAGGGAAAACCCATCCAATGTTGATGTACAAGTAGATTTGTTTTACCAAGATTGGAAAGGTATTGTACCAATTAAGCTTGACAGTTTCGAAATTAACGATTATGATGTGCGTTTAAACATTAATCCTTGTACGAGTCATATTTGGTATGTCACTGCTAAACCTGAGCTTGGAATACCCTCGATTGAAAAGACCATTCCCGGAATGGAACCATTCGATATAACTTCTCACAATTGGTATGATACAATTTCATCGAACGGAACAATTACTTGGTCCACTCCTTCGGATTCCTCGAATACTGATATTTTCATTTTTATTTCTAATTATAAGTTTTTACCTCGGGACACAACAGGTTTGTCTGATGTTTTAATGTTCAAAACCTTGGATAATGGTAGTTATACATTCAGTCCAAGTGTTTTTTCTAATTTAGGTATAAGGTCTGGCGACACCATACATATTATTTTGGATAGAGTTTGGAGAGATATCGAAAAAATTGATGGAAAAAATTATCTTTTTGTAAATCTTTTCACTAATGGTATCTTGCTTGTATTACGTTGATTTTTTAGGTCAAAAAAATGGGCAAGAAAATAATTATTTTATTTTTGTTTTTATCTGTAATTTTTTCTTTCCTTGGGCTAAAGTGTGGCAGCTGTTCTCATTGTAAAATTACTTTTCGATTAGCAAATTTGCCAGCAGGGTTAAAGGTCTGTGAATCCCATATTAACATTTGGGAAGGGAAAAAAGAGGATTTAGATGCTGTCGACAGGGGTGAATATAGAAGGTTGAAACCACGCTCGTCTATTAATCTTTCTCCTCAACAAAATCCAGAATCGCTTGCTGTTTTCGACAACTTTCCCTGTGATAAAGCTGTTAAATTAGTTAATATGCAAATAGTTATATGTAACGATCCATGATGTCCAGGTCGAAGAGCTGTTTATAACCTTGCTAGTAGAAGTATAACCTGGCGTGAGCCTTTTTCTGGTAATGTTTGTGACCCCGTCCTTTCAGTATATTTTGATTGGGATTTAGCATTTCAAGGCTGTTATTAATATATTTTCTATAAAATTTGAGTGGACACAGCTATTAGGTGCCCAAGGTGTAGGGCTTCAAAAATTGTTAAAAATGGGAAAATTATTAGCCAGCAACGTTACTTATGCAAAGAATGTAATTACCATTTTACAGTAAATAAACTTGGGAAAAGAGTTGACAATAATTATATTGTCAAAGCACTTCAGTTGTATTTAGAAGGTTTGGGGATAAGCGAGATTGAAAAGTATGTTGGAGTGAGTCGAAATACAATTAGAAAGTGGATAAAAAGATTTGAAAATCTTATCGTAGAAGTCCGTAAAAATCAGTGCAATATTAATGTAGTAAACTTACAAGATTTAATTGTTTTTTTAAAAGAAAAGAATGAGCCAGGTTTGATTTTGTTTAGCTTAGGTAATAAGTTTATTGTTTTTTCATAAAAGAGTGGTAAAAACTATCTTTTTGCAACATCGACTTCAAAGGTTATTAGTTTGAAGTTACATTGAACGAGGGACTATTTTTTGTTTTTAACAATTCTGAAAGCAAGTTTGGTTGAGAAAAACAGAAAATATAATATCTTACCAAAAGAAAATTTTTTAAAAAAATTAGATTCCCCTGTAACTTTTTTCAAAGTTTTGTTATATTGTTTTTTTAAAAATTTTAAAAATTCAGGGGGTTCTATGAAAAAGTTTGTCTATTTGTTCTTTTTGGGTTTAAGTTTTCTATTCTTTACCTCTTGTAATGAAACTACAAACCAAACGACCGAAGAGAATATTTTCAGTGGAACTTTATACGATGAACAAGGTAATCCTGTGCCCAATGCCATAATAAATGTGGTTAAAATTTCCGATGGGAAAACTAATATTCTTGTTTCCGAGCTGGTAATTGTGACCGATACAACCGATGAAGAAGGGAATTTCGAGTTGAAAAATCTTCCTTCGCCCCTTGGCTCGTTGAAATTACGAATTGTCCATAAGGATTTTAGTGTTTTCGAAGAATTTCTGTTGAAAATCCTTGAAAATCAGGACAAACGGAAATTACGAGTGCATTTAAAACACGATGACCATTGTTGCGGGAAAATTATAATCCATACTTACACATCGGACTCATCGGCTTTGGGCAATGTTGAAGTGAGATTGAATCGTGGACATGAGTTGGTTCGCAAGAGCAAAACCAATGACAATGGTGTTCTTGTGTTTGAAAAGGTTTGCTCTGGAAGTTATTGGGTACGCATTGCCAAAGAAGGCTTTCAAGTCATCGAAAGAGAGTTCAATCTGCAAAATTGCGATACTTTGGAATTTAGTTTTTATTTGAATCGAAGAGAAACAGATACCTGCTGTCGTGGGATAATTGGAGTTGAAGTGAAAAACGGGAGCGGTGAATTTTTGAATGGTGCCATCGTTAAACTTCGAAAGCAGGGAACTTTATTAAAAACTTTAACGGTAAAAGGAAACAAGCCTGTGTTTTTCCGTGAACTTTGCCCGGGAGAATATAGCCTTTTGATTTATAAAGAAGGCTATAAACCTTTGGAAAGAAATGTTAGAATTGAATGCAATGATTCTACATTCATTTCAACAGTTCTCGAAGTCGATACTTGCTGTAATAGTGTTCTCCGTGTCATTGTCAAGAATAGTGAGGGGAATCCAATTCCACAGGCAAAAGTTTCAATATGGAAAGGCGGAATTCAACTTGGATATTACTTAACCAACGACGATGGTGTTGTCGTTTTCCGTGACCTTTGCAAAGGAACTTATGGATTTTCCATCAGTAAAGATGGTTTCAAAGCAATTGAATTTCAAGTCGAGATAGGATGTAATGAAGAAAAATCTGTTACAAAGACTCTCGAAGCACTTCACAGCGATAGTTGCTGTAAAGGAGCAATTAAAGTTGCTGTTAAAAACCACGAAAATCAACCTATACCACAAGCCTTGGTAATTATCTGGAAAGATGGGAAAAAATTGGATAGTGCATCAACAAACTCAGACGGCTACGTTATCTTTAAGAACCTATGCCAAGGTAAGTATGGATTTGATATTTTCAAGGAAGGGTACAAGCATATTGAATTTGCTGTCGAGTTAGGATGCAACGAAGAAAAGATAGTTACACAAGTGCTTCAAAGAACTGAAAACGATTCTTGCTGTAATGGGTTACTTGTTGTCCACGTTAAGGATAAACAAACTAACAAAAGTCTTAATGGTGCAAATGTAAAGATGTGGAAAAATGGCGCTGTTGTTCGCTTGGAAACTGTCTCGAATGGTTCAGCAATCTTTCGCTATATTTGTCCCGGCGAGTATTGCTTTTCAATCATTAAGGATACATATAAAACTATTGAGTTTTCTTTGGAATTCGCCTGCAACGATACAATTGAAATCACAAAATATCTTGAATCCGAACGGAAGGATACTTGTTGCAATGGCAAAGTAATTTTGTATGTTAAAGACACAACGAACAGTCAAGGAATTGCCGGGGTCGAAGTTAGGCTTTGGTATGGCTCACAGAAAATTGCTGTTAGCACAACTGGCGAAAATGGTCGCGTAGTTTTCGAAAAAATCTGTTCTGGTAAATATTCTATTTCGATGTCGAAGTCTGGCTATCGTTCCAAAGAATTTGAATTTGAATTAGGTTGCAACGAAACAAAAGAATTGGTGAAATATTTAGTTCCTTCGAGCGATACCTGTTGCACCGCTATTTTGAAGTTGAAGATACTGGATGATTCAACTGGAACAGCAATTTCTGGAGCTCGAGTGATAGTTAGGTATGAAGGAACAAATATCGCCGACCCGGTTTCTAATTCCGAAGGTTGGGCTGTTGCGTATAATTTATGTGCCCCAAGAACATACTCTATACGGGTTTCTGCCGAAGGGTATCAGGTTCGCGAATTTACAATCAGATTTGGTGAATGCAAAACAATAGCAGAAACTATTCGCTTGGTTCGCCAATAAAATATAATTTGTTGATAACTAAAGAGCAAGGGGTCATTCCCTTGCTTTTTTTTTAATTTTGTTTTTTGTCAAATTTAGGTTTTAGCGATGGTTGTCTCAAAACTTTTCAAGGTATTATCTATTTTTGTTTTATTCTTTTTCGTATCCTGTGAAATAAATGATGTGGATAAATCTGCGAAACTTTTGACCATTCAGGAATTGTTGAACTATATTATTGGCTACGATTGGTTTCCTTATGAATTTTCTTTGTACAAACCCGATTCTTCGGTTACTATGCAGATTGATTCTTTATGGAAAATTAAAAAATACAGGTTTATTGTCTTTGTTAATCCAAGTTGTAATTGTACAGAAACACAAAAAACTTTTCCGAGCATTATTAAATCGCTAAAAGCTTCGAATATTCCTGATTCTGTAATTTTGATTTATTCTATGCTTAACGAAACCTATTCACATCCTTTTATGCATAAATTCACTGTTAAGATACTTCCCAGTTGCTTCACTGAAATTGACTCTACAACTTCAAAATACTATTCTGTTGTAGATACGTTTGAACTTTATCGAGTGAAGTTTCCCGGAAAGTATCGAATGGAGCATATCATAGCAAAAAGTTTGGAGAATTAAAGATGTTTTGGCTTTTCAAAACCGACCCCGAAACATATTCTTGGGACGATCTGGTGAAGGATGGCAAAACCATTTGGGATGGAGTTCGTAATTTTCAGGCTCGAAACTATTTAGAAAAAGTCGCTCCCGGAGATTTAATACTAATTTACCACAGCCAAAGCGACAAAGCAGTTGTTGGAATTGCAAAAGCAGTAAGTTCGGCTTTCCCCGACCCAACTGCCGAAAGTTCGAATTGGGTTGCAGTTGAAATTGTTCCAGTAGTTGCTTTGCCACAGAAAGTAACGCTACAAGCGATTAAATCTAATAGCGAATTAGCAAATCTCCCTTTAATTCGCCAATCGAGGTTATCGATTATGCCAATTGAAGATTCAGCTTTTTATCGAATTTGTGAAATGGGCGGTGTCGATGTGAAATCCTTTATCCGAAAGTAGTTCCAAAGCCGTATTTAATACATCTTTTTCGTTTATTAATTTCATACAGTCGTGGTGTTTGAGAGGGCATCGGTTGTAACCGTGGATTGAACAGGGCTTGCATTTTAAGTTTTCCACTTGAATTATTCTGCTCTTTTTGGAGCGGGGATAGAAGCCAAATTCAGGTATTGTTGGTCCATAAATTGTTATGCAGGGGCAATCAGTAAGCGAAGCAAGGTGGGTTGGACTGCTGTCGTTTGTTATAAGTAGTTTCGATTGTTTAATTAGGTAAAGGCTTTCGACTAAACTTGTCTCCCCTGCAATATTCAATGCACCTGAGTTTTTTGCTATTTCTTCGCAGAGCAATCGGTCGTCCTCACCGCCAATTAGGACTACTTTGTATCCTGCCTTTTGAAGTTCTGTGCCGAGGTATTGAAATCTTTCTGGTAGCCATTGCTTTGTTTTCCAAACCGAACCGGGTGCCATTGCTATTATTTTCTCTTTTTCGAATGACTCACCAAGTAGTGCGGCGATTTTACCGGGTAAATTGTTTGGGAAAACGAAGTCAACAGTTGGTAGACCGAGCGGGAAAACAACATCATCAAAGGGTCTCAAAAGTTCAAAATTCCTTTCTATTTCGTGAAGTGTATGCTGGTATTTGACCGTTTTTTTGTAAAGAAATTTCAACGATGAAGTATCGTATGAAACAGAGAAAACTGGATGGGAAAAGAAAGAAATCAAACTTGTGCGTGCGGAACGATGTGGTGCCAAAATTAATTTAACTTGTTCTTGGCGAATCTTTTGAACAATTGTGATAAATCCTTGTATTCCCTTGTCTTTTGTGTGTTTATCATAAGTTATAATTTTATCAATTGCTTTGACGCAATTTAAAAGTTCGAATAATCTGGATGAAGTAATGAAAAAGATTTTTGAATTGGGGTGAAAATTTTTTATTTGTTGAGCCAAAAAAATTGAAAGTAATACATCTCCAATGAATGCTGTATTTATGATTGCTATTTTCTGGTAATTTGTAATTTTGTTTTTTTCAATCATTAAGTTAATTTGAACTATTTCAAGTTTATAAAATTAATCATTTATGGGAAAAGAAAATCCTAAACTTGCAAAGAGGTTGATTGCCGAAAAATTGGAAACAAAAAAGTTTCTCCCCGCAACCGATTTGAAGATGAAGATTCTAATAATAATAATCACGATTGGATTGTCTACTTTCTTTCATATCGTACGTTTTAACAAGCAAGATGATATATCATCCTATGCGGTTCAAGTAGGTAGTATTTGGCCACATAAAACACTCGTGGCTGAGTATTCATTCCCGATCTTTAAAAGTCGAACAACTTATCTGAAAGAAGTTGAAGAAGCGAAAGCCCAAGTTTTGCCTGTGTTTGTTTCCGAAGCAAATTCTTACGAAGCTTTTTCTCGTCGTTTCGATTCGTTGTACCAAAGATTTTTATATATGAATTTTTCCGATGCGGCTTTCGATGAGATAGCCCCGAGTTTCCCTTTCCGAAATTTTTTCACAACGCAATCAACCGAAAAGCTTAGTGAAATTCAACGGGCTAAAACACAAACACTTAGGTTTGCTACGAATGTCTACCAAAAAGGTGTGATCGATGTTGGATTAAAAAACATTAAAACTCCTGAAATTGCTATTGTTTCTAAATTATCGAATACTGAGCGAATCGTCCCCACACGATTTCTTTACGATAAGGAAAGGTTTGTTGATGATTTGAGGAACAACTTATCGCAGGGCTACAAAACCGAAATCGTAGAGTTTTTTGTGGAATTAGTGTCTCGTTCGTTGGTCAACTCTCTGGTATTTTCGAATGAACTTACCCAGCGCAAAATCCAATTTGCAGAGTTATCTGTTCCAAAAACTATTGGTTTTGTTAAGGCTGGGGAAGTAATTGTTGAAAAGGGAAGGCTTATCACAGAAGATATTTTATTGAAACTTCAATCCTATGAACGAGTTCGACTTCTTGAAAAAGGCGACAGAAGCAATTGGACAATGATTCTTGGTTCATTGTTGACTATAATAGCAATATACTTAATAATTCTTATTTATCTAATCATTCTTCGCAAAAGGATTTTTGCCGATGATTTTCAGTTCGGGCTAATCAATGCTTGTTTCCTTTTGGTTGGGCTTTTGAGTTGGCTTAGTGTTATCATTCCCAGCGAGATTCCATTGAGATTTTTGATTTTTCTGCCTTCCGTTTCGATTTTAATTGCAATTGTTTTCGATTCACGCACAGCGTTTTATTCCACCGTAACATTTGCTATGCTTATAGCATCGATTCGCGGCAACGACTTCGAAACGTCGGTGGCTTTGATGCTTGCAGGAGTTATTGGTGCCTATTCCGTCCGTGATATTCAAAGTCGGACCCAAATGTTCCGCTCTATGGTATTCGTCGAGATTGGCATCATTATTCCGTTAATTGCTTTCCATTTGGAAAAGGCAACACCTTTTGGCTCGTTGGTTGAATCTTTGAGTCTTGCTTCGTTAAATTCTATTCTCTCTCCCATTGTTAGTTATGGGTTATTGTTTGTAATTGAAAAAATATCAAATATCACAACCGATTTAAAGTTGAAAGAGTTTGATGATATTAATCATCCTCTGTTGAAAAAACTTAGCGAAAATGCTCCGGGAACTTACCAACACACGCTTTCGTTGGCTTTGTTGGCGGAGTCTTGTGCCGAAGCTATTGGTGCCAATCGTCTTCTCACTCGTGTTGGTGCTTATTTTCACGACATTGGTAAACTTTACAAGCCCGAATACTTTGTAGAAAATCAAATCGATTTAGAAAACAAGCACGAATTTATTTCCCCAAAGCGAAGTGCCGAAATCATTCGTGAGCACGTTACCAAAGGAATTGAACTTGCAAAAGAATATCATTTGCCTTCTCGAATTATCGATTTTATTCCAATGCATCACGGCACATCTTTGATTAAGCATTTCTATGCAAAAGCATTGGAAGAATCTCAAGGCGAGCCAGTTGACGAAGCCGATTTTAGGTATCCGGGACCCAAGCCCAATAACAAAGAAACTGCAATTGTGATGATATGTGATTCTGCCGAGGCAATGTCCCGTTTACCAATTAAAAGCAAAGAGGAGCTTTCTATTTCAATCGAAAAGATGATTATGAATAAGCTACTGGATGGGCAATTCGATGAGTCGGATATATCGGTAAAGGATTTAAAAACAATACAGGAAGTTTGTGTTCGACTTCTCTATGGGATAATACATCCCCGTATTGAGTATAAGGAAATTCCCGAAGAAAAAGTCAAGAAAAGCGATGAGCAATCCTGAATCTGAATTCGATTCGTTGTTGAATGAATTCGCTTTTTTTCTGTCGGTCGAGAAAGGGCTTAGTTCGAATACCATTGCTTCATATCAATTCGATTTGAAAAAATTTTTCAATTTTTTAAGTGAAAAGAAAATTGCGGATGTAAAATCGGTCGATAGAATTGTTTTGGAAGAGTTTATTAACTACTTGAACTTGAGCGAGGTTTCTTTGCGGAGTCAGTCTCGTTATCTTTCGAGTTTAAGAACATTTTTTCGATTTTTAATCGAAAAGAATATAATCAACTCAAACCCAGTTGAGAAAATTGAATCCCCAAAAATTCGCCGAGGATTACCAAATGTTTTGACAGTCGAAGAAGTTTTGCAAATCCTAAATGCTGTTCCAACGGATAATTGCATTGGGATTAGGGATAGGGCAATTCTCGAAACGCTATATGCCTGTGGGTTGCGAATTTCCGAACTAATCAACCTTAAACAGCGGGACATCCTAAAAGAGCAAGAAATTTTGATTGTTTTCGGAAAAGGTTCAAAGGAGCGAATAGTTCCAATTGGCTCTTCTGCTTTGCAATGGATTAATCTTTATCAACAGAAATGCAGAAGTAGTTTCGAAAAAATTGGAAGCGATAGCAAGGATATTTTGTTTTTGAACAAGTTTGGTAAAAAATTTTCCCGTATGGGAATTTGGAAAATTATACGAAGTTATGCTTTGCTTGTGGGATTGGAAAATAAAGTCCACCCCCACATATTTCGACATTCCTTTGCAACTCATTTAATCGAAGGTGGAGCAGACATAAGAATTGTTCAGGAAATGCTTGGTCATTCGGATATTTCGACAACACAAATTTATACTCATATTACAAAGGAATATTTGATAGAGGTTCATAAGACATATCATCCAAGAGCATAATTGGGTTTACAAATGGGGTTTGTTGTTTGCAACGAGCGATTTAAAGAAAAATTTGGTTCGATTTCCTTCGAGAGCCTTTTAGAACAAATAATTAACAAGGGCGATGTTTCCGAATTTTATTTCGTAACTGCAACAAATCAACTTGCTTGGAATTTTCGTTTGGATTTTGCTGAAAAGTTCTATGCATCAAAACGAAAAGCAGTGGCAAACTTTGTTGCCTCGAATCTTGAGGGATTGATTCGAAAGGTCTACGAATCTTTGAAAATACCAGATAAAAAGAAGATTCTTTCTGAATCGTTGAGATTTTTGGTATTTAAAGAAGCCTTTGATGAAGCTCCGCTGAATTTTTTCAAAAGGCATAGCAAGGAAAAGGTTCCTTTGTTTGTTATCAAATGGCTTTCGCAGATTATATTCGGGTTGAAGGAAGATGGAATTACATTAGAAAACTTTGAATTGGAAATGAACAACTCGGGCACTTCGGTTGTTAACCCCTTGAAGTTCAACGATACTAAATTACTTTTCGAATACTATCAAAGGAAACTTGATGAAAGCAATTTTTTTGATATAATTGATGCAACATACTTTGTTGCCGATAAAATTAATCAATTTGCAGAGTTAGGCAATTCTTTCTCAATATTAGATTCCACGCCTCAAAAAACCTTTCTTTTCTTTGGATTCTTCGATTTCAAAGTTCCCGAAATTAAATTTTTGAGTTCGCTGGCAAAATTATCGAATCCAGTGGCTATTTTTCTGGACTTTGATGAAACAAACGGACCGCTTTTTGGAAATTACATAGACTTGTTGCTGAACTTTAAAAAGTTTGGCTTTAACACAATAAGTATTGGGGACAATAAAATCGATTCAAACACAAATTTTGTAAAAAAATACTTATTCAACAATTATTTGGGGCAAACTCGGGGTGAACTTGCAGAAAGAATTAGAATTTGTGCAACAGAGAACCGCTACAGCGAAGCAAAGGAAATTGCCAAATTGTGTAAGTATTTGATTTTAAAAGGAAATATTGAGCCGTCGGAAATTTGCATTGTTACAAAGAACCCACAAAGCTACTCTCCATTGTTTCGCGAAGTTTTCCAAGACGCTGGAATTCCAGCAAACATAACGGAACGTTTCCGATTGAGCTCTTCCCCTTTGATTATATCAATTTTGGCTGCACTGGATGTTGTAACACGTGGTTTTCGTTTCCAAGATGTTCGCAAGGTGCTTTTAAGCTTTTACTTCCGCTTTTATAATCAAAAAAATTCCGAGCCGGTTGATGTCGAAAATCTGCTTGGACTTGCCACCAAAATGAAAATTCTTGGTGGGAAGGAATTTAACGGGAAAAAATATTGGGAAAGTCGTTTTAAAAACCGATTGAAAGTGATTGACCAACGCCTTGAAATGTTGAATTCGTTGGACTATCCAGACCCAATGGAAGTTTCATCGCTGAAAGCCGAACGAAGCTCCGTCGAACAGACAAAAGAGGACTTCGAGGCTTTCACTATCTATTTTAATTTCCCCGATAAAGAATTATCCTTCGAAGACTTTTATGATATTGTTACAAATAGGATTATCAAGGGATTTGGTGTTTTAAACATTTTGGAAAACGTCGCAAATAATTTAGTAGAAAATTTAGGTGTTTATTCAAAATACGACAAGATTGCAAAGATAGAGGAAATCGAGCGGGATACGAGAGCATTGACAAAATTTTTGAAGATTCTTGAAGAATTTGTGTTTACTTCATCGATACGCTTTAAAGACAAAAAATTTTCCCTTGAGGAAATTACAGATTTATTCAAGGTTGTTATCTTCGAAGAACGCTATCAATTGTCTCGAAAGCCCAATGCTGGGGTAAATATTACCACAATCGAACAAACAAGGGGTATTCCTTTCACGGTAATGATACTTTGTGGAGCAATCGATGGTGAATTCCCTATGCGTTATTCCCCCGAAAAGTTTCTTGGTAGAGTTTTAGGAAAAAGTGAAAAGCGACATTTCGAGAACGAGAGACTCGAGTTTTTCTTTTTCCTTACGAACAACAATTACCTATTCGATAGAAACGAAAGATGGACATACATTTTCTTCCCGAAGCGGGATTCGAAGCGTGAGTTTGTTCCCAGTCCTTTTATTTTCTCACTCTGCGAGTTATTGGGGGTTAGTTTGGACGAATTTGTTTTTGAAATTGGGAGATTTTCACACAAAGAACAAAATTTCGAAGGAATGGAATGGGTCTCTGCAATTACTTCAAATGTTGAAAGCAATATTGCTGGAATTATTGAAGACGGAACCAGTGCAGAACAGGAAAATTTCCAAGCGGTAGAACTTTATTACAAAAAATTTGAAGAAAATAGTTTACACGAGAGCAAATTGAGTGAAAAAGCCAAAGAGTTTATTGTGAAATTAGTTTCACGACCACTTTCGATTTCTTTTCTCGAAGAGTATGCACGCTGTCCTTATCAATTTTTTGTCGACAGGATTTTGCAAATAACCAAGCCAATGCCCGAGATGGAAATTTTCCTCTCGAATCGTGAAAAAGGGGAAATTTTACACCTTATTGTCTCGAACTTTTTCAAGGAATTAGCACAGAATCGAACGAACGAAACAGCTGATGTGCTAAACTTGAAATTGGGGAATAAGGTTTTTGTGCCTGTCAAATTAGACCCAAACAAAAAAGAAGAGTATATCGAACGGATTAAAGCAATCACCAGTAGCATTTTGAGTAAATTCGACACAGAGATTAGCCTTTTCGAAATTGATTTCGAGGAATTTTTTTCCACAGAGTTAGGACGGATTGGATATGTCCAACTTTGGTTGAATTATGAATTGCAAAGGGCAAACTGGGAATTTTATCCAGTGTTGTTCGAGCTTGCCTTTGGATTGAATACTAAAGATTCTCTTGAAGCTGTTTCTGTTGATTTAGTTTTGGGCGAAAGTATTACTTTACGAGGGAAAATCGACCGTGTCGATTTCCTTGAAACCGACGATAAGTATGAAATTTTGGTGATCGATTATAAGTTGAAGGCTGCGGAATGCAAAACACTAAGGAGTGTAGAGAAGGGTGAGTCGTTTCAGATGCCTTTTTACGCTATTGCATTAAGGAATATTTTTGAAAAAAATGGAATAAATATGCCATTGGTCATAAATTTACTTTATCAGATATTCGATTTCAAAGTTTCCGAAAAGAAGGAAAATGTCCTGAATTATAAAAGCTTTGTTATAAATGATGAATCGAAATTAGGGAAATATTTTCCGCAAAAAAGTACAAAAAGGGGCGATGATTTAGAGCAAATAATTACCCAAGCACGAATCAATGCGTATCAAATTTTAAAAGCCATTCGCGATAACAAGAACTTCGCTGTTAAACCGCTGGACAGCGGACGGATTTGCTCATATTGTCTATTTCAAAGTATTTGCAAAATTGAAATTTACTGATGAATTACTTATTCAATAATTTTTCGATGTCCTTTTCGATGCTCTCGGGGGTTGTTTGAGGTGCATATCTTTCGACCACATTTCCTTCTCGGTCGATGAGGAATTTAGTGAAGTTCCATTTTATGTCTTTTGTCCCCATCAAACCCGGCTTGGCTTCTTTCAAGAAAGCATAAAGTGGATGGGTGTTTGGTCCGTTGACATCGATTTTGTCGAAGAGTCGGAAAGTAACGTTGTATTTTGTTGTGCAGAAGTTTTTTATTTCCTCATTGGTTCCGGGTTCTTGGTTTGCGAACTGGTTGCACGGAAAGGCAAGAATTTCAAAGCCTTTGCCTTTGTATTTTCGGTAAAGTTTTTCCAGTCCTTCGTATTGAGGTGTAAATCCGCATTTGCTTGCGACATTGACAATGAGCAAAACTTTGCCCTTGAAATCACTGAGCTTCACAGGCTTTTTGTCAATATCCAAAAGAGTAAGGTTGAGTGAATATATATTTTGGTTCATTTTATCTTTTCCAATTAACTGAAATGCATTGAGAAAACTTAAAACTAACAACAAAGAAACAAACTTAACCCACATATTAAACTCCAAATTTTTTAATTAGTTTAAACGAAAAAAAGAAAAATTTGTTTTATTTTTCAACAAAAAACTTTTCGAAATATGTTTTATTGCCTGTTTTAATCACAACGAAATATATCCCATTTGGTAATAAATCCTGTAAAGCTTCGAATTGCTGTGGAAGTGAATTGTTTCCAATGTAGTTTAGCGTTGTAATTTCTTTGCCGTGTAAATCAACTACTTTGAATAAATCTATTTTGTTTAATTGTTCAGCCGGAAGAAGTAAAGAAAATTTCCCTTTTGTGTTGTCAAAGAAAAGAATACTCTTATTTTTTGACTCTCCATTGTTTTCGACATTAGAAGTTGTTTTAACCTTAAGTTCAACGGGTTGTAACCAATTCCAAAGGTCGCCCGAATCTTCTTTACCGTTGCCATTTCCCATAAGAACAGCACCTTGCAAAAAGTAAGAACCTTCGGTTTGTGGGGCAGTCCAAAAGAAGTTGTAAGTAATTTGACTATTACTACAATTTATCGGGCTGCTGTGGGTGATTTCACCATTCAAAATTTTCAACCCAGAATTGGTTTCTGGTGTCAAAGTCCCAACATTTTGGGTACCATTGACTTGGTTTTTTACCGCCACATCAATACCAGAAACTTTTGCGTTAGGGAGATTTGCTGTGAGAGTGAATTTAATTCGTGTCTGTGGGGGTATGTTATTCAAATTGGAATCGGATTGGAGCGAAATAATTACGTTAGGACCGGGATTAGATGAGTGACACTCACCGCAACTTTTACTGTTCATGTTTGTCAAACCAGAGACGCCATTCTTTTTCGAAAAGGCAAGATATCCCCAAAAAGGTAAGAATATGAAAATTATAAGGAAAATTGCAACTAATTTGTGGTTTATACGTTTCATTTTTCCCTCAGTTATTTTACAACAAATTCTACATAGAAGTCAAAATTTAGCGTATCTTCGGTTGGAACAAAAAGCAATTTTGGTCTTTCGACACCAAAAGCCTCGAGGCTAATTTCGAAATTTCCTTTGAATTTTAGCTTTTGATTTTCAATCCACTGCTTTGCCCTTATTTGAGTGGGTTTCGTTATCCCGTGAAATGTCAAATTCCCATAGATAAAAACGGAATCTTGCTTGTAGACAATTTTATTGCTTTGGAATGAAGAATAGGGATACTTGATGGCTTCAATGAGTTCCATTGCATGAGAGTCGCGGTTTGAGTTTTGGCTATCGAAAGTAGTAACTTTAACCCTAGCAATTACGTTGGTAACTTGATTGGTTGTTTTATCGAATTCAACTTTAGCTTCAAGTTCTTTGCTCGTAGCATAAACTTTGTGTGCAGGGTGAATAAGTAAGTAGGATATGTTGGAATACTTTTTCTCGTTTGTTAAAATTACCTTTTGTGCAAAAAGATTTTGAATCAAGATGGTCGAGAAAATGGCAATCAAAATTGAAAGTTTTTTCATATACCTTTCTCCCCTTTTATTCAAACAAAAGAATAACTAACATAGATGTTGTGTAAATGGCAAATGTAGTGTACCCGACGATTTGGTGAAATCGAGCAGATTTGTAATAGTCGTTGCTATTTAGTATTAAACGACCTAAAATTGGTGTTGCTACCATACCCAAGAAATGTGCCCAAGCAAGAGTTTTGTGAACTGTAATAGTAGAAAATTCAGGTTTTCTTTGAACTGGGGGTGGGGTGATTATTGCCAGCAAGCCGGTTAAGGAATAACCAATGATTGTGGGCCATTTCAGTGTTCTATGAAGAGTAGGTGAATCCAATTTACCATCGAGCCAAAGTTGGCCTGCGGTAACTGTAGCAGCCATCGATACCCAGGTAAAAATTCCAAGAGTTTGATGTATAGTTAGCATTGTCCTCCGCAATTTCAATTCATATTCTCGAGTTTCTGGACTCAATTCCCCTGCAAATCCAATTTTACGAAAGGCTCCTTTTTCGCCCCAAAGGAAATTTTCCATAAAACTAATTCGTTCCGGTAACAAATCAGAACTTTTTGTTATGATTTCATCGTCAAATTTCAAAAGATTCATATTTGTAGTATCTTGGGCATCGCTTTGTGAATAGACATTTTGAGGTTGGAATATGGCATTTAGAAAGAGAAATAAAATAAGCACAAACAAATAAATTTTCGTGTATTTCTTCATTTTAGCCTCAATTGGTTATGAATAAATCCTTAACAGGTTGCCATTTTGTTTTACGTTAAACTTTTGAAGGGATTTTTTAGCTGGACCATTAGTAACCGACCCGTCAAGGTTAAATTCAGAATTGTGTTTGTTGCAGATTATTTTGTTCTTAGAAGCATCGTAGTCAAGGGTAAAACCTTCGTGAGTGCATTTGCTCGAAAGGGCAACAAAAGTATTTGCGTCCTTGCGAATGATTATCACAGAATTATAAACCACATACCCACCAATTTCGTTTAATTGTGCGAATTCTGGTTGGGTCAGGTCTATTGTGAAATCGACGTTTACTGGACTGGTTGAGTTTTCGCTGCAACTTTTGAGACCAATTCCAAAAGTTGCACAAGCAATTGTTAAAGTTGCGAGTTTTAAGAATTCTTTTCGTTCCATATGCTCAATAAGTTATATTACAAAATAGCAATAACATCTTTAACGAATTTTTGTTACAAAAAATTGTTATTTTTTTCGATTTTTGCAATTTTGCTTTTTTATTTCAGCAGAATATGGAAAAGTTTAAAAACCTGCTTCCTTATGTTTATGTTTTGTTAGGGTTTTTTGTTACTGTTATAATAACAATCATAATTTTGGATAAGATTGTTTTTCCTGTATTAGTTCATAGCGAAGAGACTGTAAAGATGCCGAATTTGATTGGGATGAAATTGAATGATGCCGAAAGGACAATTAATTCTCTCGACCTAAAGTTGAGCAAAGTAAATGAACTTTATAGTGAACAATATGCACCCGGAACTGTAATCAACCAAAGTCCTCGGGCAGGGCAAATCGTGAAAAAAGGCAGAGATGTTTATCTGACCGTTAGCCAAGGTCGCGAAGAAGTTTCAGTTCCAAACCTCGTTGGTCAAAATATTCGAAATTCTCGAATATTGCTAAAAAACAGTGGACTTGATATCGGAAACATTACTTATGTTAACGATGAAAATTATGGCGTCGATACAATTGTAGCTCAGAGTCCTGTTGCAGGAACGCGTGTGGTTTATGGAAAGACGGTCGATTTGGTTGTCAGCAAGGGTTCGGTGAATTTGGTTAAAGTTCCCGCCCTCGAAGGTTTGAATTTGGAAAATGCCACCAAGATACTTTTGGAATCGGATTTACACGTTGGGAACGTGGTTTATGTCGAAAATCAAACTTACCTTCCAAATACAGTATTACACCAAAGTATAAAGGCAGGGGAACTTGTGAAAAAAGGGACCTCAGTGGATTTAACAGTCGTCAAGTGAAAGGCTATAAGTCGATATCAAATTTATCTTTAAGAATTTTTTTTAATCTTGTAAATTCTTTCAGCAATTGTGGTAATTCATTTGTGGACATAAGGATACGAAATGCTTCGGTTTTCTTCTTGGGCGGGGCACCAAAATAAACGCCGCTTTCTTCGATTGATTTTGCTACGCCAGATTTGGCTTCCAAAACAACATCGTCAGCAATTTTGATATGCCCGGCGATGCCCACTTGACCTGCGAAGCGATTTCGCTTGCCTATTTTTGTGCTACCAGAAATGCCAACCTGAGCAGCCATTGCAGTGTGTTCTCCAATATGAACATTGTGGGCAATTTGAACAAGGTTGTCTATTTTTACTCCATCCTCAATAATAGTGCTTCCAACAATGGCTCGGTCGATGGTTGTGTTTGCTCCAATTTCTACGTTGTTTCCAATAACAACATTCCCTAATTGGGGTATTTTGGTAAAACTTCCATCTTTGTTTTCGATGAATCCAAATCCATCGGAGCCAATAACTGCACCCGAGTGTATAATACAATTGTTTCCTATCCTTGTATTGTAATAGCAAACCACATTTGCGTGAATCAAGCAGTTGTCGCCTATTTGGACATTGTCGTATAATGTAACATTTGGCATCAGAATGCTGTTTTTTCCAATTTTACAATTTTTGCCTATTACAACGTTTGCACCGATGTAAGCAGTTGGGTCGATTTGCGAATTATCTCCAATTACAGCATTTGGATGGATAAAAGAAGTGAACTGTTTGTAATAAGTATCGAAAATCAAAAGAAGTTTAAAGAAAGAATTGTAAGGATTATCGACTTCGATAAACGTTTGGTTTTGTTTAGGCGTAGCAAGTTCGAAATTTTTAGGAACTAAAATTGCAGTTGCATCGGAATTTAGCAGATAGTTGAGATATTTCTTGTCTGAAAAAAAAGTTAAATCGCCGGCAGAGGCATATTCGATTCTGTTCAGTCTTAAAATCAAGTCATCTGGATTTCCAATAACTTTTCCGCCAAGCAGATTGGCAATTTCAATAACTTTTTTCGGAGTTTCAAATTCCATAGAATTTATTTTTTTGGTTCAATTACTTCGGGTTCGTTTGGTTGGTTATCTTTTGGTTTTTCTTCGACTTCTTTCTTGGTTCTTTGTTTTTTTCGTGTGGCTGCGGGAGTTTCAACTTTAACTTGGTTTCGTGGGTCTTTTGCAATTTTTTCCTGCAGTTCCTTTTCCATTTGCGAAACATCGACACCAAGTTCTCTGAGCACTTTCAAAGTCAGGTCGTATTTGTAGTTGACGTAAGCAAGCGGGGCAGTGCTTTTGTCCCAAATAATGTCGAAACCATTTTCTGCTGCAACTTTTTGAACCGCAGCGTAAATTTTCTCTTCAACGGGTTGCATTATTGTTTTGACAATTAAGTCGTATTCGCCACCCGGTTCAAATTTTTTTCGTGAATAAACAAGCTTTTGCGTTGTCAAGTCTTCGAGTTCTTTTTCCTTTTGCTTTTTTTCCTCTTCCGTCCAAATCAATCTGTTTTTGTTGATTTCGAATTTCAAATTTTCAATTCGCTTTTCCATATCCTCAATATCACGCTTCCATTCCTCGACGATTGAGCGGATTCGTTGCTCGGCTTGTTTTGCTTCGGGAAATTTTTCTCGAATTACATCGGAAGCAATAAAACCTACTCGTTGAGAGTAGGCATTGCTAATCAACAATAAAAAAAGAATAATAGATGAAAGTAGTATTTTCATAAAAGTTCTTAAAATAACTTAACAGCGGCAAAAGAACTATTTGCCTCCTCTTTTAATTTTATCCAAAACTTTGTAAGTAATATCGAATTTGTCTTCGACAAAAAGAAGACTTCCCTTATCGAAGACCAGTTGCAAGTTTTCTTCCTTTGCTACGGCTTGAATTGCATTTTTAACTTTGTTCCGAATGGGCTCAAGGAATTCTTCTCGTTTGTTTTGGATTTCCGAAAGTCTTTCGTTGTAAAATTGCTGCATCTTTTGTTGTTCTTCTTGGAGAGCCTGCTCTTGCTTTTGTTGCTGGTCGGCGGGCATAATGCTTTTTTGCTTCAAGTAGCTATCGACTTTCTTTTGTAAAGCATCCTGCATCTTCATAATTGTGTCTTGCAGTTGTTTTTGCATTTCTTTGAGTTTAGCATCGGCTTCCTTTGCTTCGGGCATTTGTTCAACAATTAAATTAATATCAACTGCACCAAACGATAACTGTGGGGAAGAAGAGGATGTTCCTTTTTGCCCAAAAGATGGTTGCGTAAAAAATAATCCTAAAAGCGAAATAACTATAAGAACTCTTGAAAACATAAAACCACTCATAATGTTTTAAAATACAAAATTAATAAATTATTGCCCAATATGGAAAAGAAATCTCCAACCAGATAACTGTCCAGTATCATCAGTTTTGTCGAAGCCATAGCCATAACTGAATCCTATTATACCGAGAGCTTGCAAGAATAGTTGAACACCAACACCAGCAGACCTTTTTAGATTGAATGGGTCGGTCTTGTTTAAATCGCTCCAAACATTTCCCGATTCAACAAAGCCATAGAAATAAATTGGCATTGGGTCCAAGCTTACAGCAAAACGTAATTCTGCGAAGTGCCGAGCAAGGATTTTCCCACCGCCACGGGGTCCAACAGATTGGTCTGGATAGCCTCGTAATGGTGTTACAGGAAATCCACTACTTAAACCTGTTCCGCCCATATAAAACAATTCGATAGGATTAATGGAAGTGTCGCTTTTAAGTCCGGTAATATATCCCCAATTTGATGAGACGTTTAAAACTACTCGAGGTTGCTCGTTAATTTTTAGAACTGTTTGGTTGAACTCAAATTTCAATTCAGTTTTTAAAAAGTCTGTGGTTCCAATTCCCAATCCTCCGAGAGCAAAATCCGTTGAAATAGAAAATCGAGAGCCACTGGTCGGGAAGAATAAGTTATCCAAACTAATTCGTGATAATGAGCCAACGACCGCGAATTCGGTGGTAACTCCCGGACGGTAATAACTTGAATAACCAGTACCAACATTGTTTCTTTGGACTCTAAATCCACCGTCGACACGGAAGTAATCATCGGGCCAACGCAAACGGCGTCCAAGATTCAATCCAAAACCAGTTCTGCGGAGGTCAATAGGTGAGTAAATAATTCTTTGGTCGTAAAGATTGAATCCCAAAGTGGTTGGGTCGTCGAAAAGCCAAGGTTCAGTAAAACCAAGCGAGATTGTTCGATAACGATTTGCTTGGCCAAACTCCAAGTTGAAGTTAAACAACTGTCCGGCACCGCCTTTTAGCGGCTCAAGCAAAGAAAAGTTATTGAACGAAAAGCCAATAGCACCAGTTAAGCCAAATGAGCCAGCAAAGCCAATTGAAGCGTTGAAAGTGTCGGTCGAGCGTTCTTCGACGCGATAAACAATATCGACTCGAGTTTTGTCGACCATTTTTACATCGGGGCGAAGCGTTTCGGGATTGAAGTAATTAAGTCGTCCTAATGCTTTGATGCTGTTGATGATAGCTGTGCGGTTGAAATAATCCCCGGGGTAAGTGTAAAGTTCTCTACGTATGACTTTGTCTTTGGTCTTTTTGTTGCCAACGATGTCGACCATTCGGATTGTAACTCGATTGCCCTCGTAAATTCTTATGTAAAAATCGATTGAATCTGGTTCGATTCGAACTTCTTGGATTTCATTTCGGGCGAAAAGATAGCCACTGTCGAAGTATAAACTCATTGCATCGGTATTTTCTTTATTGCCGTTAAGATTTTGCTGGAATTTCTCCTGATTATAAACTTCACCTTTTGTAAAATCTAAACGGCGAAGGAGAATTTCACTCGGAAAAACCGTATTGCCCAAAAAGTAGATATTTCGGACATAATATTTTTTGCCTTCGTTGACGTAAATTTGAATATCGACTGTTCCATCTTTATCGTTGTAAATAACCGTATCCCCAAGAATCTCAAAATCGATGAAACCATTGTTTCGGCAAAAATTCACAAGCAGTTCTTTGTCTTTTTCATAATTCGAGGGCTCAAATTTGGCTGAACACCAGAATTGCCACCAATGTTTCGTTTTGGTTTCTTCGAATGCTCCTTTTAAATCATCATTGTCGAAGTATTTATTGCCGAAAAATGTGATTGAATTGACCTTATATTTTACTCCTTCGTCAATAATAATGTCGAGGCGATAGTAATTTGGGGTTTCACTCTGAACAAGTTCAGTTTCGACTCTTGCAAATGGTCGCCCTTCGTCTTTGTATGTTCTTTTTATTCGTTGTTGAATTTGATATACTTCGTAAGGGGAAATGATATCCCCAAGATTTTTATTGATAACTTTCATTAAATCTTCTTTCGATATAGCTTTGTTGTTCTTTATCACTATTTCTGCAATTCTGGGAAATTCTTTGACCTTAATCACAAGGAAAATTAACTCCCCAGAAATTTTGTCGGCAATGATTTGAACGTCGGAAAATTGCTTTCGGTTCCATAAGTTTTTGATAGCCTTCTGGAGTTTTTGGTCGAAGGGATAGGAAATGCTTTCCCCTTTGTTAAGTCCGGATATAGAGATAATCGTCAATGGATCGGCAAAAAAAGCACCTTCAACTGTTATATCGGCGATAATATATTTTTTCTGCTGTTGAGAATATAGAGGGAAACAAAACAAAATAGCAAAGAGAATTAAAAAGGGAAATAAAGCTTGTTTCCTCATTTCTCGGCTTTTTTGTTGATTTCGAAAACAGCCATATTTTGAAGTTCAGATTGGATTTGTGCAGAAATCTTGCCAAATCGCCTTTCGCGTCGGGAGTAATCTTTTATTGCTTCGTATAAATCCTCGCGACGAAAATCTGGCCAATATTTATTCGAGATGTAAATCTCTGAATATGCCGACTCCCAAAGCAGGAAATTGCTAAGTCGCATTTCACCGCTCGTTCGAATGATTAAATCTGGGTCTGGCAAGTGTGCTGTTTGGAGGTAGCTCGAAAAGATTTCTTCGGTGATTTCTTCGGGGGCAAGTTTTCCGCTACGAATATCGTGGGCAATCATTTGTGTAGCACGAACAATATCCCAACGACCACTATAACTCAATGCAAGTGTCAGAGTCAAACCAGTATTGTTTGCAGTAAGTTCAATAGATTCGAACAACAATCTTTGAACTTTCTTGGGTAGCGAACTAATTTTCCCGATTGAAATCAGGCGAACGTTGTTTTGATGCAACTCGTTTATCTCTTTTCTTAAATAGTATTCCAAAAGTTGCATCAAAACACCAATTTCGCTCGAAGGTCTTTTCCAATTTTCTATCGAAAAAGCATAAAGTGTAAGGTAGGGGATTTTTAATTGTGCACAGGCTTTCACGATGTCCCGAACACTTTCGATACCTTGACGATGTCCTTCTGTTCGTGTCAAGCCGTGTTCAATTGCCCAGCGTCCGTTACCATCCATTATTATTCCAATATGCTTGGGCAATTTACAAGTTTGTAGGATTTCCTGCTGTTTTGATAAATCATTATCTGTTTGTTCGTTGTACCAATTCATATTTTTTACAATTCTGACCGCTGTTATTGACTATTTTTGTTTGTTATTATTTTTTTGAAATAAAACAACAAAATTAAGCCAAAAATTCCAAATAGAATAAAAGGCAACCAAAAGTAGTATGGCTGATAAATATTCCAAAGCAATTCTGTCGAGAAATTTCTATTTAGGAAATCAATTAAAGATGTTGAGTTCATATTTGCATTTTCAAAAAGGAACTTCTTTGCAAGAGTATATTTTTCGGCTACCTCTTTGTAGAAATAACCACCACTTAATGCACCAATACAAAGTCCAAAGGTATAACTTATATTGAGTATTCCAAAGTATGAAGACTTTTTCCTTTCGGGTGCAATTTTTGTTATCAATTCAAGAATTTGCATATTGAAAATCATTTCCCCAAAAGTGTAAATAATAACACCAAGCAGAAGAATTTTTCCCTCTCTTGTGGTTCCAGATAAACCAAAACCCACAATCGTTAAAATCAAACCTATGATTAAAGAATTTGTTATTTCAATTTTTGCGGTTAACCTTGCTACAATCAAAATAAAGATGATTATTGTAATTGGATTGAGGTTGTAAATCCATTCGTAACTTATTTGAATTCCCTGCGAAGTTCTCATTGTAAAAAGTTCAGGCAAATGGCGTGCAATCGAGTTTGTGTTTGTCCAATCGTAAATAAAATTTGGCAAAGTCTCGTAAAATTGCATATAAATCAATGCGAAGCAACTTGTGAAGCCTATGATTAGAACAATTTCCCGTTTCGATATTGTTTGTTTAAGTTCTTCAAAAAAGTAACTAATCTTGAAAGTTGAGGAAGTAGGGTTTTGCATTTGAGGAGGCTTAATAAAAATGGCAACAAAAAGTAAGTTCAACAACGAAAGAATGAAGCTCGAAAGAAAAAGCAGTGACCAGTCGAAATCCTTTAATACTTTCGAGAGAACACCCGCAAGTAGAAAAGCGAGATTGGTTGTGAAAATATAAAAAGCCCAAATTGTAGTCCTTTCACTTTGGCAACTCGAAATCAGTCCTTGTAGCGATGGCTTGAAAATTCCACTCCCCAGCCCAAGAAAAAAGATTCCGATGAGGAAAAGAGGAAGTGTTTTTGCAAACAAGAGCAGTAAATAGCCAAAAGCTACAATCAGCAAAGAAATAACCAAAGATTTCTTTTGCGAAATTTTATCGGCAAGTATACCAGCAAAAATTGGAATCGTATTCTGAATAAAAGCCCAGACAAAAAAAATCCATCCTTTCGTTTCCTGTCCCCAAGCCAGACCCTTCTCTACATCTTTTTGAGCCAAGTAAATTGGCAATTGAATGAGAACAATGGTGTAGGCAAGCCGTTCAAGAAATTGTATTGAGAGAGCAGGGATAAAAGAAGATTTGCCCGAAATTTTCATTACTTCTTATTCAATTCCAAGACGATGGAAAATGTAATCAACATTTTGAAAAATGTTTTGATAGGAAAACAATTGCTTAATCTCGTCCGCTGTTAGAAATTTTAAAATTTCGGAATCTTGTATTGAAACATCGTAGAAGTTGATTTTGTTCTCCCAAACCCGAAGCGAGCATTTTTGGACAAGTTTATATGCTTCTTGTCTTTTCATTCCTTTTTTCATTAACTCGAGCAAGACCTTTTGGGAATAGATTAAACCACCAGTAAGTTCAATATTTTTCTGCATATTTTCGGGATAAACAATAAGGTTTTTGACGAGGTCAATGGTTTTTGTTAATATGTAATAGAGTGAAATGGTTGCGTCGGGGAAAATAATCCTTTCGACACTGCTGTGGGAAATATCCCGTTCGTGCCAAAGGATGTTGTCTTCTATTGCAGGAATGATGTAGGACCGAATAAGACGGGACTGTCCACATATATTTTCGCTGGTAATTGGATTTCTTTTATGTGGCATTGCAGAACTTCCCTTTTGACCAGCCGAAAAATATTCTTCTGCTTCCAAAACCTCTGTCCTTTGCAAATGTCTCACTTCGGTAGCAATTTTTTCGAGCATCGAAGCAATAATTCCCAAAGTTGAGATGAAGAAAGCGTGGCGGTCTCGTTGGATAACTTGTGTCGAAATTGGTGCAGGTTTCAAGCCTAATTTTTGGCAAACGTATTCCTCGACGAAAGGAGGAATATGCTCGAAAGTTCCAACTGCACCGCTAACTTTCCCATACGAAATTTCATCGATGGCACTTTCTAATCTTTTGATATTGCGATTACATTCGTCGAACCAGAGAGCAAATTTCAAACCAAAAGTTGTTGGTTCGGCGTGAACCCCGTGTGACCGTCCTATGCAAGGAACGTATTTAAACTCCTTTGCTCTGCTTTTAAGGGTTTCTCCCAGCAAGTTTAGCTTTTCTAAGATAAGTAATCCTGCTTGCCGAGCTTGAACAGCAAGGCAGGTGTCTAAAACATCGCTTGAGGTCATTCCGAAGTGAAGATACTGAGCAAGTTCGCCAATACTTTCCTCGACATTGGTTAAAAAGGCGATAACATCGTGTTTCGTTGTTTTTTCGATTTCGTTAATCCTTTCGATATTGAATTGAGCAAGCTGACGCATTTTTTGTGGGATTTCTTCGGAAAACCATCCAAGTTTTGCCATTGCTTCGGCAGCAAGAATTTCTATTTCCAACCAAATGGAAAATTTATTTTGGTCTTCCCAAATTCGACCAATTTCTGGCAATGTGTATCTTGAAATCATAGAAATAAATTTTGATAAAAATCAAAATTAATAAAATATAGTGGCAAATATGACTTAATTTTCTTAACGGAATTTTAACATTATAAGAAATTTTTCTTTTTAATTTTGTTTTAATTTGTTTAACAATTTTTAAACAAAATTGGAAATTGCATTAATTTTTCTGGTTGTTACTATTGTACTCTCAATCATCGACTTAACAGTCGGTGTAGCGAATGATGCAGTTAACTTTCTGAATAGTGCCGTAGGGTCAAAGGTTACAACTTTCCGAAAAGCTTTGATTGCAGCCTCTGTTGGTATTTTTATCGGCGTTACTCTTTCGAGCGGTATGATGGAAATTGCCCGAAAAGGCATCTTTAATCCTTCTGCTTTTACTCTTTATGAAGTTCTAATTATTTTCTTAGCAACAGTTGTTACCGACATTCTCCTTTTGGACTTTTTCAACACATTTGGGATACCGACCTCGACAACTGTTTCGATGGTTTCGGGTATGACCGGTGCTGCACTGGGCTTAACAATTATTAAATTATTTAGCTATAATCAATCTTTGGAATTTGTCGGGAATTATATGAACCTTGCGAAATTAACTGCTATTTATGTTTCGATAATAGTTTCTATCGTTTTTGCTTTTGTTTTTGGTTATTTGGGTCAGTTTATCTCTCGATTGATTTTTTCTTTTGATTATACAAGAATTTTCAAGAAGATTGGTCCCATTTGGGCAAGTTTTGCTTTAACTTTTATTCTGTTTTTTGTTTCGATTAAAGGACTCGAAGGTGCTTCGTTTATTACTCCTGAAATGCATAACTTCGTAACCACCCATTTCTGGCAAATCCTTTTAGTTATCTTCATAGGTGTTGCAATAATTCTTTATTTGTTTGGTTTGTTTGGTAAAATAAATATCTTGAAAGGTATTGTTTTAATTGGCACAGCAGCTCTTGCAATGGCTTTTGCTGCTAACGACTTGGTCAATTTTGTTGGACCCGGTCTAACTTCTTTATATGCTTATCAAATTGCTGGCAATCAACCCGATGCATTGAATATGAAAATGGGAGGGCTCGCTGCTCCCATTCGAGCACAGACCGAGATTCTTTTGTTTTGTGGCTTGATAATGGTTTTGACGCTTTTCTTTTCCAAGAAAGCAAGAACAGTTACCTCTACCGAAGTTGATTTGAGTCGCCAAGTTGAAGGTTACGAAGCTTTTGGGTCTAACCAATTTGCTCGTTTGCTTGTGCGAATTTTTACTTCGATGACAGAGACATTAGTGAAAATAGTTCCTGAAAAAATAAGAAATAAAGTAAACGAAAGATTTGACGCATCCAAAGTTATTTTGTTAACCGATGCAAACGGTGAAAGAGCTTCTTTCGATTTGATTCGTGCTACGGTGAATTTAACAATTGCTTCTGCATTAATTTCTTTTGGAACTTCATTGAAGCTACCTTTGTCTACAACATATATTACATTTATTGTTGCTATGTCTACCGCATTTGCCGATAGGGCTTGGGGCAGAGATTATGCTGTGTACAGAATTTCTGGAATTTTGGTTGTAATCGGCGGATGGCTTTTGACAGCGGTAATTTGTGGCTTGGTTGCTGGCTTAATTGCTACTTTCTTGTATTTCACAAATGTTTTCGGTGTTATTGCGTTGGTAATTTTAGTTGCTTTGTCTTTTGCACGAACAGCAATAGTTCATAAAAGAAGAGTTAAAGCTCGTAAGCTGGCGGAAGAGAAAATGAGAATTCAGCGGGAAAATGCCCAAGAAAGCTTTAAAATCTTTGTTTTAGATATACTTAACTTTTTGAGGGAAACAAAAGAAATTTCGCTGCTTTGTGTAAACGGAATTTCAAAATTTAAATTTAAAGATTTGAGAAAAGCAAAGAAGCGAGCCGAACAACTTAATCAAAATATCGAAACGATTTTTGCAGACTTTGCGCGAAGTCTCAAAGGTTTTGACGATAGTATGTTCGAAAGCTCCCATATCTATGCTACCGCAATGTCCGACCTTACTTCTATTGCGAGTAGTATTTTAACTATTACTCAAAGGTGTTACCATTATGTAGATAACTCACAAAAGCCTTTAACCCAAAATCAGCTTAATGACTTGAAACTTATTATGAAATTATATGAACAGCTTTACGATAAAATACTTTCACTTGCCGAAACTTCTGTTTTGGACTTGTCGCTCGAGATTAAAGTTTTCTCCGATGAATTTGCCAAAGAAACAAAAAGGATACATAAAACTTATATGAAAGCATTGAAAAGACCCGGTGCTAATGCAAAGAGAGGCATTATTTATATCTCCTTGATAGAATCTTTGTTTGGAATTAGTAAACGTGTAATCAATCTTGTTGAAACTTTGAACCAATTGAGTGCAGAGCTTTCAAAAAAAATAACTGTAACCAATTGAAATTCTTAAAATTCTTCCGAACTACTGTTATTCTGCTTTTTGTAAAAAATTGTTGTTTGGTTCCACTAAAACCCAATGAAATATTATTTTCATAATTGTTTTTAAAATAATAACTTAAAGTTTGTTACCAATCTGGTTTACATTCTTAATTCCAACAACGGTTGATTTTTGTTATTCTGATTGGAAAACCAATTTTTTTTATTTTTGAAATTTATTTAAAGGAAAAAGGCGAAATGCTTGGTGAATTTGGTATAGTTCTGCTTTTCTTTATTGTGGGTTTTCTTTTTGTGGCTGTTGGATTGCTCGCTGCAGCAATTATAAGGCCCAACAAACCAAATCCAATAAAATTATCGACATACGAATGCGGGGAGCAACCTATAGGTTATCCTTGGATTCGCTTTAACGTTAGGTTTTATGTTGTTGCTTTGGTTTTTCTATTGTTCGATGTTGAGATTGTTTTCCTCTTGCCTTGGGCTGTTGTAATTAATTATTTTAAATCGTTTGGGCTTGGCTTGTTTGTTTTCCTTGAAATGTTCATCTTCGTTGTCATATTGGTTTTTGGTTTTGCTTATGTTTGGGCAAAAGGCGACCTTGATTGGGAGCGTGCTAAACCTATTATTCCAAATCTTGACTATTTGATTTATAAGAAACAATAGGAGTTGTGATATGGGGTTATTAAATAGATTGGACAATCCCTACGAAACGGGAGGCATTATTTTAGGAACACTCGAAGATATTTTGAACTGGGGACGAAGTAAATCCGATTGGTATCTTCATTTTGGTCTTGCCTGCTGTGCAATTGAATTTATGTCGATGAATGCTTCGCATTTCGATTTTATGCGTTTTGGAATAATTCCTCGTGCAACCCCGCGTCAAGCCGATTTCATTATGATAACAGGAACCGTTACCCTTAAAATGGCTGAACGGATTAAAGTTCTTTGGGAGCAAATGGCTGAACCAAAATATTGTATCTCTGTCGGTTCGTGTGCAAATAGCGGGGGACCGTATTGGCAATATGGCTATCACGTACTTAAAGGGGTTGATAGAATTATTCCTGTTCACGTTTATGTGCCCGGGTGCCCACCAAGACCCGAAGCAATGGAAGAAGGGATGATGAAATTGCAAAAAATGATAGACCAGCAGGCGATTTTCCGCAAACGGCAACGACTTGCAGAAGAGGAAAAATTATTCGAACTTCAAAATAAAGGTTAAAAATGACATACGAAGAAATCCATAAAATTCTTAAGGAAAAATTTGGTGACTCGGTTGGTGAACTGGTTAATAATCCGCCGAGCGACCCATACGTTGAGGTTTCGGCTGAAAAATTGTTTGACATTTGTCTTGAGTTACGAGATAATCCTGAATTAGATTTCGACTATTTGATGTGTTTGAGCGGGGTCGACTTTCCCGAAAATTTACAGGTTGTGTATCATCTTTATTCGATGAATAAGAAACATAAATTTGTTTTGAAGGTTACTGTTCCCAAAGACAATCCAAAGGTTCCATCAATTGAAAGAATATGGAGGTCTGCGGATTGGCACGAACGCGAGGCATACGATTTGTTCGGCATCATCTTCGAAGGTCATCATAATTTGATTCGTATTTTCCTTCCTTATGATTGGGAAGGGCATCCATTGAGGAAAGACTATAAAGAACCAGAAACTTATCATGGAATGAGAGTTCCATATTAAAGGGAAATTATGACAACAACAAAATTTATCGACATTGATTTTAGCAAGATTGAATCGGACCGAATGCGGTTGAATGTTGGTCCGCAACATCCTTCGACTCACGGTGTTTTACGCCTTGAAGTTGAACTCGATGGCGAAGTTGTTACGAATGTTATCCCACATATTGGCTATCTTCATCGTTGTTTCGAGAAGATAGCCGAAAATATGAATTATCAGCAAGTAATCCCCTATGTTGATAGGATGGATTACATCTCTTCGATGAATAACGAACTGCCCTATGTAATGGCAGTCGAGAAACTTTTGGGAATTAAGGTTCCCGAAAAAGTTGAATACATACGTGTTATAATGGCTGAATTGAACAGAATTGCGAATCACCAGATTGCAGTTGCTACATTTGGACTTGATGCTGGTGCTTTCACACCGTTTCTGTATCTGTTCCGCGACCGGGAATATATTCTTTGGATTTTCGAAAAGGCATCGGGTGGACGCCTTCTTTTTAATTACTTCTGGGTCGGTGGCTTGGCAAACGATGTCTATCCCACTTTTAAGGAAGATGTTTTGAATATTGTCAAACAAGTTAGAAAAACAAACAAAGAAATTGAAGAACTTTTGATTTACAATAAGATTTTTATCGATAGAACCGCAAACATTGGTGTTTTGCCTGCCGATGTGGCAATTAATTATGGATGCAGCGGACCGGTTCTTCGTGGTTCTGGTGTGAAATTTGATTTGCGCAAAGATGACCCCTATTCGATTTATGATAGATTTGACTTTGACATTCCCGTTGGTACAGGCGAAGTTGGAACAGTTGGGGATTGCTGGGATAGAAATATTGTCCGAATGCGTGAAATGGAGCAAAGTTGCCGTATAATTGAGCAGGCGGTTGCTCAAATGCCCGATTCTGGTGATGTTCAAGCAGCAATACCAAAGAAGATAAGGCCACCGAAGGGCGAAGTTTACTTCCGTGCGGAAAATCCCAAAGGGGAACTCGGATTTTACATTATTAGTGATGGAAAAGATAAGCCTTATCGCGTCAAAGGAAGAGCTCCCAGTTTCGTAAATCTTAGCGTTTTGCCCGAAATATCGAAAGGGTATCTCTTTGCAGACCTTATTGTTATCTTAGGTAGTATAGATATTGTTCTCGGAGAAGTTGATAGGTAAAATTTAAAGAGAATATGGAAGTATTTAACATTTTCGATAAGCTTTTGGGAGAAAATATACTAAGTGCGCTGGTTAGCGTTATCCTCCCTTTGATTTTCTTAATTATTTATGCATTGATAGCTATTCTTGGAGAATTGAAAATATCCGCTTGGATTCAAGAACGACTTGGTCCAATGCGTACCGGTCCTTATGGGATTCTTCAGCCACTTGCAGAAGTTGTTAAGCTTATCCAGAAAGAGGATATTGTTCCTGCTGGTGCAAATAAACTTTTGTTCAATCTCGCTCCTTACATAATATTTGCTGGTTCGTTTGCGGGGTTTGCTGTGATTCCTTTCACTGCAGCATTTGTTCCCGCTGAAATCAATATAGGATTGTTCTATGTTTTTGCGGTTGGGGCTTTTGCAGTGATTGGAATTGTGATGGGTGGATGGGCATCGAATAATAAATACTCCCTGCTTGGAGCGATGCGTTCGGCGTCGCAAATGATAAGCTACGAAATTCCCGGTGCTTTAGTTATTCTTTCCGCTGCTGTTTTAGCTAATTCTTTGGATATGCAAAAAATCACAGCTTTGCAAAGCGGGCCTTTTTGGAATTGGTTTTTGTTTGGAGGACCCGGCGATTGGTCGAAAATTTGGATTTTACCATTTACAGTTTTGTTGTCTCTTATCTATATGGTGTCTTCGCTCGCCGAAACGAACCGAACACCCTTTGATATACCCGAAGGTGAATCTGAGCTTGTTGCTGGGTATCATACAGAATATTCAGGAATGAAATTTGCAATGTTCTTCTTTGCTGAATATTCTAATATGTTTATTATTGCATCAATTTTAGCAGTTGTATTTCTTGGTGGTTGGAACTCTCCCTTTGGCAGTTTTATGAGTGGATTTTGGTGGGGCATTTTCTGGTTCATTATCAAAGCAATGTTTATTGTGTTTATTCAAATTTGGTTGCGTTGGACTTTGCCAAGGGTTCGTGTTGACCAATTAATGTATTTAGGTTGGAAAGTTCTTTTGCCATTTTCTTTGGTTTGTTTCATTTTTATTAGTCTTTATAGAATTGTATATTAATTTTACTGAGGAATTGATATGGGAGAATATTTGAAAAACGTTTGGACTTGGTTCTATACAATAGTTGTCGGGATGAAAATTACTTTGCGGCATTTATTTGCCCCAAAAGTTACGATACAATATCCCGACGAGCGATATCCAATCCCATCGAATGCCCGAAATCGCTTGCAACTCGACCCCGATGCCTGCAATGGCTGTTTACAATGCTCTCGTATTTGTCCTGTACAATGTATTACCGTTGAAACGTTGAAAGTTGTACCCAATGACCCTGAACAACCAAAAATGGGCGACGGCACACCCAGAAAAATTTGGGTCACCCGTTATGACATAGATTTTGCGAAATGCTGTTTTTGTGGCTTGTGTACGACTGTTTGTCCAACCGAAGCTATAAAGCATACAACAGATTTTGAGTATAGTTCATACACACGCGATGGTTTGATATATCATTTTTCGCCGATGACGCCCGAAAAGGTTGAACAAAAGAAAAAGTTGCTTGCTGAATGGAACGAAAAGCAAAAGGCAGCCAAAGAAGCCGCTGCAAAAAATGTTGCAAGTTCAGAAAATAAAGAAAGTTAATTAAAGAAAGAATAAAATGATAACAGAGATTGTTTTTTGGTTCTTTGCTATATTGACAATCGGTTCGGCTTGTGTTGTTGTTTTTTCTAGAAATATGATTTATGCAGTGTTTTCACTCCTTTTTACCTTTTTTGGTGTTGCTGGTATTTATGTATTGCTTAATGCCGATTTTCTCGCTGTAACGCAGATAATGATTTACATTGGAGGCATACTCGTTCTCTTGATATTTGGTATTATGATTACGAGCAACATTACAGGAGTGGACATCAAAAGTGGTCAGACTGGAAAGATTCAAATATTCTTTGCTGGCATCTTCTCTTTGATTGTTATTGTTGGATTGATTTTTATTGCTTTGACGACCAAATGGTATTCCGCCGTGCCTTCTGCCGAAGTTTATTCTACTATCGAGTTAATAGGGAAATCATTGTTGACTAATTATCTTTTAGCGTTCGAATCCGCTTCTGTGCTTCTTTTGATTGCTATTATTGGTGCTGCATTAATTGCAAGGAGAAAGTAAAATGGGAATAGGGCTATCTCATTACATTATATTAAGTGCAATTTTGTTCGGTCTTGGGATTTTCGCAATAATTACGCGGAAAAATGCTGTTTTAGTTCTTATGGGAGTTGAATTAGTTCTAAATTCTGCGAATATCAACTTTATTGCCTTTTCGAAATTCAATAACTTGAAGATTGATGGTCACATTGCTGCAATTTTTGTGATTATGCTTGCCGCGATCGAAGTTGCCGTGGCTTTGGCAATTGTGCTGAATATTTATCAGAACTATAAACACATAAATGTTGATGAAATAGATAATTTGAAGGATTAGTAAAGAAATCGGGATAAGATTATGAGCGGAGAATCATTACTTTATATTGGTATAGCCATTTTAGTTCTGCCTGTTTTAAGCTTTGCAATCAATATCTTCTTTAGGAAAAAACTTGGTCGAAGTAGCTCAATCGTTGCAACTTCTATTCTTGGCATTGTGCTTTTGCTTTCAATAATTGTTTTCTATGGCAAAGTTTTTAATCATTTTGAAAATAAAGTAGTAGCCTCGCAAAATTATTTGTTGGAGATTTCAGACAAAATTTTGCAGTTTAAATTTACTTGGATTGATTTACAATCGGTTTCTCTCAAGGTAGGAATTGGGATAGACAACCTTTCGGCAATTATGCTCGTGGTTGTTGCTATGATTAGCTTCCTTGTGCATCTGTTTTCGATTGAGTATATGGCTGGCGACCCAAGATTTTCTCGGTACTTTGCCTACCTTGGTCTCTTTACTTTTTCGATGAATGGAATTGTGCTTGCTAATAATTTTCTCTTTATGTATATATTTTGGGAACTTGTTGGAATAAGTTCCTATTTGCTGATTGGCTTCTGGTACGAAAAGAAATCCGCTTCGGATGCTGGTAAAAAAGCTTTCCTTGTCAATCGCGTTGGGGACCTTGGCTTTTTCATAGGAATAATGATACTTTATTTCAGTTATAGTACTTTGCTTTTCGATGATATATTTGGCAAAATTGAACAGGGGGTGCTTCCTTTTGGTAGCGAAACAGTTCTAACTCTTGCTGGAATTTTTGTTTTTTGTGGTGCAATAGGGAAATCGGCTCAGTTCCCGCTCCATATTTGGTTGCCCGATGCAATGGAAGGTCCAACTCCTGTTAGTGCTTTGATTCACGCTGCAACAATGGTCGCCGCTGGTGTTTATCTTACTGCCCGCGTCTACGCAATGTTTACAGCCTCTGCTTTAAGCTTTATCGCCTCTATTGGTGCAATTACCGCATTCCTTGCTGCGACGATTGCCTTGACGCAGGTCGATTTCAAAAGAGTTTTGGCATATTCTACTGTGAGTCAGTTAGGGTATATGATTATGTCTCTCGGTGTTGGGGCATACACAATGGGCTTTTTCCATTTGGTTACCCACGCTTGGTTCAAAGCCGCTTTGTTCCTTGCTTCGGGTTCAGTTATTCACGCTATGCACCATTCAGCTCATCATCTTGGCGACCACCATACCGACCCACAAGACATTCGTAATATGGGCGGACTAAGAAGAACGATGCCTTGGACATATAGAACCTTCCTGATGGTTACACTGGCTATTTGTGGTGTTCCTTTAACCTCGGGTTTTCTGAGTAAAGATGGAATTCTGTCTGGAACTTTGGCCTATGCTCAACTTACTGGTGGCTGGCATTGGTTGATTCCAATTGCGGGCTTTGGTTCTGCTGGTTTAACTGCTTTTTATATGTTTCGTCTGTTGATTGTGTCATTCCATGGTCAACCGAAGACAGAAGTTGCAAAACATACAAAAGAAAATAATTGGATAATACTTTTGCCTCTTTTTGTGTTGTCCATCCTTTCGTTCTGGTTCTTCTATTCTCCCAATCCATTGGATGCAAATGCAGGTTGGTTTACGAAGGCAATTGTTCAGCCTAAGAGTGTCGTTCCGAGTGATATGCAATGGGAATTTCTTTTGTATAATGGTTATACCAGCCACGAAGGTGTTGCAAATCATAATGTTACTGAACATTTAGGAATAAACGAATTTGCCGAGGCAATGCACCACGCTCATTATCCTGCAATGATTCTATCTTTGACAATTGCTGGGCTGGGGATTCTTTTCTCATTCCTGTTTTATCAATTCAAAATACTCAATCCCGATACTTTGGTTCGGCAATTTCCATTTCTTTATAAACTTTCATTTAGGAAATGGTATTTCGACGAGATTTATAATGCCACTGTCGTTGCAGGAACTGTTGGACTTGCAAAAATTTCTGCTCTATTCGATTTGAAAGTTATCGATGGCTTGGTTAATGGTTGTGCTTGGCTTACACGACAAGTTGGTTATTTCGTCGGGCATTTCGACAATATCGTAATCGATGGTCTTGTTAATTTCATTGCCAATTTCACTGGTTTTATTGGTTCAATCGTGCGGTATCTGCAAACTGGTAAAGTTCAAACTTATGTTGCTTTTGCTACCTTCGGTTTGATTCTTTTGATTTATTTCTTTTTGTAGTTAATTAGAAAATGATTTACTGAATAAATGGAGGAAAAGAAGAATGCAAAGTAGTTTAGGATTTCCAATTTTAACGTGGATTACCTTTTTACCAATTATTGGTTTACTTCTTGTTTTGCTTGTTCCAGTTGGTAAAGATGAAAAGAGCAGGGAAGTGTCCCACATCATTATGCGTTGGATTACCGTTGGTATCACTTTTATTCAATTGATTTTTGCCATAATTATTTTTATCAACTACAATAGAGCTCTGACGGGAGTGAATGATGTTTCTACCTTCCAGTTTGTTGAGCGGATGACATGGATTGATGCTAACTTTCCTGTAATAGGTCATATCAAAATTGAGTATTTTCTTGGTATCGATGGTTTAAGTGCCCCAATGGTTCTTCTTACTGCGATTGTTTGCTTTGTAGCTGTATTCCCCTCCTTTGTGATTGAAAAGGGTGTGAAAGGCTATTTTGCAATGTATTTACTGCTCGATACAGGTATGATGGGAGTGTTCGTTGCGTTGGATTTCTTTTTATTCTATGTCTTCTGGGAACTTATGCTTTTGCCAATGTACTTCTTGATTGGTATTTGGGGAGGACCGCGTAAAGAATATGCTGCTATCAAGTTCTTTATATATACTCTTGTAGGTAGCGTATTTATGCTCTTGGTTATGATTGGCTTGTATTATAGTGTTGGTTCCTTCAGTATCTTGGATATGATGAATCCCAATAACTACAAGCCAGACTCAATTTTTGCTGGAATGCATACCACGATACGATACATAGCCTTTATGGCTTTGTTTATTGGATTTGCGATTAAAGTGCCATCGGTTCCGTTCCATACTTGGCTTCCAGATGCCCACGTCGAGGCACCTACGCCCATAAGTGTTATCCTTGCTGGGGTGCTTTTGAAGATGGGTACCTATGGTATGATTCGTATCGCCTTCCCGATTTTCCCCGATGCAGTAGGCTACTTCCAATCCTTGATTGCTTGGGTTGGTATGATAAGTATCATTTATGGTGCTCTTTGTGCTTTGGGGCAACACAAAGTGGGTCAAAGAGATTTCAAGAAATTGATTGCATATTCGAGTGTTAGCCATATGGGCTATGTTGTGCTTGGTTTGGCTTCGATGCGACCCGAGGGGATAAGCGGTGCAATATTCCAAATGTTCAATCATGGAACAATCACCTCTATGCTCTTTATGATTGTGGGCGTAATTTACGATAGAGCCCACACTCGCGGCTTGGATGAATTTGGTGGTCTTGCGAACAAAATGCCTGTCTACACAGGAATAATGATGGTAGCCTTCTTTGCTGCAATTGGATTGCCGGGATTGAGCGGGTTCATTAGCGAAGCAATGGTTTTCTTGGGTTCGTTTAATACCTATCCATATTTGACAATTGCTTCGGGACTTGGTATTATTTTGGGTGCTGCCTATATGTTGTGGGCTTTGCAAAAGGTATTTTTTGGCAAACTGCCTGAAAGATGGAATAAACCTTGGGACCCCAGTGGGAAGAAATTCCCTGGCGACGACTTGATTGCACGAGAATATGCAGCTCTTGTTCCTTTGGCAATTATTATCATTTATCTTGGCGTTTACCCCGCACCAATGCTCGATTTGATGAATGCATCGGTTAATCACTTTGTTGAGTTTATGAAACCTTATGTTTTAATTGGGAACTTCCTTACAGGTATGTAAGATAATTATGTGTGAAATAATATGTTAGAAATAGGGAATCTTGTGTCGAATTTGCAAAGTAGTTTGCTTGTTTTTTTGCCTGAAATAGTTTTGGTTTTCTCCCTTTTGATTTTGATTGTTACCGATTTGATTTTTAAAAACATTAGATTTTTGAACGGTTACCTCTCCTTGATTGTATTTGCCGTGTGTGGAGTCTCTTTGTTCTTTGTTCCTCGAAATCAAGTTGGTTTTTTGAACACTTATATTTTTGATGATTTTTCATTGTATTTTAAAATCATCATTCTAATTACAAATTTCATCATTGTTTTGATGAGCTTCAATAGTAATGAATTGAAGGAAAAGAGTAGACCACTCGGCGAGTTTTATATTTTTCTTGTTGGTATGACATTTGGAATGTTTCTGGTTATTGGTTCGGTAAATCTGATTTTGATTTACTTGGCAATCGAGACAATGAGTATATCCTCGTATATTCTTGCAGGATACACAAAAGAGATTAAGCGAGCAAGTGAAGCCTCGTTGAAATATGTGATTTTTGGTGCGGTTTCTTCTGGTTTAATGATTTATGGAATTTCGCTCCTTTTTGGTCTAACAGGCTCTCTGAATTTGAATGAAATTAACAACTATCTACAATTAAACAAAATTGATTCATTTCCATTTCTTGTCTCTTCGTTATTAATTCTCGCTGGTTTTGCATATAAAATTTCTGCAGTTCCTTTTCACTTTTGGACGCCCGATGTCTACGAAGGCGCCCCAATAACAATTACTGCTTATCTTTCTGTGGCATCGAAAGCAGCAGGCTTTGCTGTGCTTTTGCGTTTCTTGAAAACGATGCTTTCGGCACCAACTGGCAGTATGAATGAGATTTGGACAATGGTTTCGAGCATTGACTGGACTTTAATACTTGCTGTTTTGTCTGCTTTGACAATGACACTTGGCAATATTGTCGCCCTTTGGCAAAATAATTTGAAAAGGCTTTTGGCATTTTCGAGTATCGCCCACGCTGGGTATATTTTAATGGGTGTTACTGTATTGAACAATACAGGTGTTGCTTCGGTGTTGGTTTATTTCTTTATGTATCTTATTATGAATCTCGGCGCCTTTATTTGCGTGATGCTTGTAGCCAACGAGTTGAATAGCGAAGACATACAAGATTTCGAAGGACTGGGATATCGTGCTCCTCTCCTTGCCACAGTCTTTTCCATTCTCTTATTCTCGTTGATTGGCTTACCACCAACAGCAGGTTTCATCGCTAAATTTTATGTTTTTGCCTCTGTAATTGATGCAGGACTCATTTGGCTGGCTGTAATTGGTGTTATCAATAGTGTGATTTCGCTGTATTACTATGTGAAAATTATGAGGAATATGTTTATTCGTGGAGTCGATACTAATAAAGGTCCTATCAAAGTAGCTTGGCTGAATCAAATTGTTGTTATTGTTCTTGCTTTCCTGACAATTTTGTTTGGCATTTACTTTTCCCCAATAGTCAATTGGGCAAATTCTTCATCTAAAATTTTAATTTTTAATTAGTTTTTTTGTTTCAAATTTTTTAATTTAAACTACTTGATAAGTTATCAAGTAGTTTTTTTATGGAAATGATAAAATTAATCAAAGGGGATATTACAAAGTTAGAAGTTGATGCAATCGTCAACGCTGCAAATTCCAGCCTAATGGGCGGTGGCGGCGTCGATGGTGCAATCCATAGGGCTGCTGGTCCTTCGCTTCACGAGGAATGTAAAGAAATTATCAAAAAAATAGGGAAGTTGCCAACAGGAGAAGCAGTAATTACTGGCGCTGGTAATTTAAAATGCAGATACGTGATTCATACCGTTGGCCCAATTTGGCAAGGTGGAAACTTCGACGAAGAAAAATTGCTTCGAAATGCTTATGTTAATTCCTTGAAGATAGCCAAAGAGAAAGGGATTCGTTCGATTGCTTTCCCTAATATTTCTACCGGCGTCTATGGCTTTCCAAAAGATTTAGCAAGCGATATAGCAATTTCTGCTGTCCGTGAATTTTTGGAAAAAAATCCAGAAATTCAACAAGTGATTTTCGTTTGCTTCGACGAGGAAAACTACGAAATTTATAAAAAGAAACTTCATCCTAATGAATAAATTGATTCTTTTTTTTCTAATTTGCCTTTGCAGTTTTCATCTTTATTCGCAGAATCCAATAATTCTTGTTAATTCTGATAGTGTCGTAGGATATAAAATCAACGAAAAGCCTGTTCGGGATTTCATTGGCAATGTTCATCTTAGGCAAGGGAATGTTGATTTGTTTTGCAACAAGGCTACCCATTATATCGAGGATAACCGTGCATTTCTTTCAGGTTCGGTGAAGATAACCCAAGATACACTTGTTTTAACATCCGAAAATGTTGATTACGATGGGAATAAATCGCTTGCGAATGCTTATTCCAAAATAATGATTATTGACCCAAGTACAAAGTTAACAGCCAACAAAGGGACTTATAATTTCCGTTCAAAAATTGCCGATTTTTTTGGTGATGTCGTCTACGAGGAGCAGAAAAGCAAATTAAAGGCTGAGCATATTGAATACAATAAACCTTTGCAATTGATAAAATCGTATGGGAAAGTAGAACTCGAAACCGATTCGTTACATTTAAAGAGCGACTCAATGTTTATTTACCGCAACGAAGATAAAATTTTTTCGGTTTCAAATGTACAAATGAGAGGAAAATTTGAACCGATAAATCTAATTTCTAAGTTTTTAATTATTGATAAGAAATCCCAAATCACAAAAGCCTATGGCGAGCCAGTTTTGATTTTAATCGATACAGTAAAAGAGGTATTGGAAAACGAAACTGAATCGCATCTGTTGGATAGTTTATTCGTATTTGCCGACACAATTCTTGCAAAAAAAGATGACACTGGAAAAACCGAACTTGAATTTATAAATAAATTAAGGTTATTTAAAGATGATTTTACAGCAATTGCAGGATTTGGTAAAATTTATAGAGATAGTGAAGTAGGTTTTCTAAAGCAAAATCCCTTGCTGTGGTATGATTCAACTGAATTCAAAGGGGATTCGGTATTTTTTGTACTGAAAGACCGAAGTTTGACCTTTGTGCGAATATCTGGAAACGGAAAAATTTTAAGCCCAAGCCATTTGGATAGTTCCTATGTGCATCGCATTCTTTCTGATACGATTAATATTTTCTTCAGGGAAAGGCAACTGGATTTTATTCTTGGAGTAGGCAATTCAAGAACCAATTACTTTTTAAGAAATGAAGAAACGAACGAAATTCAACTGGCAAATTATTCGTCCGATTCAGTTCGTATTGAACTTCGAAACAACGAAGTTTTGGATGTTGTTTGGTACAGCAATGTTTCGGGGGAAGTCATACCCGAAATTATTTTCAAAAAAGATATTGCAAAATATTATGATATTCCTAAAAATTATTTGGTTTTAAAACCTGTAAATTTAAGATTTAGATAAATTTAAAATTTAATAATTTTTTTATTTTTGTTGTTATGAAAAAATATGGTTTGATATATATTGTTTTAACGATTTATTTGCTTTTTAGCAATATAACATTTGCTCAGGTGCAATACTCTTCGTACGAAGGCACCCATTTTATTGTCGGCTTTATGCAAAACGAAATTGTGATTGACCCCCGTTATGGTGGACTTCATCTGAAACTTTTTATATTTCCTTCCTCGACAACTAACATAACGATTATTTTCCCAAATGATAGCGTTGTATCATTTACAAATGTAAAATCCAATTCAAATCTTGAGATAGAGGTTCCTATTCAATTTGAGAATTTCGAATCGGAAGTAGTTCGAAAGAAGTCGATTGAAATTCAGAGCGACAACCCGATAATTGTCTATGCTTTTTCGACGCAATATCTTACTTCGGAAGCATACACAGCCATTCCCGTCGATAAATGGGGGAAAGAATATGTGATTGTTTCTTATCCAAATGACCAATATTCTCTCCCAATAGATACGCCATTAGACCCTTCCGATTCTTTGTATCGTTTAACTCCTCGACAAAGTGAATTCTTGATAATGTCTGCATACGATTCAACCCAAATCACTTTCTATCCACGCTCTATCACCGAAAAGGGAGTACAAGTAAATAATCCGAAAACAATTATTTTGAACAAAGGGCAAACATATCTTGTTAAATCTTTTCCGTTCGTGAGAAATTACGGCGATTTAAGTGGAACATTTCTTCGTGGCGACAAGCCTTTTGGAGTCCTCTCTGGTCACATTAGAACAGCAATTCCGCAGAACCTTGTTCCCAAATGGGATTCCAAGAACCATCTGGTCGAAATGCTTATGCCAGCAAATTCTTGGGGTCGGGAATACATTACGGTTCCTTTTGGTATTAGCCCTTATGGTGATTTAATCAAAATTGTTTCATATTATCCAAATACAACAATTACTTCCGTGTGGGACGGCGGTTCCCAAACTTATGTCTTGAACAATAATTTCGATGTCCTCGAAATCCCCTTTGTAAACGAAGTGAGGAAATGGATTTCCGACAAACCCATTCAAATTGCTCAATTCATAATGCATTCTGGTTTGGATTGGGACTCTCCAAATTATGACCCTGCGATGACATTGGTTCCTCCATTGGAGCAGTATGTAAATTCAATTACCTTTCAAACTCCGGGAAACTCGGCTTGGAATCCGGGCCAATTTGTTGCTCACTATGTAAACATCATAGGCACTATTGATGCGTTGAATGAGACTTACTTAAACTCGGTTAGGATTGTCGATATTCCAAAAGATATTGTAATCTCAAAAATTTTTAACGATACATATTTTTGGGCAAATATTAAAATTCGGGATGGAGTATATCGAATCAAAGCAAACCAAGGAAAAATCGCCGGGGTAGTTTATGGTGTTGGTCTTGCCGATGCTTATGCCTTGGTTTTGGGTTCAAGCTTGGTAAATCCTTTTATTGGCGATTCAACACCACCTGAACTAACTTACGAAGAGAATTGTGGAAAAATTCAGGGCTATTTTTTTGAGACTTTGGTAACCTCTAATACGGGCATTGCTTATGCTTACGCGATACGCGATAGCACGTTTAATTATCTTTATTCATTTTCCGATATTTTCGATACCACTCGCTATGTTTATTTCGCTGCTCAGCCAATTGACCCATATAAAAAAGGAAAAGTTGTTCTCGAAGTCCGGGACAGAAATGGTAATTCCCGCCGTTTGTCTTTTAATTACAATCCACCTGCTTTGGATTATCCCTCGAGCTTAAATTTTAGCAATATAAAGCCTTTTGATTCTGTTAAAAAAACTGTTAAATTGAAGAATGTTGGTGGGGATGTGGAAATCCTCCGTATAGGATTAAAGAAAAAGGATGAAAGATTTCGTTGGTATGTCGATAGAAAAATACCCTTTTTGCTAAAAGCAAACGATACTGTTTCAATCTTTGTTACTTGTTCTCCACAAGGAATGCTTTTGGATTTGTTCGATACTCTTGTTGTTGAAGTTGATTGTAATCTGACATTTTTAATCCCAATTAATTCAACCGTGTTGGACGCTAAACTTGAGGTATTCGATTACGATTTTGGGAATGTGTACATCGGAGATACAGCCATTGGCAAAGTTGGGATTGCAAATTTGAGCGAATTGCCTGTTGTGTTCGATTCAATTTTTATTAATTCTTTGCCAAATGTTTTTAGTAAACTTAATAATCCGACTAAATTTACGTTGAAACCGGGCGATACAATTTTCTTCCCGATTAAATTTATACCAAATGACCGCAAGGAATTTAAAAGCCAAGTGGTGTTTGTCGATGAGATGATGATAAAGCCCAAGGCGGAAATTCGTGGTGTTGGCGTCGCTCCGTTAATTAATTCTTTAACAGTTGACTTTGGCAAATTGCGAGTTGGATTAAGCAAAGATACTTTGGTTTATTTGAAAAACTTTGGGAACATTCTTGCCAATGTTAATTTCGCACGCTTTCAAAATTATGATTCTGCCTTCGATTCGAGCCTTTTCGTTTTTAATGCAACAGTTTCCGATACATTTCCCTTTAAGATAACTTTTGCTCCGAAAAGCATTGGAAAACACACCACAACAGCCGAATACTCTGTCGATTGGAAACTTCACCCACCACTTACTATTGAGGCTGTTGGTGAAGGAATTCTTCCGCAGATCGAGACTTATGACTTTAATTTCGACACCATCCTTGTTTTCGATGAGATTACCAATAATGTGCTTTTGCTTCGTTCCACAGGAACCGAGGAGTTGTATATCAAGCAAATTCGACCGTTCAGTGGCGATAGTAATTCATTCGAGATTGATTTCAATTCTTTGAAAGATATTAAAGTTCCAATTGATTCCGCATTATCTATTCCAATTAAATTTAAGCCCAAGTTTGTTGGTGCCCATTCATTGGTGCTGGAAATAATATCGGATGCAGTTCCCGGCGACAGCCTTGTTTCTAATTTTTCGACCATTTTCGGTTATGCAAGGTCTCGCGATACTCTTCGGGCTGAGATTGCGATTAATTCATTATCTGAATATCCCATTTGTAACAAAATTAATCTTGAAGTGGAAATTATTAACAAAGGTAACATACAGTTTCCTGTTCAAGAAATTCAATTTTCCACATCTAATTTTATTCTATCTGAGGTCGATACTTCATTCGTAGGGAAATTAATTCAACCGGGAGAGAAAATAAGTTTCGGTGTTTCGGGCTTTGGAATAGATGAAGGACCTGCAACAATTGAGATTACTGCAAGATATGGGCTGAGTGGCGATTCTATTTTGCTTTGTAAAAAGGATTTCAGGATTATCAAGTTAATCCAAAAGGTTTTTGCCGAACCAGAAAAAAATCCTGTAAAAATTGGAGAAAACTACAAACTGAAAGTCTATGGTGAATTTTTAAATCCATCGGTATTAACATTTGATTTCGTTTTACGGGTTAAGTCAGTCTTTAAAGAGAAAATAGGTTTTAATCCAGATAACTTTGTTTTAAGTTTGAAAAATAGCGGAAGGGAATGGAGCATACCTTTGGGTTCAAAATTTTCTACTTCTGAGTTGGAGTTAATTGCTTCTAAACTCGATTTGGAAGGGAGAATAACCAAATGGGAAATTAGTTTGCCTTTCAGCGTTTTTCTGACAAATGAATTGTTTGGTAAATTTGAAGTAAATGTCGATGAAAACCAATGCTACAAAGCAGATAACAACACTGTTCAAATTCAAATAGAGCCATTCTGTGTCTATCCATTGCGAGATATAGAATTAATCGAAGGTGCCTATTTGCTGGATTATTATCCCAATCCTGTTACAGATTTTTTGACTTTGGATTTCGAATCGAAGAAAAAAGATTTTGTTATTTTAGAAATTTTTGATAAATTGGGAAACATTTTAATAGAAAATATTAAAATTGATGTGGATGTAGGAAAAAATCAAAGAAAAATTGATTTTTCTTATTTTGAAAATGGAATTTATTTTGTAAAATTGAAATTTGAAAGTTTGACAAAATATATTTTAGTTTTTAAATTAAAATAAGGTGTGATATGAAAATTTATTCAACTTTACTTGCGATGCTATTTTTGTTAACACTCACTGTGTTTTCTCAGGAAGAAGAAGAAGGACCTACCCCTTTGGGACCAGGCAAAGGGAGCGCAGCAATTTATCTAGGACCGGTTGCAGGTTTCAACAGAGCTATTCATTCTGCTAATCTTGCCTCTTTCGCCGATGACCCTCTTTGCCCATTTTTTACCAATGGTTCTTCTAATGGATTCTTTATCGGTGCATTCTATGAGCAGATTCTTGGCGGGATAACGTCTAAGCATTCTCTTGTGGGTAGAGTCGTTTTTAGCACTATGCCAGCATCTTTCGAGAAAGAAGGTGATACATATCCTTCGCTTGTGGATGATGGCAAAGGTGGGTATACCACAATTCTTTCTTCCACAAGGCATACTCTCGATCTTACCTACAGCTTACTTACAGTTGAAGTTATGTATAAGTTCAACGTTGCTTATGGTCTTGTTTTAACTGCTGGTCCATCTTTTGATTTTGTTTTGAAGAGCCATCTGCTGCAAAAAATGGAGCTGGTTGAGCCTTCAAATGTCAAATTCAAAAGAGTTTCCGACAGTTTAATGCAAGCTAGGCATATAATCCGTTATGAAAATAATGATAGGACCATTGTTACCTGGGATGGCGAACCTGCCCGGCCCACAGAACAAAATACCAATGTTAAGTCAAATCCTGTTCGTTTTGCCTTGAAGTTTGGTGTTCAATATGAAATAATTACTGGTACCAAGATAGATATTATCCCCGGAATTTTCTACAATCTTGGTGTTACAAATGTGAACAATGTTGAATCGTGGAAAGTAAGTTCAATTCAGGCTGGTGTTGATATTCGATTTACCTTATGATTTGCTTGTTTGCATAATATTCTCAACGCTTACACGTTTTTGTGTAAGCGTTTTTTCTTTTTGTTGAAACTAAGGTGAGCATTATGGAAATACTTTGGTCGCCGTGGAGGTCGAAATACATAGAGTCGTTTAAGGAAGAGAAAGACAATGAACAGTGTTTTGTTTGTGCCGCAATTGGAAACCCCGCCGAGGATGCTGAACGGCTGGTGGTTTATCGCTCCCCTTTTTCAATTGTGATTATGAATAAGTACCCTTATAATGCTGGGCATTTGCTTGTTTGTCCTCTGAAACATTCTGCAACTTTGGATTCTCTTTCCACAGATGAGTTGTTGGACCTTATTCAAACTGTTCGTCTTTCGGTAAATGTTTTGGAAAAAGCAATGAGTCCCCACGGTTTCAACATTGGAATAAATATTGGCAGAGTTGCGGGAGCAGGCTTGCCCGAGCATATACATTTCCACGTCATTCCACGTTGGAACGGCGATACATCCTTCATTTCGGTTATATCCGATACGAAAGTCATTTCACAATCTATGGAAGAGATTCGGAATAAATTGATTGATTTATTTCAGCACCACTATTAATGGCTCAGTTTATAAGCAAACCCAAAAAGAGTCTTGGCCAAAATTTTCTATGGGACCGTAACATTGCAAAAAAAATTATCGAGGCATTAAAACCTCAAGACGACGATGTCATATTGGAAATTGGTCCAGGTCGGGGCGTTCTAACTGAATTTTTGATGGACAGCAGAGTTTCGTTCTATATTGGAATTGAAATCGATCGAAATCTTGTTGAACTGCTTGAAAGCAAGATTAAAGAGAAAAGTTTGGGGAATTTCCTCATCCTCCATCAAGATTTTCTGGATTTCAGTATCGAAGAATTTGGGCAAATCAGAAACAAAAGAATTAAAGTACTTGGAAATATTCCTTATCATTTGACAAGTTCTATTTTGTTTAAAATTTTAGATAATCGGGAATACATTACAACTTGTGTCTTGATGCTGCAAAAAGAAGTTGCCGAAAGAATAGTTTCACCACCAGCAAGTAAAAATTATGGTATTCTATCAGTTCTTCTTCAATTGTTTGCCGATGTTAACCACCTATTTGATGTTTCCCCTAATTGCTTCGTTCCCAAACCAAAAGTTGAATCTTCGGTAATCAAAATTAGCCCAAAACGAAATCTTTTTTACGAAGATAAATACGAGTTTTTAAAGAAAGTTGTTAAAAAAGCATTTAATCAAAGAAGGAAGAAATTGCTTAATTCACTTTTTAAGCATTTTGAAATTGAGCCTTCGGATTTGAAAAAGCCCGAAATTAGTGCACTTGTAAACCTTCGAGCTGAACAGCTTGAACCAATTCAATTTGTCGCAATTTGTGATTATTTAGTTTCATTGGGGAAAATTAATGGTAGCCAATCATCACGAGGAAATCGAGTATAAAGAGTTCGATTTTAAAATAGTTAAACGACTGTTTTCCTTTGTCAAACCTTACATACATTTTTTTTACCTTGCATTGTTTTTGATGCTTTTGACAACAATACTTGGACCAATCAGACCATATTTGTCTAAAATTGCAATCGACAAATATGTAATGACTTCGAACTCAAAAGGATTTTTAACATTCGTAGGATTAATTTTTTTGGTTCTGGTTGTTCACTCGACTATTCAATTTTTGGCAAACTACTTAATGAGGTGGCTTGGTCAGAATGCTATAAATCAACTTAGGGTGAAAGTGTTTGGTCATATTCAAAATCTGGATGTTTCGTTTTTCGACAAAAATCCTGTTGGTAGGTTGGTAACTCGTGTTACAAACGATATTGAAACAATTTCGGAACTGCTTTCGGGAGGGTTTATACTTATTATTACAGATTTGGTTCTCGTTGTCTCGATTATTGTGTTTATGTTTTTTTTGAATGTTGAATTAACTTTACTGGCAATTTCGGTTTTGCCAGTTTTGTTTGTTGCAACAATTATTTTTCGAAACAAAGTTAGGGCAATATTTCGTGAAATACGCAAAAGCGTTGCCCGATTGAATTCTTTTATCAATGAATTTCTTGCTGGAATACTAACGATTAAAATTTTTGACCGGGAAAATTATTTTAATGAAAAGTTTGAGAAGGTGAATAAAGAAAACTTGAATTTGTGGATAAAAACGATTAATTATTATTCAGTGTTTTTCCCAACGGTCGAGTTTTTGAGTTCCGTTTCCCTTGCGTTAATAATTTGGTTCACGGCGAAAAATATACTTTCGGGCATTATGACTATTGGAACCTTTTTCGCTTTCATTCAATATGCCGAGATGTTTTACCGACCAATTCGAGATTTGACCGAAAAGTTTACAAATTTGCAAAATGCAATGGCTTCGTCGGAAAGAATTTTCCAAATTCTCGACACAAAACAAACAATAACTACTGTAGCTAATCCAATTATTTTTAATAAACTAAATGATAAGATTGAATTTCGTAATGTAACTTTTGCATATAACAGCGATGAAGAAGTTTTAAGAAATGTCTCGTTCGAAGTTCGTAAAGGCCAAACTTTGGCTATTGTGGGACACACTGGAGCAGGCAAAACTACGATAGTTAATCTTTTATGTAGATTTTATGATTTGGAAAATGGAGAAATACTCATCGATGGGATAAATCTGAAAAATTATGATATCTTTTCTTTAAGGAAAAAGATTTCTTATGTAAGCCAAGATGTTAACTTATTTTCCAGAACGATACTCGAAAATATTACTCTTGGGGCAGAAGACCTTGATTTTGCTGATATAATCGAAGCATCGAAGGAAATTGGCTCATTCGATTTTATCGATAAGTTGCCCGAAAAGTTTGACACGAATGTTTTCGAAAAAGGAATTACCTTGTCGGCAGGGCAAAGACAATTGATTGCCTTCACTCGTGCGATTGTCAGAAATCCAGAGATTTTGATTCTCGACGAAGCCACATCGAATATTGACCCAATTTTGGAAAAGACCATTGAGCGGGCAACGAATAAACTACTCAATGGCAGAACATCTATCGTCATTGCTCATCGTTTTTCGACAATTCAAAGAGCAAACAATATAATTGTCCTACACAAGGGCGAAATCAAGGAAACGGGAACCCATCTTGAGTTGATGAAAAAGAACGGAATCTACGCCAAATTGTTTAGAATTCAATTTGAAAGCCAATTTTTAGAGGCTATGACATAGAACATTCGGGAAATAAAGCGATATTTGATGACTAAATTTTTAGCCTGCTTGATAAATCAAATTCCCTGTGACAATTGTTGCAACCACTTTTGCCTTTTTTATTTCAGTTTTGGGAGTCTCTAAAAAGTGGGTGTCCAAAATGGTCAGTGTTCCTTCGTTTCCAGAACTTATCTGGATTTCTTTCTCACCTAATGAGATTCTGGGAAACGAAGTATAACTTTTCAAAGCCAAATCCAATGGTATTGTTTCATCTGCAAATTTTTGCTCCAAGTCAAAACTCCTACGGTTGATGAATGCATCGATACCCATTAGTGGATTGGGATTTTCTACAGGAAAATCTGACCCTGCACAGATTAATGTACCCAAATCAAGAAATGATTTCCAAGGATATGCAAATTTTGTTCTCGAGCCGAGGCGTGATTTTGCCATTGCATAATCCGAAACGAAATGCGAAGGTTGAACAGATGCAACAACATCCAATTCCTTGAACAATGGTATATCCGATGGTTGGACAATCTGACAATGTTCAATTCTAAAGAATTTTGGTTTAGGCAAGTTTTTAGCTAAATATTTCCTATAAGTTTGAAGAATAATAGAAGTTGCTTTGTCACCTATCGAATGTATCGCTATCCCAAGATTGTTTTTGGCGGTGAAGTAAATATACTCATTGAGATTATCTTCGCTTATTAATTGAAGACCTTTTGTGTATGGATGGTCGGAATAAGGTTCAGAGAGCAAAGCACCAAAAGAACCAAAAGCTCCATCCATATAAAATTTTAAGCCAACGACTTCGCAATAATCATTTTTAAATTGTGGAACCGTTCCCATTTCGAAAATTTCTTTGCCCGAAAGAAAAATTAGAACATTGATTTTCTTTGTATCATTGTTTGAAAAATACTTTTCGTAAATAGCAAGATATTTCGGGCTCACATCCATATCGTGGACTGCGGTAATTCCCAAGGACGAAAGTTTTTGAATACTTTTTTCTAGAAATTTGAGATTATGTTGTTCAGAATATTCTGGTAGGTAATTTCGTGCAATGTCAATTGCATTGTCAATTAGAATTCCTGTTGGTTCGCCATTAGAGTCTTTAACGATTTTTCCACCCTCTGGGTCGGGGGTTGAAGAGTTGATATTGCATATTTCCATTGCTCGGGAATTAAGCCAAATGCAATGTCCATCCTGACGAATCAGGCAAGCAGGTTTGTCTGGGAATTTTTCATCCAAAAGTCTCTTGGTGGGAAAACTTTTTTCGGTCCAAAAATCTTGGTTCCATCCGCGAGCGAAAATCCAATTGCCCCGTCGAAAATTAGACTGGAAGACAATGTCGACGCATTCCTCTGCTGAACGGGCAAGACTTAAATCGGGCATAAAGAGGAGTTCACCAGCTGAAAGAAGGTGAAGATGTGAATCTACAAAACCCGGATAAGCGAATGAGTTTCCGAACTCATAGAGCTTACCCTCAATGAATATGTTTAGATAACCATTGTCAGGCTTGGTCTTGGTAATTCTACCGTTGTGAATTTCGATTGTGCCTTGGAACATATCTGCTCAAAAAATTTTATAGACGAAAAAGGAAACGCATTGGTTCATTTAATTTGTTTAAATTGCTAATTTATGAATTTTCAACATGGAACATCGTGTTTTTATGGAACTTGCTTTAGCCGAAGCCAAAAAGAGTTTGAAAACTGCTGATGTTCCAATCGGTGCGGTGATTGTCGAGGACAATAAAGTAATTGCTAAAGCTCATAATGAAGTTGAAAAAAGGAAGGACGCAACAGCCCACGCCGAATTACTTGCAATCAAGAAGGCAATTCGGAAGAAAGCCTCCAAGTTTTTAGATAAATGCGTTTTGTATACTACAATCGAACCTTGCTCGATGTGTGCAGGGGCAATGGTTTTGGCTCGGGTGAGGACAGTTGTGTTCGGTGCACGGGATTTAAAAGCCGGGGCGGGCGGTTCAGTGTTGAATATTCTTTGCAATCCAGCTTTAAACCATAGAATTGAAATAATCCAAGGAATTTTAGAAGAAGAATGCTCGCATTTGGTAAAGGAGTTCTTCAAACAGTTACGAAAAGAAAGCGGTGGCAAAGGAAAATAAAAAAGGAGTTTTATATATCATACCAACTCCGATTGGTAACTTAAAGGATATTACACTTCGGGCGCTCGATGTATTGGCATCGGTCGACCTTATTGCTTGCGAAGATACACGAACTGCTGGTATGCTTTTAAAACTTTTGGGTTTGCCAAAAAAAGATTTCATAAGTTATTACGACTCGGTCGAAGAGAGCAAATCTGATTTGGTTGTGGAAAAGTTACTTGCAGGACTCAATGTTGGCTTAATTTCTGAATCAGGAACTCCATTGATTTCCGACCCGGGCTATAAACTTGTGCAAAAATGCATTGATTTGGGTATCGAAATTGTATCGCTGCCCGGGGCAACTGCTTTTGTTCCTGCTTTGGTGATTAGTGGTTTACCAGTTCATAGCTTTAAGTTCTTCGGTTTTCCTCCAAAAAAGAAGGGCTATAAAAAATTTCTGGAAAAAGTTGCAAACGAGGAGTCGACTTCGGTAGTTTATGTTTCTTGTCATTCCTTGTTAAAGTTTTTGGAGGATTTGATTGCTTTTGTTGGTGAAACACGCAAGATTTGCCTTGTTCGTGAATTAACGAAGATGAACGAGGAAGTTTTAAGGGGTTCGTTAGGTGAAGTTTTTAGAGAATTGTCGCAAAATCGCAGTAAAATTCGTGGTGAAATTGTTTTGATTATTGAAGGAAAAGTGGGGTAGGTTATGTTCATTACATTCGAAGGTATTGACCTTGCGGGAAAGACAACGCAAGCACAACTTTTGGCAAAATATTTAATCGACAAAGGGAAAAAGGTAATTACAATACGTGAGCCCGGCGGCACACAAGTAGCAGAGAAAATTCGCCATATACTTTTGGACCCGCAGAACGATTTACTACCATTTGCTGAGCTATTTCTTTTCGAAGCAGCTCGTGCCGACCTTGTTAACAAAGTTATCAAACCTTCTCTTGCAAAAGGGAATGTTGTTATTTGCGACCGTTTTTGGGATTCGACGATTGCCTACCAAGCTTTTGGAAGGCGTTTGCCTTTTGAATTTGTTGAGCAATGCAATTATTATGCCTCCGAAGGATTAACTCCCAATTTAACTTTCTTTATCGATATTCCTTTGGATGTTTTGTATGAAAGAGCAAAGTTGAAAGCGAAGGATAGGATGGAGCAAGAAGAGTCTGAATTTTTGCAAAGAGTTATTAATGGATTTCGAACCATTGCACAAAAGTTTCCCGATAGGTTTATTATAATCGATGGTAGCAAAACAATTGAAGAAATTCATAAAATTGTTACGAACTATGTTGAACAATTTTTGGAGCGAGAAAAATGAAATTAAATGGTAAAATTGCATTGATAACTGGTGCATCATCGGGCATTGGCGAAGCAACGGCAAGAGTTTTTGCTCAAAATGGTGCAAAGTTGATACTACTTGCACGAAGGAAGGAACGATTGCTTTCTCTTGCTGCGGAACTCGAAAAAGAATTTGACACAAAAAGTTATTTGATAGTTGCTGATGTTAGAAATTATGAAGATTTGGAGCGAGGAATTAAATCCATTCCCGATGAATTCAAAGACATTTCAATTTTGGTTAATAATGCCGGTTTAGCTCGTGGTTTGGAAAAAATCTACGAAGGAAATATCAATGATTGGAACGAGATGATTGATACAAATATTAAAGGTTTACTTTACACAACAAAACTTGTTGCACCAATTTTTTTGGTAAAGAACTCAGGGCATATCGTTAACATTGCTTCGCTTGCTGGTAGGGCTGTGTATCCTAATGGGAATGTTTATTGTGCCACAAAGTTTGCTGTAAAGGCTTTGTCCGAGGCTATGGTTATTGATTTCAATGGCACGAACATAAGAATAACAAATATCGACCCCGGTTTGGTCGAAACAGAATTTTCCGAGGTCAGGTTCTACGGCGACAAAGAGCGAGCAAAGACGGTCTATCGTGGCTATAAACCTTTAACGGGAATGGATATTGCGAATATAATCCTGTTCTGTGTTGCTTTGCCTGAACACGTGATGATTCAAGATTTACTTGTTACTCCAACAGCCCAAGCAACAGCCACAATCGTACATAAGAAATTAGATTAGTATCGAGCAACTTACAATAATTTCGCTCGAATTTCTTTTTTGAAACTTTTGTTTAATAGGTTAGTTAAATGAAAGATAAAATTGAAGTTCCGAAGGCAAAGAATCCCAATAGCATAGAAGAGCAATTTTCTGCTTTTGTGGAAATTGTGAAATTATTGCGTATACATTGTCCTTGGGATAGGAAGCAAACGAACGAGAGCATTGCCCCTTTGCTCATCGAAGAAGCATACGAAACCATCACAGCAATTGAAGCAAAAGATGACAAGGAATTTCAGAAAGAGCTTGGCGATTTGCTACTGCATATTGTTATGCATAGCATTATGGCGGAAGAGAGAAATGCATTTACTCTTCTCGATGTTATCAAAGGGATTCAGGATAAATTGGTTTATCGACATCCCCACGTTTTTGGTAGCGTGGAAGTTAGTGGAGAAGATGAGGTTCTGAAGAATTGGGAGGAGCTAAAACAAAAAGAAGGAAGAAATTCGGTATTGGAAGGAGTTCCGCCGAATCTTCCCGCATTACTGCGTGCCGAAAGGATTCAATTCAAAGCCTCGAGAGTTGGTTTCGATTGGGAAAAATCTGAACAAGTTTGGGAAAAAGTTATTGAAGAACTCAACGAACTTAAATCTGCCTGTGATAATAATGAACCAACTTCACGAATTGAAGAGGAGCTTGGAGATTTGCTTTTTGCTATTGTGAATTTTGCGAGATTTTTGGGTCTTTCACCTGAAATTGCATTGCAAAAAACGAATAACAAATTCATTAAAAGATTTCAAACAATTGAAGCCGAAGCTGCTAAAATGAACAAGCACATTTCCGAGTTGAGTCTCGAACAAATGGATGTAATTTGGAATTCAGCCAAAAGTCAAAAAACTTAATTATAAATTTGGGGGCAAAATCATAAATCCCAAAACTTTCCCATCATAAGTTGTCCATTCAACACCCACCAAACCAAATTTGTGGTTAGTGTAATAGGTAATCTTGCCAAAAATGTCTTTGTAAGGACCTTCTACAACAGTTTCTTCGACTTTGATTACTTTGATTAACCAGAAAATTAACTCATAATCATCGGTTGTGGAACGGTAAGTAACTTCCCGAACAAATTTGTTGCCATCATCATCGGTGAATTCGTATTTGTCGCCAACTTTAGCAGAGTATTTCACTAAGGTAAAAGGTTTTGAGGTATTTCCATTGCTATGGGCAAAATCCTGAATCCCTTCGCTGGTTACTTTGGATTTGATTTCGAACTCCATTTTGATATTGTTCTTATCCGAGGAGTCGATTTTAACATTGAAAGCCTTGATAAGACGATTACGAATGGCTTCTTTGAATTGGGGTGGAAGTGTGGCAGTGCCGAGCACGGTATCCAATTTGTGTGTGAAGGCAGTGTCGGTTCTGAATTTTCCAACACTGGTGACAATGCCATTATTGTTCTCTTTGACAACAAAGTCAACCGAAAGATAATCGTTGCCAAGCCCAATTTGTTGCAATCCGAAATGAGCACTGGTTGTGTCCCCAACATTTGTGAATCCAGTTTTGGGGTCTCCGCCAAGAGAATTTGGTCCCTCGGCTTTCTGGCAAGAGAGAAAACTTAATAGGATAAAAGCAATTAGGATTGGAAGGAAATTTTTCATATTACACCTTTGAAAAAAATAATATAAGGAGAATTTGTTCAACTACCAAACTTTTTTAATATTAATACCATAATTTCGTTTTTTAAAGTTAAAATTTTGGTTTTATGAGTAAAATAAAGCTTATATTAATTTTAATCCTAGTTTATTACTCTCCCGTTTGTTTGTTCGGAGATTCTTTTATTGTTAAGTTTCGTTCGCCTTTGGCGAAAAAAGAGTTTTTACTGAACCAAGCCAAGTTCCAGTCGTTGAAATTGAACGAATTGCCTTTTGCAAAAGTTATTGATGATTTCAAAAGTCAGGACAACAACATCCTGACATCCGAGCAGGAGGACATACTCCGTAAACTTTCGAGTTATTTGGTCGTCGAAACAAAAAATGATTTCGGGAAAGAACTTATTTCGCAGCTCGTTTCCAAGGATGAAATAGAATTCATCGAACCAAATTATGTTTTTACAATCGAAAAGTCTGATGAATTCAGCAAGGAAACTTTTTTGGGTAATCAATGGTATTTGGATGCTATTAATGTCAAGGAAGTATGGAAAAAAACAACAGGCAAGGGGATTGTTGTAGGAATTATCGACACAGGGATTGATTTGGAACACACGGATTTAGCTAATCAGTTTTGGATTAATTCGAAAGAAGATATAAATGGAGATGGAAAATTTGAACCTTGGAGCGACACAATCGAAGTTAATGGCTTGAAAGGCGACTTGAATGGATTGGATGATGATGGAAACGGTTTCGTCGACGATGTTATTGGCTTTGATTTTGTTGACCAAAGCTTTGGCAATATAGGAGATTTTAATTTTCCGGACCCGGTACCTCTTGATGAAAATGGGCACGGGACGATGGTTGCGGGGGTTATCGCTGCCGGGATTAACGACACAGGGATTGTTGGGGTTTCCCCGGGGGTAAAAATTGTTGCCCTGCGTGCATTCGACCTTGCGGGAAATGCAGAAGTTCGCAACATTGCTTCGGCAATAATTTATGCAGCTTTGAATAATGTTAAAATTTTGAATTTTTCTTTTGGTAGTCGTTTCGATTCTAAATTGCTTCACGATGCAATCCGATTTGCTTATTCGCGAGGATGCATTATGGTTGCTTCGGCTGGCAATGATGGCGAAATCGTTGACCATTATCCTTCGGGCTACCCCGAGGTCATAAGTGTCGGCGCAACTAATCCGCAAGGGAAGATTGGAAGAAGTAGCAATTATGGGCAACGGGTAGATATTTTTGCCCCGGGCTATGAAATTTTCACTCTCGATTTGAACAATTCATATAAATATGTGAATGGAACTTCATTTTCGGCTCCAATTGTCGCTGGTACTATTGCTTTGATGCTCGAAATTAATAATCATCTCTCCATAAGTGAAATTAAATCGATTTTGCAGGCTACTGGCAAAAAACTTGAAAACGACAAAAAATCCTTTGGACAATGCATTGTTGATGCGGGAAATGCGGTGGAATTTGTTGGCTCTTCAAAATGTCAAATTATTTCTCCTTCTGAATTTCGGGAAATAAACAAAGATGAGGAAAATTTTTTGAAAATAATTTTTAGCATTTACTCCCCTTTTTTCGAAAGTTATGATTTGCAAATCTTCCGAAATGATACAACGTTGGTCAAAAATGTTATTTTAAAACAAACAAATCAATCCATTCTTGATTCTGTTTTTATAGATTTGCGTTCACTCGAAACAGGCGAATACTTGATTAAACTTACAGCAAATCTAATGAATCAAAATAAAATTGCAGGTGCAGTGAAGTTCTATGTGTTTTCGAATGATACAAAACTTAATATTAAGAATTCTCGAATTGTTAATACAATATTCGAAGGAAAAAATTTACCCATAGCAGTTTTCGAAACCAATCTCCCTTCGTATCTCAAAGTAAGTATTGTTAAAGATTCAGCGAAGATTAAAACATTTACAGACCAATTTTATTCGACTGCACATTCTTTGCCATTGCCAATCCCTGCTGATTTGCAAACATCCTACCAGAATTGTAAAATTTACATTGAACTAACAAGCCGTTCTGGATTGAAAGCATACGATACATTGGTTTTCCCAAAAGAAGTAGCGATTGAACAAAGGCCTGTTAAGAGCAAATTCAACGTTCTGCCGTTATCCTATATTTTCACGCGTCCAATTTCTGTGAGGCAGATCAATCGAAAAGGAATTTTATTAAATCCTTACAAAAACTTGCAATGGAGCGACTTGAGATACTATCAATTCAACGATAGCCAATTTGTAGAAAAGTCTGTTTTCCCCGAAGCTCTTGTCACTTTGGATATTGGTAATTCCAACTCAAACAATTATGATGAGATATTAACTACAAGTTATGGGAAAACTGTGGTTTTCGAGCCAAACGAGGAAAACTTTTTTGGTAAAATTCTTTTTCAGAGCAAAACGGACGAGATTCTTTGGGCATCACAATTCTTTGACATAAACAATGATGGCAAAGATGAATTAATCTGTTTCGATGATTATGGTTTTAAAATTTTGAGTTTCGATGGGAAAGAATACAAAGTAATTTCTTTGCTTTCTTGTCCCGATACTTTGGGGAGAATTGGGACTAAACCAAATCTGCAAATAGGTGATTTTGACGGCGATGGTAAAACCGAATTTGTATTTATTACAACCATAGGCTATCTGTTGATTTATCAACTTGAGCCTCTGAACTTAACCTTTTCGTTTGAATACAAATTGAAACTGGAAGGAGAGACTGGCTCCTTTACAACTTGCGTTGGAAAAATTTATGCAGACCAAAAGAAGCCAACTCTGTTCTTATTGCAAGCCAAAAATCTTATGAATGCTGATTTTGATGTTGAAAACAGCACAATTTGGAATCTTTTAGCTTTAAATTCTGATGGTTATAATTCTTATAGTTTACAAGAGTTGATGAATTTCTGGGGGGCAAGAGTTGGGGCAACTCCGCAAGGGATTTTTTACAGGAATGGAATTACATCCAGCAATGTTGATAATCAACTTGGGGATGAGCTTTTAGTTTCGCTTTTCCCAAATTTTTATGTCCTAAAATTTGATTTGGAAAATGGAACTTGGAAATCAATATTCTGGTTGCCTTATGTTTATTCCAACTCTGTCGTTTCGGATGATTTCGACGGCGATGGCATTCCAGAATTTGGAATATCCCGATGGGACGGCTTGCATTTTTATCAATTCGAAAGTGATAAAATTCTTTCGAGCCCGCTCAATTCTGACGGCTGGATTGACATTAACGATACTGTTTATTTAAAATGGGATAAAGTTCCAAATGCAAATAAATACCAGATTTTTAAATTTGTTCCGACTCTGAATAATTTGGAATTATTTCAGGAAAGCAGATGTAATACACTTTCTTTTTCCCGAGTTATTCTTTCTGGCACTTCTTCTTTTTACGTAAGTGCTGTGGACACAACTAATAATTATCTTCCCAGCCAACTATCGTCGGAGATTTTGATTGTTGATACTGTTGCTTTAAAGCCTTTGAATGTGATTGTGCTTAAACCAAATCAAATATTTGTGAACTTTTCGGGCAAGTTGCCTCATCAGGTGCCCGACGATGCCGTTAAAATTATTGATAAAAACAACAGTTTTGTCGATTTTAGCAGTTTGTCTGTTGCTAACGATACGGTGTTGATTATTTCCTTTTCGCATTCGTTAGATAATGGAACCTATCGTCTCGAAATTGCGAAATTTCGGGACTATTTTGGCAACTTTTCCTTTCCCGATACGTTTAAATTTAAAATTGAATTCAATCCGATTCAGGATTCATTGCTAATTTTCAGGCGATTTACTTTTCTTTCTTTGCATTCATTTGAAATTGAGTTTGGGGAAAAGCTTGACCCCAGTTCTGCACTGAATTCAGAAAACTACAAAATTGTTCCCTTTGGCAAAATTGAACGAATTGAACTTGTCAGTCCCACAACAATTGTCATTGAAATTGCAAGCTTTCCAAATATTTATTCTTTGGGCAAAGATTTTTATCTTTCTCTTGGAAAAATTTACAATGTCGACAGCACAAGATATATTCATCCTCCATACAATACGATTTGTATAACTCGCGAAGCGAACGATATTGAAAATGCTTTTGTTTATCCGAATCCTGTAAGATTAAAAGACAACGATGTTGTTACTTTTGCAAATATCGGCAGAGGTACAGTAATTGAGTTGTTCGATACTCAACTGAACAAAATTGGGGAATTTGTAAACGATAGTTGGAAAGGTGGATTTCAAATTGATTTAATGCAACAGAATTATAAATTTTCGACTGGAATTTATTATTTTCGTGTTCGTAAACAAATCGGGGAAAATTGGATAAGTTCAAGTTTGAAAAAGTTTGCAATAGTATATTGATTTTGTTCATTCCATTATTTTTCCTCTTGTCTTGTCAAGAGGGACTTGACCCCACAATGAATAAAAGTGTCGAATCGTTTATCAAAGGTAATGTTCTGGTAATTTCGGGAAGAAAATCTTGGCCATTGGCGGATTCAATACTCGAACTTCGCGTGGTTGGTTTCAAAAAGTTTCCTCCCACAGATATTATCGGTGAAATTCTTTCGGGAGAAGCATATTTCACCGACACTCTTCCCCGTTTTATCGATACTATTCCTTATGTTTTAAAAATCGATAAGCCTCCGGTTGATTTAAGTTATCTTGTTTGTGCATATCGTTATGGCACGATTATGGAATGGCGTGTTGCTGGTGTTTATTCCGATGATACAACTTACGAAAGAACCCCAAAGAAGCTTTTCGTCCCTTCGGGCAAAACAATTTCGGGGGTTGATATCAAAGTAGATTTCAGAAATTTACCAAAACAACCGTTTTAGTTATGAGAGTCATATTTATCTTGATTTTGTTGCTTTCTGTAGCCTTTTCGAAAGCCAGTTCCTTCGATGTTGTGGGGTATATTCTCGATTCCACAAACTCAAAGCCTTTGCCCGGTGCAACAGTTCGTTTGGAAGGAACAAATTATGGTGCAGTTGCCGATAAAAAGGGCTTTTTTGCTTTGAAAAAAATTCCAAAAGGAAAATACTTTTTTATTGTTTCCTATGTTGGCTATTCGGCTCAAAGAGTTTTGGTGTCGATTTCTAACAACGATACATTGGTATTCCGTCTTTTGCCGAAAATTATTCGAACCGATGAACTAATTGTATCGGCTACGAAAAGAATCCAAACTGTGCAAGAAGTTCCCGTTAGCGTTTCTGTCGTACCAAACGAATTCTTGTCGAACAGGAACTATGCCCGTTTCGACGAGGCTTTGCGGTATGTTCCCGGGGTCATTGTAAATAAGGACAATATAAACATTCGTGGCTCATCGGGGTTTTCTTTTGGTGTCGGGTCGAGAGTAGCCTATCTTATCGATGGAATACCAATGCTTTCGGGCGACAATGCAGACCCCAAATACGACATCATTCCCAACGATGCTGTTTCACGTGTCGAAATTGTAAAAGGGGCTGGCTCGGGGCTTTATGGCTCAAGTGCTATAGGTGGGGTTGTTAATGTTTTGACGCGTGAGCCGACCGATACTTTGATTTATTCTATTAAACTACAAAGTGGGATTTACACCAAACCAAAGTATGAACAATGGATATATACCGATAAATTGACCACTAAAACTGTTGTTAGTGGGTTTGCCTCTTCTGATTTGAAACTTTTCAGGTTCCTTGCCTCTTTTAACTTCGTTAATGATGAAAGTTATCGCCAATTTGACAAAAGCACCCGTGGGAACTTGTTTGTAAAATTAAATCGAAATCTTGGAACTTACGGAAAAATAACTCTTTTGGGATTTTACAGCACAGATAAACGCAACGATTGGGTTTACTGGAATAGCCTCGATAGTGCAACACGCCCGCCAACTGGAACGGATTTGTCTCGCTACCTTATTTCATCGAAAGCAAATCTCTCGCTCGATGCGAAGTTCATTTTTTCGCCGAGTACGTTTGCAAATCTTAAATCCTCGATTTACAACACCTCGCTCGAAACCAAACTCGACCCTTCTCACCGTGAATACAGGAAAACCGATGCATATTCCTTTAATAATGAAGTCCAATTTAACACACATTTCGGGAATAATTCTTTGCTAACTTATGGAATAAGTGTTACCAACAATTTTGTTAATTCTAATATTTATGGCAACAACAAGCAGAATTTGTTTTCGGCTTTTGCACAATTGGAACTTACTCGCTTTTGGAACTCCACAATAAATTTTGGTGGTCGACTGGACATCGAGAAAACGGATTCTGCAAAACAATATATCGAGTTCTCGCCCAAGCTTGGTATAACACATTTCATAGATAAAGAAAAGAGCATCAGATTTTCCGTTGGAAGAGGTTTTCGAAGTCCTTCGCTTGCTGAACGATTTGCCTCGGTTAAGTACGGAGGCTTCGAGGTCGTGCCTAATTTTGACTTGAAGCCCGAGGTTTCATGGTCGGCAGAGTTGGGCACTTTGTTGGAGTTCGATACTCCGGTTTTGCCAGTGATTTTGGATTTTTCTGTATTTTATTCTTATTACAATGATTTGATTGAACCAACTTTCAAGCAAGAAACTCGCCCTATAATTATTTTCGATAATATTACTCGGGCACAAATTTGGGGTAGCGAGATTTCCCTCAAAACAATGATTTTCAAAAAGGTTTTCTTCCAACTTGGAGCAACTTTCCTTGAACCGAAGGATTTAAAAGATATGCAAGTTTTAAAGTATCGTTCCAAGTTTAGTCTTATTGCTTCGTTGGGAGTTCCATTGGGTATTTTCACAACAAATTTTGATTTCCGCTACATTAGTAAAATTGTTCGAGTGGATGAAATGCTTCGGCTTCAAGTTCCCGATTACGATGCCCTTGTCCCAATTTACGTTCTCGATTTTACCATTGGTTGCGATTTAACGAAATTTAGATTGCCACTGAACTTGCAGTTGAGTATCCAAAACGCCCTCGATTATTATTATGCCGAAATGGTTGGCAACTTGGCGCCTACAAGGCTCGTCAGTTTTCGTATTCAATATTCTAAATAAAAATCTTTATTGAAATAAAGTTATAGGAAAGTTTTAAGTTTATTAGGTAATTGCTCAACACTATCAGCCCTACATTTGAACTTTAAAATCTATCATAATATCATAATTTGCTCTATTGTTGAAGTAATTAATAAATTGCACCTAAATAACTTACTTAGACATCGGATGTTTCGCAAACATCCGATGTCTTTTTGTAATGAATTCCGTGCGGGTCACGAACGAGGTTTTGGGTAAAGCAACCAAATAATTTAATATCTTGTAGTGGCGAATAATTATTCGCCCTTACAACAAAACACAATTCCCAACAATACCAGCATTATCACCATCGTAGGGGCAGACCTATGTATTTACACCGTAAATGCATAGGAGGAATAAATCGAGTAATTACCTAAAATTTTGCTCGTCGCTACGAAGGTTTAGGTCTTGGTTTGTTTAATGCCAAATTGATGGTTCAGCTTCTTGGTAGCGAAATCGAGATTGAATCCGAAGAAGGCAAAGGAACCACTGTTACGGTGCTTTTGCCCGAGTTGAACTGCGAAAGCATTTAAGGTTCGAAGCAAAGGCTTGCAAAGGAAACAATTGATTTGTTTGCCGAATCGTCCCAGAAGTCGTATCCAAGCAATTTCCCTTTGTGTGGCTGAACAATCGACAGAATCGAATAGATAGGCGATAAACCACATATCTTGTACCTGTCCTGCACTTTAATCACCTCTTCAAAGAAGCCATCGGGATTGCAATTTTTAATTTGCTCAATTAATTTATTGTCAAAATCTTGCACTTCTTTGATTTTCTCCATTCCGTCGAATGGGTCATTGAATTTACGTCCGACGTGGGCAAAATCTACACTTGCAATGAATAATGGGTTTTTGAAATTTTCGTATATTTTTCTTCTAAAAGTATCGAAAAAGGCACTTATTCGGTCGTTGGACGAAGGGAAAGTGTTTTGGTAAATGAACTCATTGAATGGACCGACAAGGATTGGAATAAACTTCAAATTAGGCTTTTTGTAAAGGTATTGCAAGCAAACCACAGGGAACTCAATGGAATGCTCGAAACGATGTGCTTGCTCGTCAATTGTAATTTCGAACGAGAGGAAATCGGCAAGCTCACGAATGAATTCTTTGTCAGTCTCAGCAATTCCAAAAGGTGTCTCGAAGTCTTTGTAAGTGAACATAAAATAATCAGAATTTCCGTAGTGGGATGTACCAAGAATCACAAAAGCGTCGTAATTGTTTTTTGCAATTGTGTTGTAAGCTTTTGCATAAACTTTGTGGGCTGGTTCGCCAATGACAAAATCAATATGGGGAACAATGATAGCATTTATATTGGGATTTAGTTCCTGTACAGGTGATTTCGAGAAAATATTCTGGAAATATTTTTCGGCTTCGGTTTTGTCGGTTGGGTAGGAAGAGCCAGCACAGACACTTTTTCGAACCGGGGAGTTCATATAGGCAATAAAATCGTCGCGGATTTTAAAGTAGAACGGGGTTTCGAGATAACAAAGCAGGTTTAGGTCTTCCATAAGATTTATGAAATGGTTCATAAATTCTTGGACATCTCCTGCGTAGTTTTGAGCTACAATTTTTTCGAGTTGTTCCAAAGTAGTTTTTCCATCAAAGAATTGAAGGATTGTAGCAAATTCTTCGGGGAAAAGCAAAGGTTGGTTTGCGATTTGGCTTTCATCGTAGAGTAGAATATTCTTTTTATCGCCGTTTTCAACGATTCTAAAAACAATATCGGAGCGAAGTTTAGGAATTATCTCGTTCTTGTTCATTTTTCATTCTCTTAATGTTTAACTTATTTGCTAAATAAAATGCAAAACCGAAAGCAAAGATGTTTACAAAGGAAACAATAAGAAAAATTGAATTTTTTATGATGAAATATGTTGCGAAAAAAATTATCGCAACGATGATGTTTGTGGTTGCGAGTATCAAAAGCCCTTTTCTTTGCTGTTCCATATACTTTTATCTTAATATATTTTCCAAAGTAGATTTAGCATCGGTTTTCTCATCACGGTACTTGACGATGATAGGAGTATAGACCGAAAGACCGTATTTTTCGGCAAATTCACCTTTGAGTTGTCTCGAGCCCGAGACAACAACCGCCCGTGGTGGAATTTCGAGCGGGGAGTCTTCGGTCGATTGAATAATATTTTGGTTTACAATATCGAAAACTTTCGTCGAGGAAGTTAGAATAACTCCCGAAGCAATAACAGCGTGGTGTCGCACTAGAACTCCTTCGTATATTCCACAATTTCCACCGATAAAAACATCGTCTTCGATGATTACGGGTCGAGCTCCAACAGGTTCCAGAACGCCTCCAATTTGAGCAGATGCGCTCAAGTGGACTCGTTTGCCAATTTGCGCACAGGAGCCAACCAGCGAATGGGAATCGAGAAGGGTATCGGAGTCGACATAGGCTCCAATGTTGACATAGCAAGGAGGCATAATAATAACTCCCGGGGCAATAAAACATCCAGAGCGAATCGAAGTCCCACCCGGCACAATCCTGATTTTATCCTCTATACTAATGCTTTTCGGGGGTATAGTATCCTTATCGAAAAAAGAAGCACCGGCGACCGAGTAATCACGAATTTTCCCATATTTGAATAGAAGGAGAATCCCTTTCTTTACCCAAGGGTGGACAATCCACTTGCCTTCGGGAGTTTTTTCGGCTGCACGAACAAGCCCTTTGTTCAAAGCATCGATGAACTCATCTCTAAATTCAAGAAAAAGATTTTCCGAAAATTCTTTTTCTAATATTTCAACTTTTTCTTTTAGTTTTTCCATTATCGTTCTTCTTTTGATTTTCAGAATTCTGTTGAGTTTTATCCCAACCAACAAGAGCAATTGGCAAAGCTTCGGTAATATGCTTGACTGGGACGATGTTCAAACCTTTTTTAACGAATTCGTTGACTTCGACAAGGTCGGGTTCGTTATCTTTTGGAATAATCACGGTGGTTATGCCCGAGCGTTTCGCAGCCAGTAGTTTTTCGTTCAATCCGCCAATAGGCAAGATATTGCCGCGCAAGGTGATTTCACCAGTCATTGCAGCGTCGCCTCGCACTGGATAACCACTGGCAGCAGAAATCAAAGCCATTGCAATAGTGATTCCAGCCGATGGTCCATCTTTGGGTATTGCTCCTTCGGGAATATGAATATGAATTTCTTTCCTATGGAAGAAGTTTTTTGGTACTTTTAGCTCTTTGAAGTTAGAGCGAATGAAAGAAAGGGCAGCTTTTGCCGATTCTTTCATAACCTCGCCAAGTTGACCCGTTAAGGTTAATTTTTCTTGCCCTGGCATTATCGAAACCTCGATTGGCATTGTATCGCCTCCGACACTGGTCCAAGCAAGCCCAAAGGCAACTCCAACCTTAGGTTCCAGGTCTTCTTTTTTGAACTTGAACTTTGGAACTTTGAGGTATTCTTCTACCTTTTTCTCGTCAATAATGAATTTTTTTCTTTTTATATATCTTTTAAATTTTGGATTTTCGCGTAGTGCAGTTTTGAAGTCAGTTTCGGAATTAAGTTTGTATTTTTTCTCGAAATCCAATATTATTTCTTTTATTGTTTTTCGGAAGAGTGAAGACAATTCCCGTTCGAGATTCCGAACACCAGATTCCCGTGTATACTCACGGATTATTTTTAAGATAGCGTCATCGGTAACTTCGATGTTTAAATCTTTGATGCCATATTCTTCCTTAATTTTTGGAATGATATGCCTCTTGGCAATTTCAAGTTTTTCGGGCTCCAAATAACTCGAAAGCTCGATAATTTCCATTCTATCTAAAAGCGGGATGGGAATTTCGTATTTGACATTTGCAGTGGTGATGAAAAGAACATTCGATAAATCGTAATCCACCTCGATGTAATGGTCTTGGAATGCGACATTCTGTTCTGGGTCGAGGACTTCGAGCAGAGCAGCCGAGGGGTCGCCTCGGAAATCCATCGACATTTTATCGATTTCATCGAGCAGAATGACCGGATTAATCGTTCCGGCTTTTTTCATTGCTTGAATGATTTTGCCGGGCATAGCTCCAACATAAGTTCGGCGGTGACCACGAATTTCGGCTTCGTCTCGAACTCCGCCCAATGAGAAGCGCACAAATTTTCGACCTAATGCTCTTGCAATCGACCGAGCAAGTGAAGTTTTACCAACTCCCGGCGGACCAACAAAGCAAAGTATCTGCTTTTTTAAACTTCCGGCAACGTTCAGTACTGCAATGTATTCGAGTATTCTTTCCTTTGGCTTTTCGAGGTCATAATGGTCTTCGTCCAAAATTTTTTTGACATGCTCAATGCTAAAATTATCCTCCGTTTTTGTAGACCAGGGAAGAGAGGTGAGCCATTCTAAATAAGTTCTATTCACGGAGTATTCTGGGGACATTGTAGGCGTTTTTTTCAATCTTTCGAGTTCCTCGATGGCTTTTTTGTAAGCGTGTTCGGGCATTTTTGCATTTTCAATCGCTTCTTTCAGCTGAGCAATTTCTGGGATTGATTCTTCCTCTTCTTCCAATTCTTTTTGTAGGGCTCGAATTTGCTCCTGAATGTAATATTTCTTTTGTGTTCTTTGAATTTGACTTTGAACCTTTGTGTCGATTTCCTCTTCGATTTTTAAAATCTCCAGTTCGGAGGTTAGAATGGAATTTAGTTCAAAATATTGTTCTTTTAAATTTGTTCGGTCGAGGATTTTTTGCTTAACTGGGACAGAAACGTGTATATTTGCCGAAGCAAAGTAAAGTTTTCGGATTGGGTCTTTGATATTTTCGAAAGCAGAATAAACATCGGGCGAAAGCAAACGATGGGAGCGAACATAGTTGTAAAAAAGTTCGCTGGCTCGGCGAATCAATGCTGTCAGCTCCTGGTCGTTTTCATCGTATTGAATTTCGACTGGGGCAATTTCTGCCGAAAGGTATTCGGTTCGGTTTATTGGTCTGACAATTTTGGAGTGGTATAGCCCTTCGACAAGGACTTTGAGCAAGTTGTTCGGTAGTTTTACAACTTGAAGAATTTTTGCAGTAGTACCATATTCATAAATATCATCGAAATCTGGCTCATCGATGGTTGGGTCTTTTTGGGCAACAAGGAATATGAATTTGTCTTTGTCCATTGCTTCGGATATTGCCTGAATCGAGCTTGCCCTACCGATGAGGATAGGGTAAATCATAAAAGGGAAAATTACAATATCCCGCAATGGGAGAATCGTTAATACTGTTGGGATTGAAGAGCTTTTATCTTCGGTACTTTCTAAAATCTCGGGCGTAGTTTCGTCCTTTTTCATATTATAAACTCAAATTTTAATTTTTAATAAACGAATTTCTTTGTTTTCAATTTGATTCGTCTTTTTGTTTTGTTCAAAATGGTTTGAAAATGGAATTCATTGACCATATTGGAAACAGAGTGGTTTTGACGAAATATCCTGAAAGAATTGTTTCGCTTGTGCCATCCCAAACCGAGTTGTTATTCGATTTAGGTTTGAAGAACAAAATAGTGGGCATTACTCGATATTGTGTTGAGCCGAAGGAACTTGTGGCGGAAGTTCCCAAAGTGGGAGGAACAAAGAAACTTGACATTGAGCTCATCCGAAGTTTAGAACCTGATTTAGTCATAGCAAACAAAGAGGAAAACACAAAAGAAGATGTAGAGAAAATACAGGAATTTGCACCAGTTTGGGTTTCGGTGGTTTCAAATTTCAATGAAGCAATTAAAATGATTCTTGATATTGGAGAGATAACAAATCAAGCACAAAAAGCTCAATGGATTGTTGCCAATATTATTGAGAAAAAAGATTATTTTGTTGAAAAAGTTGCAAAAAAGGGAATATTGGGCAAGACTGTTCTGTATTTCATTTGGAGGAAACCCTTTATGATAGTCGGGACTGATACTTTTATCAATTCAATGCTTGAGCTCTGTGGGTTAGAGAATCTTGCAAACAAGTACAATGGTATTGAGGGGAGGTATCCCAAGATTGACATTGACGTTTTAAAAAGAATTAACCCTGATTATGTTTTTTTATCGACTGAACCATATCCATTTTCCGACAAGCATATTCTTGAATTTCAAGAGATTTTCCCTTTGAGCCAGATTAAAATTGTTCGGGGCGATTATTTTTCTTGGTACGGGTCAAGAATGCTCAAAGCATTCGATTACTTTGCAGAACTTTTCGAGTTGTGATTTCTTCATTTCCTTTTTCTGTGGTATATTTTCAAAAGTCTTTCATAATTTTGCTTTTTTGGTAATGTTATGATTTTCCCTAAGATTGTTGGAATATTAAATGTAACTCTGGACTCCTTTTCTGATGGAGGAATGTTTATCCATCCCGAAGCTGCAATTCGTTGGAGTTTGAAGCTTTTGGAAGATGGAGCTGACATCCTCGATGTTGGAGGCGAAAGCACTCGTCCCGGCTCCGAACCTGTTCCTGTTGATGAGGAGTTGAAACGTGTCTGTCCAGTTATCGAAGGAATTAAACGAGAAAAGGCGGACGCAATAATTTCAATTGATACAACCAAATATGCAGTAGCTGAGAAAGCCATTGAGTTAGGGGCAACGATTATAAATGACATCAGCGGTTTGCAATATGATGAACGGATGGCAACGCTTGCAGCAAAAAACAATTGCACTTTAATAATTATGCATATGCAGGGAACACCGCAGACAATGCAGTTGAATCCTACCTACGACGATGTTGTCGAGGATATTTTTAACTTCTTGCAGCGAAAAATTAAATTTGCCCGTGACTGCGGAGTTGAAAAGATTATTGCCGATGTTGGAATTGGCTTTGGTAAGACGGTTGAACACAACTGGGAATTGCTTCGTCGGTTCGAACGATTTTATGATTTGAATGTTCCTTTGATGTTGGGTATCTCTCGCAAATCTTTTATAGGCAAGACCTTGAATATCGACAATCCTATTGACCGGGATGTTCCAACAGCTCTTTTGCATTCCCTTTTGTTAAGATATCGCATCGATTATATCAGAGTTCATAACGTTTACTTAATAAAAGTTTTAAAGGTTCTTTTCAATAAGTTATATGAAAAGTAAAAGAACCTTGATGGTATTTTCTTTTTTAATCTTTTTATCATTTAAGCTATATTCTCAAATCCAATGGGCTTCGTTTGTTGTTAATTATTCCTCTGAGTTAGGAATTAGGGAATATTCAATAGAGCAGGCTCTTGGAAAACCCAATGTTCTCCCAACTTTTGGTTTCTCGCCTTGTGCTTGGGCACCCAGACATTTGAGAGCCAAAGACGGCGAATACATTCATCTTGGATTTGCAAATCCACAATATGTAAGAGCGATAATTATCAATTTGAATAACTCCGATAACTGCATCAAGCAAATTTTTCTTTTCGATGAGAAAAACAGGAAATATCTGGTTTACTTAAATGATAATTTTATTCTTTCTTCACGTAAAGGTGTTTTGTTTAAGCATTTAATCGAAAAGACAACTTTCAAAGCCAAATCCATTCTGATTTTTTTTAGAACCGATTACTTGAATGATTTTCTGCAAGTTGATGCAGTTGGCATATCTGAATTTAACGAAATGGGTTACGAAGTTAAGATTAACGAGGTGTTTATTCCACCGCAGGAAATTCGGTCTGCTGAGAATCTTGGGAGTAATGTAAATTCACCTTATCAAGAAGTGGCTCCTGTGATTACTCCCGATGGGAAAAGGCTATACTTTACAAGAGAGAAACATCCCGCAAATTTTGGGATTAACAAGAAGCAGGACATTTGGTATTCCGATTTGAACGAAAATGGTGAATTTAGTCCAGCAACTATCCTACCACCACCTGTGAACAATGAACAGCACAATTTTGCATTTGGAACCACACCCGATGGTATGTCGTTGATTTTGGGGAATGTTTACCTTCCCGATGGCTTAATGCGAAAAGGCCTCTCTATTTCGAAATTTAATGGTGAAACTTGGGACTTTCCCAAAGAAATTGTTGTTGAGGGCTTTGAAAATAACAATGAAAGAACCGCTTATTTCCTTGCATTCAATGGGAAAATTTTAATTTTATCACTTGAGAATAGAAGCTCTTATGGAGGATTGGACCTTTTTGTGAGTTTTTTGAAAGAGGATGGAACATTTTCGAAGCCACTCAACCTTGGACCGCAAATTAATACGGCAGACGATGAAACTTCGCCATTTTTGGCTTACGATGATGAGACTTTGTTCTTTGCCTCGGCAGGTCATCCGGGTTATGGCGGCTTGGACATTTTTATGACCCGTCGATTGGATACTACTTGGCAAGATTGGTCTGAACCTGTAAACTTGGGTAGAATTGTTAATACTGACGGATGGGATGCTTATTTTACTATTCCAGCATCGGGCGAGTATGCTTATTTTGTTTCAACCAAAAATTCTTTGGGGAATGAGGATATTTTTCGAGTTTATCTTCCCAAAGAATTAAGACCAAAGCCTGTTGTTATTGTTTCCGGAAAAGTTTTGAACAAGAAAACAAATACTCCTTTGAAAGCAACGATTCAATACGAAACTTTGCCCGACGGCAAAGTTGTAGGAATTACAGAGTCTAATCCTAAAACTGGAGAATACAAAATAGTGCTTCCGGGCGGTGCCAAATATGGATTCCATGCCCAAGCCGATAGTTTCCTTTCGGTAAATGAAAATATTGATATTAGAATGGATTTGCGATACCAGGAGATTAAAAGGGACTTATTCCTTGTGCCAGTAGAAGTTGGAGAAAGTATTCGGTTAAACAATATATTCTTTGCTTACAATGATTATAAACTTTTAGAAGATTCCTATGCTGAGTTAAATCGAATATTGAAGTTTTTGAAAGAAAACCCTAATGTTGAAGTAGAAATATCGGGGCATACCGACAATGTTGGCTCGAGAATCTATAACATAAATCTATCCCGGTTGCGTGCTGAATCGGTTGCAAACTTCTTCATTTCCAATGGAATTGACCCGAAAAGGTTAAAGGTTGTTGGTTATGGCGAGCAGTTTCCAATTGCATCGAATGATACGGAATGGGGACGACAAATGAACCGCCGTGTGGAGTTCAAAATCATAAAAAGGTAAAAATTTATTAATTTAGTATCTTTAAAAGAGTTAACGGGAGATTTGATGACAAAGAAAGTTGTTTTTACTGATGATGACCTTCAAAGACTTGCAAATGTTTTTAAGATTCTCTCGGAAATTTCTCGATTGAAGATTTTAAGGACGCTTCTTGAAGGTGAAAAATGTGTTACGGAGATTATTAACGCAACTGGTCTGATGCAAGCCAATGTTTCAAAGCAAATTAAGATAATGCACGATGCCGGGATTGTTGCTTGCCGACCTGCCGGACTTCAAAGATTTTACAGAATTGTCGACCCCACGATTATCGACATATGCGAAACCATTTGCAAGGCTCGAAAATAAGAACACTTTTCGATTTAATTTCCTTCCCTTTCAGGCTTCTTTTTGTCTTGGTAATTACCTTTATCGACTCTTTATTGGCGGTTTTAGCAACTTTACTTTTTCATCGATGGTATCGAAAGTTGAATCATTATCGCTCGTGGGCTCGACGTATTCTGTTTTTCGCTGGTGTCCGAGTTGAAACGACTGGCAGGGAAAATATTGAACGCCAAAAATCATACATTTTTGTTGCGAACCATTCCAGTTATTTCGACATTCCAGCTGCTTTTGTCGCTATCCCAAATAGAATGAGAATAATGTATAAAAAAGAGCTCGAAAAGATACCTGTTTTTGGTTGGTATTTGAAATATTCAGACTTTGTCGCTATCGAAAGAGAAGAAGTTGCCTCGGCAAGGCAAAGCTTGAACGAAGCATTGAAATTAATCCAGCAGGATTATTCCGTTTTGATTTTTCCCGAAGGCACTCGTTCTGCCGATGGAACACTTGGCGAATTCAAACGTGGTGCACTTTATTTGGCTATCAAGAGCGGGAAGGAAATAGTTCCTGTCACAATTATTGGAGCACGAGAAATTTTGCCCCGCGGAAGTTTCTACTTCCGCACTGGTAAGATAAAAGTGGTGATTGGGAAACCTTATCTAAACAAAAATATTCTCGACAAGACTGAAATGAATAAGTTGAAAGATTATCTTTTAAAAGAAATAGAAAGCAATTTATATAACAATTGAAAATTAACTTTGTTTTGTGAATTTGATTTTGCTTAGTCAGTTAAAAATTTCTTTTTGACTAAATTCTTATTCCAAAATTGAAACCAAGGAAGAAACCACCGAAATCTGTAATGGGCTTGTCTTTGACACTTTCGAGGCCTTTCCCCCCAAAAGGTATCCAGAATTGACGAGCAGAAATTCCAATATAAGATTCCTCGGTAACGGGAATATTGACCCCAGTTCCAACAAAGAAACCCAGTCGCACATACATACGAGCATAACCAAACGATGTGAAAAATTCCTTGTCGTAAGGTGTTGTCAAAATGAAAGTGGGACCAAGCCCAAGATTTAGGTAAGGAGTAAAGTTTGTGTTAAACAAACTAGTCAAAAAAGATTGACTAATTCCAAATGTTAGTGGAAATATATAGATTCTGTTTATTTTGCCTGGGATGAAAAGCTCACCAGTCCAAGGGTCGTAATATTCAAATTCATCGGTGTTTCTTGCACCAGAGATGTATAAATTAGCAAACAAAGATGTGTTTGTAGCAATACTATATTCGTAGAAACCTCCGATTCCGAAGCCGTTGTTCGATAGTATCAAGCTCAGCCCCCAGTAGTTTGATTTTTTCAAGTTGGATTTATCCGATGTTAGCAAAGGTCGAGGACTTTTGAACACAATTGTGGAGTCAAATTCTTGACTAATATCTTTACTAAAAGAAAAAGGAGGATTACAAGTTACAAATAAAAAGAAAAGCAAAGCGATAGTGAAAAAAGATGTTTCTCTTTGTATTTTTTTCCCAATCATAATATTGTTCAATTGTTCAACATAAGAAACGAAGATGTAGTTTTAAATTGTATATTTCGAAAATTTTTTTTAATTTTGTTTGCTTTTTTTTGAAATTTTGATGACAATCGAAGATTTTGTTGCTAAGCTGGAAAAGATTTTACCATTTGAGGCAGGATTAGAAAACGATAAATTAGGATTACAGATAAAAACGGATAGTGGAGAAATAAGTAATGCCTTGATTTGCTATGAACTTACGCCCGAAGTAATTGAAGAAGCCCTAAGCTACAAGTCGAATTTGATAATTTCTTTCCATCCTTTGATTTATCATCCTTTGCAGAATATCTTGAATACCGAGCGAGTCGGTACTTTGGTTCAAGGACTGATTCGCAACGGCATTTCATTAGTTGTTTGCCATACCAATTTCGATGCTTACCAAAAAGGCACAAGTTGGATTTTTGCCAACAGAATCGGTTTGGTTGTTACGGGATTTTTATCGGAAAATAAGTATCTGCAAGGATTGGGGTTCGGGGTGGTTGGTGAATTTCCTTCCCCAATAACTGAATTGGATTTTTTGAGTCGAATATCGAAGATAACTTATTCGCCATTGCGTTGGTGCAAAGGCAAAAGCGATTTCGTTTCGAAGGTTGCTGTGGTTGCCGGTAGCGGATTTAGTTTTGCAGAACTTGCTTACGAAAAGGAAGTCGATGCTTTCGTAACTGCGGATATTTCTTATCACAATTTCCATAAGTATAATGGAAAGATGATGCTTGTCGACCCGGGGCACTGGGAAATGGAATATTTTGTTGCAAAAGCTTTAAAAGAACTTTTCGAGGAATTTTTCAATGGAGAAGTGAGTTTCTTCGTCTCTAATATTTACACAAATCCTGTTAGGTATTTTGCGGAAAAAAATTATAATTTGATTCAGGAGAATAATTTGTTAAATATATCTGGGAAATAATATGATGAAATATCCCTTGCAATTTCTTGTTGCTCTTTCTTTGGTGGATAGGCGGCAAGACGATTTGGAAGATGAATTTGGAGACCTTCCGGAAAAAATCCAGAAGGCAAAGGAGAAATATCAGGAACTTGACTCTTATGTGAAAGAAACGCAAAAGGTTTTTGAAGAAGTTCGCAATTTTATTGTAAAATCGAAAAAAGCTCTCGAGGAATTGAAGGCACGCGAAGAGAAACTTTCGAAACAGCAGTTTCTCGTTAGAAACAATAAAGAGTTCGATGCAATAACAAGGGAAATTGAATTTGCTCGCTCGGAGTATAATCGTATCTCTCAAGAACTACAGCAGACAAACATCAAAGAAGAAAACTTGGTGAATGTATTGGAACAGCAGAAGAAAGAAGCCGAAGATGTTTTGAAGGAACTTCAGGAATTGGAGCACGACTATGAGCTTATTGCAACGAACCAAAACGAGGAGTTGAACGAAATTCGTGCTGCTCGGGAAAAGATTATTGAGAAGCTGGACAAGCATACGCTCGAGATTTATCAAAGAATCAGGAATACTCATAAAGACGCAATTGTGAAGGTTAAAAAGAATAGCTGCACTGGTTGTTTTAGTCATATTCCGCCCCAAAGGATAGTCGAAATTCGTAACAATTTGGATAGGCTTTACACGTGTGAAAATTGTGGACGCATTTTATATCCCGAAGATTTAGAGATAGATAGTGAATATATTTTATAAATTTTCTAATTTAGTAGGGTAGAATCGCTCTTTGATGGAAGGATGGGCAGTCGCAAGAGCGAAAGCTCTTGAGGAAAGTCCGAACTCCTTGGAACAGCCCGCTTCCTAACAGGAAGGCAGCGAGCCAGTTTGGCTGGCGAGCTGACGGAAAGTGCCACAGAGAATAGTCTGCCAATCCGGCTTGCATCTTTTGCAAGCGGCACGGAGGCGATGGTGAAACGGTGGGGTAAGAGCCCACCAGCACTTCGGGTGACCGAAGTGGCTCGGCAAACCCCGGGCGGAGCAAGGTCAAATAGGGAAGCATTGGGCTTTGCCCAGCCGGGTTGTTCCACCGGTAAACTCTTCGGAGTTTGTGCTTCCGGGTAGACCGCTTGAGGGCATTGGCAACAATGCTCCAAGATAAATGACTGCCTCCACCAATCTTTTTGGTGCAGACAGAATTCGGCTTACAATCCTTTCATCGAGGCGATTCTACCCAAATTGAATTTTTTATGAGGGTAAAAATGAAATTATCGGATGACCCATTTGTAAGAGAATTGTTACCGGAATTCGTTGACAATTGGATTTCCGATATCGATTCTCAATTTAAGCAGCTTATCGAAACAAAGAATAGCGACGATTTGTATAGGTTCGCCCATACTTTGAAAGGTTCTTGCTTCCAATTTGGGCTCGACCATATTGCTCAGCTTGGAATTGAATTGATGGGCTATGCAAAAGAAAAAGACTGGGAAAGCGCAGCTGCTATGGAGGACAAGATTCGCTCCTCATTCCTCGAAGTAAAGGAATTTTTGCAAAATAACCCTATATAAAATTTTGGGAGGGCTCGAAATGAAAAAGTTTACTGCTTTTTTCATTTTATTTTCTCTTTTTCTGCCTGTTTTAATATTTGCTCAAATCCGTGTTGCAGTCCTGCCATTTCAAAATATGGATGGCGACCTTACTTTGAGCGTTTTGAGCTACAAATTGCAAGATAGTGTTGCGAATTTATTAAGGCAATACGACTCAACGCAGAAGCATTTTGTAATAATTCCTTCCGATTCGATTGACCTTCTCGTTAGCCAGTTTAATCTTGACCCGACGAATCCACAGTATCCAACAGATATGTGGAAAGCAGTTAAACTTTTGAATGCTAACGCTGTCATTAGTGGTACTTTCAATCGTAAGGCTGGAAGGATTTTGATTAATGCTTACATTTACGATGTGAATACCAAACTTGCTTATCCCGATTATCAAGCGAGGGACATCTTTAAGCCTGAAGACAAAGTAATGGAAGCGGTTCCAATCATCGTCAAAAAACTACTACCGGGACTTTTGGAATAATCTCATTTGAAGAATACAGCCAGCCATAGTGTTGGGCTGTGTGGGTCGGTCCATTCCACGCGATGTTTTTGGTGTGGTTCAATTAGTATTTCATCTCCGGGATTTAGTTCAATTTCCTTCCCTTCTTCGAAAAATTTCAATTTTGCTTTGCCGCGAAGCAAAACTACCCATTCATATTCTTCCTGGTCGTACCAAAAGCCTTCGGGGGAACTATGTCCCAACGATACAATTCGCTCGATTTTTACATTTTTTAAAGAGCAGATAGTTTCGAAAAACTCTCCATCGTTGAAATGAACTTTCGATAAATCGAAAATGTTGCTCATTTTCGGCTTTGTTGATTTATCGCAACAAATTTTTGCTTTCTTTTGTTCGATTGCGATTGTTCATTCTCGGAAAAACTCTTTTGGATTTTCTCAACAACCCCATCTCTTTTGATAATAATGTGGTTCTTAGTATATTCTATTTCGTTATCTTTATCGAATTCCATCTTGAATTTGTCTTTTCCGTAAATTATTTTTGCTTGGTTTTTCATTACTTCTTTTGAAAGTAATTAAATTTTAAAATTGTAAAATTATGAATTTTTATCACATCGATTTTTGCTGAGCAATGATAAGTTGCGATATTTTCAATTCATCTTTAGGAAGGCTGGTTAAAAATAATACATAACAAACAAAAAATATAAAAAGTTTGAATAAAAATTGCTAAATTCCTTTTTTAATTTCTTAAAAGGAGACAAAATGGCTACACGGATTGAACGCGATTCAATGGGCGAAATCGAAGTCCCAGCAAATGTTTATTGGGGAGCCCAAACCCAACGTTCCCTTATTAATTTTCGAATAGGGGAAGAGAAAATGCCAAGGGAGATAATTCGAGCCTTTGGAATTTTGAAGAAAGCTTGTGCAATTGTTAATTATGAGCTTGGCTTACTGCCGAAGGAGAAGATGGAGTTAATCGTTCAAGCTGCCGATGAAGTAATTGGTGGAAAACTTGATGCTCATTTCCCGCTTTCGGTTTGGCAAACAGGGAGCGGTACCCAAACAAATATGAACGTTAACGAAGTTATCTCGAATCGCGCTATTGAACTTGCTGGCGGAGAACTTGGGAGCAAAAAGCCTATTCATCCAAATGATGATGTGAACAAGTCCCAAAGTTCGAACGATACCTTCCCAACTGCAATGCACATTGCCACGGCAGAATCGCTTAATAATTTGTTGTTACCGGCTGTTGCTGCTTTGCGTAAGACTTTGAAACAAAAGTCCGAAGAATTTAAAGACTTAATTAAGATTGGCCGTACCCACTTGATGGATGCAGTTCCCTTGACATTAGGACAGGAGTTTTCTGGCTATGTTCAGCAATTGGATAATGCCATCGAAAGAATTCATCTTGTTTTACCGGGCTTGTATGAACTGGCTATTGGAGGGACTGCTGTTGGAACGGGCTTAAATACTCATCCAGAATTTGCCGAAAGAGTAGCCAAGAAAGTTGCAGAATTGACGGGGTTGCCGTTCAAATCGGCACCCAACAAATTCGAGGCTCTTGCAGCCCACGATGCTCTTGTTTTTGCCCACGGGGCTTTGAAAACGCTTGCAGCTTCGTTAATGAAAATTGCCAACGATATTCGCTGGCTGGCTTCGGGCCCGCGCTGTGGTTTGCGCGAAATTACTATTCCCGAGAATGAACCCGGTTCATCGATTATGCCCGGCAAAGTTAATCCTACTCAATCGGAGGCGATGACTATGGTTGCAGTTCAAGTTTTTGGAAACGATGTAGCTATAAATTTTGCTGGTGCCTCGGGTAATTTTGAATTGAACGTGTTTAAACCTGTAATAATTTATAATTTCTTGCAAAGTGTTCGACTGCTTGCCGATACTTGCACAATGTTCAATCAGCATTGTGCTGTTGGTATCCAGCCAGTTAAGGAGCGTTTGGAATATTACGTGAATAACTCTTTGATGCTCGTTACAGCTTTGAATCCCTATATTGGTTACGATAATGCAGCGAAAATTGCAAAATATGCATATCAAAACAATACTACATTGAAGGAAGCCGCAGTGAAATTGGGGTTGCTTACAGAAGAAAAATTCGATGAAATTGTTCGACCTGAAAAAATGCTTGGACCAAATGTTTAATTGATGCTACTTTTCACAAACTTTGGGGTTGCCCTTTTGGGCAACCTTTTTTTTCCAAAAGATAAATTCTTATGTTTTTTATCTCACTTAAATTCAATATATTGCAGTTTTTTTATTGTGTAATTTATTAATAATGGAGTAGAAAATGAATGTATACGACACAAAGCAAATAAGGAACATTGCACTTGTTGGGCACTTTAATACTGGTAAAACGATTTTCTCGGAGTGTCTTCTTTATTATGGTAAAGTAATTAATCGACGTGGGACAATCGAAGAGAATTCAACCCAATCGGATTTCAACGAAATCGAACACGAGCGGAAATCCTCGGTTTTGTCTTCTTTGTTATTCATTGAACATAATAATTTCAAAATTAATTTTATTGATACTCCCGGAATGGATGATTTTATTGGAGAGATGATTCCCGCAATCAATGTCGTCGAAACGGCTTTTATCTTTGTCAATGCACAAAATGGGGTCGAAGTTGGAACAGAAAATGCTTGGAACTATGCCGATAAATTCAAAACCCCAACAGTTTTTGTAATAAACAAGTTGGATTTGGACCAAGCCAACTTCCAGAATACTTTTAATCAGTTGCGGGAAGTCTTTGGACGAAAAGTCATTGCTTTTCATATTCCCGTGTCTGTTGGTCCATCGTTTAAATCTTTCTATAACATTCTTGATATGAAGCTTTATGAATATAATGATGATTCGGGGAATGCTACTATCAAAGAAATCCCCGAAGCCGAGAAAAGCAAATTGGAATCGTTTAGAAATGAACTTGTCGAAATGATTGCAGAACAAGACGAAACTTTGATGGATAAATACTTCGAGTCTGGTAACCTCGACGATGAGTTTTTGATTCCCGCTTTGAAAAAAGCAATAATTTCCCGAGACATCATCCCCGTAATTTGTGTTAATTCCAAAAACAATATTGGAACGGATTATTTTGTGAATTTTGTGATAAATTTCTGTCCTGCACCCGATGAAACCGAAGGAAGATTGACTCGTTCTGGAAACATTCAGAAAGTTGACCCAAATGTTCCAACTTCTCTGTTTATTTTTAAGTTGACAAGCGAAGCACATCTTGGCGATATGACTTTCTTTAAGGTTCAGACAGGGAAAGTTACTCCGGGTATGGATTTAATAAACGAACAGAAGTCGCAAATGGAAAGGTTGAATCAGATATTTGTTATCAACGGTAAAAGGAGAATCGACGTCAACCAAATAAATGCTGGCGATATTGGTGCAACTGTGAAGTTGAAATTTACCCAGATTAATCACACTTTGCACGAGAAAGGATTTAACATTGACTATGCTCCAATTGAGTTCCCAAATCCAAGAATTAGAATTGCTGTTGCACCGAAAAATAAAGGCGAAGAGGAAAAAGTTGGAACCTCTTTGAATAATTTGCATCTGGAAGACCCCACTCTTATTGTGGAGCATTCCCCAGAATTGAAGCAGATTATACTTTATGCACAAGGGGAACAACACCTTTCAGTGGCAAAATGGAGGCTCGAGCATCGCTACAAAGTCGAAGTTGACTTCAGGGAACCCCGAGTGCCATATCGCGAAACGATTCAGAAACAGGTACGTGGGATGTATCGACACAAGAAGCAAACTGGCGGTGCTGGGCAGTTCGCCGAAGTTCATATGATGATTGAGCCGTATGTCGAAGGAGCCCCAATTCCTTCGGAGTTTACGGTTCGAGGTCGCGAAGTTTATGACCTTGAATGGGGCGGCAAATTGGAATTCGTTAACTGCATCGTCGGCGGGGTTATAGACCAAAGATTTATGCCTGCCATACTTAAAGGCGTTATGGAAAAGATGCAGGAAGGGCCGCTTACTGGGTCTTATGTTCGAGATATTCGAGTTGTGATTTATGATGGTAAAATGCACCCCGTTGATTCTAATGAAGCAGCATTTAAAACTGCTGGTATGATGGTATTCAAGGAGAATTTCGTCAAAGCCGACCCCAAAATTCTTGAACCGATTTACAATGTCGAGATAAAAGTGCCCGAAGAGTTTGTTGGTGATGTTATGAGCGATTTGCCCAGCCGTCGCGGTGTAATTATTGGAATTGAGCACGAAGGTAGGTATCAGGTTATTAAAGCGAGAATGCCTTTGGCTGAACTCGATAAATATTCAACTGCATTGCGTTCGATGACCCAAGCAAGAGCCACCCATACTCAATCTTTTGCTGAATATCAAGTAGTTCCGCCTCAAATTCAACAAAAACTGATTGAAGAATATAAGAAACGACTTGAGGAAGAAGGAGAATAATCTATTGTATTTTTGATAAAAAGAAGTGAAGAATCCTTTTCGGGGTTCTTCACTTTTTTTAAATGTTTTAACTTTGTGTTTGTTAGGATATTCAAAAATAAAAAGGGATTGTGGAATGGATTTAAATGAACTTAATGACCAACAGGCAAGGAGACGCCAAGAACTTGAAGTTCTAAAACAACTAAATGTGAATCCCTATCCGTATTCTTTCGATAAAACACATAATGCACAGGAAATATTGGCTAACTTTAAGGACGACGAGCTCGAAAAGTTCCAAAATGTTGCTGTTGCTGGAAGAATAATGACCTTTCGAAGAATGGGCAAAGCAACCTTTTGCGATATTCAAGACGAAACGGGTCGGCTTCAAATCTACTTTCGAAAGAATGATTTACCCGAAACCTATGATCTTTTGAAATATCTTGATATTGGCGATATAATTGGTGTCGAAGGATTTGTGTTTCGCACAAGAATGGGGGAAATTACAGTTCATTGTCAGAATTTCCAAATCTTATGTAAGTCTTTGACCCCCATACCAGTTCCGAAAATCGAGGAAGATGAAAGTGGCAATAAAATCATCCACGACCAATTTACCGATAAGGAGTTGCGATACCGAAGAAGATATATCGATTTGATAGTCAACCCAGATGTAAAAGAAGTTTTTCGAACAAGGGCGAAGATTATCCGGTTTATTCGGAATTATTTTGACGAAAGGGGATGGCTCGAAGTTGAAACCCCAATTCTTCAGCCTATTTATGGGGGAGCAACCGCTCGACCTTTTATCACCCATCACAATGCCCTTGACATTGACCTTTACCTTAGGATTGCGGATGAACTTTATCTAAAAAGGCTTATTGTCGGCGGGTTCGAAGGAGTTTACGAAATTAGCAAGAACTTCCGTAACGAAGGAATGGATAGAATGCACAATCCAGAGTTCACTGCCCTCGAAATTTATGTCGCATATAAAGATTATTTCTGGGTGATGGAACTTGTTGAAGATTTGCTCAGCAATCTTGTTTTGAACTTATTCGGCAAGGAAAGCATAAACTACGATGGAAAAGAAATTTTTTTCATCAAGCCATTCCAACGCAGAAAGATGTTTGATTTGTTCAAAGAATACACTGGCGAGGATTTAAAAGACAAGAACGAAGATGAACTGAGGAAAGTTGCAAATCGTTTTGAATTGGAACTTCCACCTAATGCAGGAAAAGCCAAGATACTCGACGAAATTTTTTCCGAGATTGTTCAGCCAAATTTGATACAACCGACTTTTGTTATTGATTATCCAATCGAGATGTCGCCTCTTGCAAAGCGGCATAGAAGCGATTTGGGATTGGTCGAGCGATTTGAGCTGTTTGTAAACGGCTTTGAAATTGCAAATGCTTTCAGTGAACTTAACGACCCACGCGACCAGCGTGCGAGGTTCGAAGAGCAAGCATTGCTTCGAGCCAAAGGCGACGAAGAAGCAATGGTAATCGACGAAGATTTCCTTTATGCACTCGAAGTTGGTATGCCACCTACGGGGGGGCTTGGTATTGGAATCGACCGACTGGTTATGCTTTTGACAAATCAAAAATCCATTCGTGATGTTATTCTTTTTCCCCAAATGAAGCCAGAGACTTAAACAATGTCAGACCTTTTAAACAAATTGTTGTGGTTTTTCTGGAAAATAAATTACAATATCGCAAAAAAATTAAGATTTGGTTCCACTTTGGAAGAGCTAACAATTATCTCTGTTTTTGGCTTTTCTGTTTTTCTATCAATTATATTTGCTTCGGTTCTGTTGTTTTTCCAAGTAGAAAAGCATTATCATATCGACTCTAAAATAATCTCCCTCTTGTTTTTTTTTCTTGTGTCCGCCGTTCAATTGAAATTTATGTTTGGGAAAAAACAAAATTTTCTTAATTTTTCTTCTTTGAAAGCAAATTTTAAGGAATTTTTGGTTTATTATTTACTTTGGATAATAATTTTAATTCTTTTAGGTTTTGCAATGATTTATGATTCATTTGATGGAAATCTTTCCTCATTCTTGGAATATTTGAAATATATGAGGAACCAGTGAGGAATTACGAATTTTTACCATATCGACAGCCAACGATTTTAAAAAAGAAATCCCCAATTTGGCTCCACATCTTGCTTTTCCTGCTAACATTTATGACCACTATGATTGCAGGAGCCCAATGGGCAATGAAAAATTATTATGATGTTTCCAATTGGCACTACGGCATTACCTATGCAGTTTTGATTATGACTTTCTTGTTGTCTCACGAAATGGGGCACTACTTTGCTTCCCGAATCCACAAAGTCGATGCTTCGCTTCCGTATTTTCTACCTATACCATTTCCCGAGCTAATGCTATTTGGCACATTTGGTGCAGTTATTGCAACAAGGTCGCCAATTCCAAATCGAAAAGCACTTTTCGATATCGGTGCTGCCGGTCCAATTGCAGGTTTCATTGTTTCGTTGGCTTTTTTGATTATTGGATTGTTAACCCTACCTCCAAAAGAATTTATTTACTCTATTCACCCTGAATATTTGATTCAATATGGTGGAGAAGTTCCAAACACGGGTTTAACTTTTGGCAATACTCTTTTACATTCTTTGCTTACAAAGTACTTTGCTAATCCAAATGGTTGGCTACCACCGATGAATGAGATTTACCATTATCCATTTCTTTGTGTAGGTTGGTTTGGTTTGTTCGTTACGATTTTGAACCTTTTGCCTTTTGGTCAACTCGATGGTGGGCATATTCTTTATGCAATGTTTGGGAGCAAACAGTATAAAATAGCCAAATTTGTTTGGTGGGCTCTTTTGATTTATGGCTTTGGTTCAGTTCTAAATTCATTTTATGAACTTTTTGAAAATGTTGACCTTCCCTATGGCTCTTACATCTGGCTTCAAAACTTTTCTTTACCAATTCTAAAGTTTTTGAAAGAGCAAGTTCCTTTTTGGATGAATGCTTGGGGCGGGTGGCTGTTTTGGGCTGTGTTTGTTCGGATATTCATTAAGTTGCCACATCCATATATTCCTTCTACTGAACCAATTGGAAATTTTCGAAAATTTCTTGGTTATTTTGCAATATTGATTTTCATTTTGTCGTTTCCACCTTATGGAATATATTTTAAATAATTCAATGAAAAAAGTTTTTCCGATTTTGTTCATCTTGGCAATTTTAATCAATGTTTTGAAAAGCAAAGCCGATGAGCCCTTCTTTTTCGATGCAATTTGCTTTAAATCGCAAATTGATACTTTGTCGAGAATTGACATATATGTTCTTGTGCCTTATGGCTCGCTATCTTTTTTCAAAACTGGCGATAGATATGTTGCCGAGTTTGATTTGAGCATTTCTTTGAAAGATTCTACTGGAAAAAGTTTGAAATCAAAATCATATCCAAAAAAAATATTCGAGAAGGAACAACTCGAAACGATTGGTTTTTCGGGAAAATACCAAGTTTTTTTCGATAGTTTTGAAGTTCGAGAAGGGACTTATTCGGTGTTTGTCTCGTTGTATGATAAAAATTCAGCGACAACATATTCCAAAGGCCGAACAACAAATGCTTTGAACTTTTCGAGATTTGAGTTTGCAATTTCGGGATTGATGTTCCTTTCCGATGTTGAAGAATTAAATGGGAAGTATAAAATCACTCCTTTCCTTTCCGATAATCTTGGAAATTTAGACAAAGCATTTATTTTTTTCGAAACTTATCAGAAAACTAAAAAATACGATTCGATAGATATTGTGTATTTGATTCGAGATTTCAAGGGAAAAGAAATTTTTCGGAGTTCAAGGAAAAGGTATTCCATCAAAGATAATGCACAACTCTTTGTCTCTTTTTCCAAGCCAGCGAATTTAGGTCAGGGGACTTACAATATCAGAGTTGTTGTTTTGAAACCGGGAGCCTCTTATGATTCGCTTTTCAAGGACTACGAGATTTTGTCGATTGCTGAAAGAGGCTTCGAGTTTAGTCCCAGCATAATGAATCTGGTATTGTCGAACCTCGACAAGTCGATTCGCCAACTGAAATATGTAGCATATCAGAGCGATATTGATTATATAAACGAGGCTAAAACATACGAAGAGAAATTGAATAGGTTTTTAGAGTTTTGGAAGAAGTTAGACCCAACACCATCGACGGAATTTAACGAGGCTTTCGAGGAATACTATCAGCGAATTTATTATGCCAACACGGCTTTTAAATCATATATGGAAGGCTGGCAAACCGATAGAGGAATGGTCTACGTTGTTCTGGGTCCGCCGGCTACAATTCAGACCCAAACTGATTTTGCTTACAACCGAAGTTATGAAATTTGGAATTACTCAAACCGAACTTTTATCTTCGTCGATTATACCGGTTTTGGAGATTATCGTCTATACTCTCCACCATCATTTAGTGAAAAATATTCGTATAAACCATAGGAGGAAAAATGGAATTCTACATTTCTGGTAATATTGTTGATATTTTGGAGCGAAAAATTTATCCCGGAACTATTTTCATTCAAGATGGGGTGGTAAAAGAAATAAAAAAGGAAAAGGGCAAAGGCTATTCTAATTACATTCTTCCCGGTTTCATTGATTCTCACGTTCATATCGAAAGTTCGATGTTACATCCAGCAGAGTTTGCTAAAAATGCTGTGCGTTTCGGCACGGTTGCAACTGTTTCCGACCCCCACGAAATTGCTAATGTCTGCGGAATCGAAGGAATTAAGTATATGCTCGAGTATGGGCAGAGTGTGCCGTTTAAGTTTTTCTTTGGAGCTCCCTCTTGTGTGCCGGCTACGGATTTCGAGACATCTGGCGCTAAGCTTAACTCAAGTGACATTGAGTTTATTTTTAAGAACTTTAATATCCGCTATTTAAGCGAAATGATGAACTTTCCCGGAGTTGTCAATGAAATTCCCGATGTCATTGCAAAAATAAATTTAGCAAAGGAATATGGATATCCAATTGATGGACATTGCCCCGGATTACGTGGTGATGATTTGAAGAAATACATTTCCAAAGGAATTACTACCGACCACGAATCGCTTTCTATTGAAGAAGCAGAGGAAAAAATTTTGAACGAGATGAAAATATTAATTCGTGAAGGCTCTGCTGCTAAGAACTTCGATGCTTTGGTCCCACTTCTTCGAAAGTATCCCGATATGATTATGTTTTGTAGCGACGACTTGCATCCTTTCGACCTCGAAAAAGGGCATATTAACCTTTTGGTGAAAAGAGCAGTTGCGATGGGGTTTGATTTGTTCGATGTTTTGCGTGCTGTCTCGTTGAATCCTGTTGTGCATTACCATATTTCTGTTGGTTTGCTTAGAATAGGTGATGATGCCGATTTTATTGTTGTGGATAATCTCGAAGACTTTAATGTGTTGGAAACATATATTCAAGGGAAGCTTGTTGCAAAAGATAATAAGTCAACATTTGAACTCGAAGCTACTCGAGTAGTTAACAATTTCAATATCGGAGCTATCTGCAAAGAACAAATAGAACTTTATACAAATTCATCCAGTAAAGTTAAAGTAATTCAAGCGGTAGATGGAAGTTTGGTTACCAATTCGTTGATAGAGAATGTCAAGATTGAAAATGGAATTGCTGTTTCTGATGTTGAAAAAGATATCCTCAAAATTGTTGTTGTCAATCGATATACAAGTGCTAAACCATCTGTTGGCTTTGTTAAAGGTTTTGGGTTGAAAAGGGGAGCATTGGCTACAAGTGTTGCACACGATTCCCATAACATTATTTCTGTTGGTGTAAGCGATGAGTTAATCACCCGAGCAGTAAATTTGATAATCGAAAACAAAGGGGGAATGGCTTATGTCGATGAAAATGTTGAGCATATTCTGACCCTTCCAATTGCTGGACTGATGAGTGACCAACCTATTGAAAAGGTATCTGCAAAATATCTAGAAATTGAAGATGCAGTTAAAAATTCAGGGTCACAACTGAGTTCACCTTTGATGACTCTATCGTTTATGTCGCTCTTGGTGATACCAAGTTTAAAGATTGGGGACCGTGGTTTGTTCGATGTCGAAAAATTTCAATTTACAAACGTTTTTGTCGAATAATGAGTAAAAGAAATGAAAAGATTAATTGTTCTTTTTTTAATACTATTTTGCCTCCAATTAGAATATGCATTTTCATCTTTCCATTTGGTTCGAATATTTTTGAACAATGAACAAGATTTAATCAAGCTTGAAAAATTGAGTTTGGATTTTGAATCGGCAACGAAGGGGAAAGATTTTGTCGATTTGGTTGTCAATGACTACGAATTAACAACGCTTGCAAGCTCAGGTTTGAATTTTTCGGTCCTATTTGATGATTACGAGAAATATTTGTCTGAACAAATTCAACAGGAGAATAGGAAAGAACCTGTCGAGCCTTTGTCTTTCAAATTGGGTTCTATGGGGGGATTTTATAAGCTGAATGAGATTTATGAGCGATTTGATGAACTTGCAAAAAATTATCCATATTTCATTCAAGCGGATACTATTGGAAGTTCATGGGAAGGAAGGAAAATTGTTGCCTATGCTTTTGGAAGTAATAATACAAAGAGTGATGAGGTTTTAATTACTGCCTTGCATCATTCCCGAGAACCGGCAACAGTTACAACAATTGTTTATTTTTTGAATACAATTTTTGATTTAGCCAAAGAAGGGAATCCCGAGGCAGAATATTTACTACAAAATCGTCGTATTTGGGTGATCCCAGTTCTAAATCCGGATGGGTACTACTATAATGAAACAAGGTATCCAAATGGTGGTGGAATGTGGCGTAAAAATCGAAGGCCTATTAATTCCACTGACACCGGTGTGGATTTAAATCGAAATTATGGTCCCTATGAATTTTGGAATGCAAATAACAATGGTTCATCGACAAATCCCAAAAATGAAACTTATCGAGGACCTGAGCCCTTTTCTGAGCCTGAACTTCAAGCACTGAGGATTTTTTGTTTCCGACATAATTTCCTAATGGCACTGAACTTTCATACTTACGGTGGTATGCTTATTTATCCGTATAGTGCTTTGCCTTCGGAAACTCCTGATTCAGTTTGGTACCGGAGTTTTGGTATGTATATTCAACCTTTGACCAGTTATTATTTTGGTACCGATCTTCAAACTGTTGGTTATGCAACCCGAGGTTCTTCGGACGACTGGTTTTATACTTCAGATTCAACAAAAGGTAAAGTGTTGGCTTTTTCGCCCGAAGCGAGTTATCAATTCGATGGATTTTGGCCTAAGCAAAACAGGATTATTCAAATTGCTAAAGAAAACTTTCCTCTTATTTTGAACTTTTTGTGGTCGGCTGGTGCGAACATTAGATTAATTGACAATTATTATTTTTTCGACACTCTGCGAAAAGTTGGCTATCTTTCGCTTGAATTACAAAATCTTGGGATTAAGCCAAACGGAAGCAACGATAATGTTCGTATTTATTCACTTTTGAACGAAGTTTCTCTGGACACGACCTTGTTTTTGCCTTCGTTTCAACCAACTGAAAAGTATTCAATTACTCTTTCCGTGCCTATTCCAAAACCAAGTTTTGTAAATGGTTCGAGTGTTAATTTTGTTGTTTCTATCTCTCAGGATAGAATTTTAAGGAATGACACAATTTCGTTGGTTCTTTATGCTTATGAAATAGTGGATTTGAAACAACCTGAAAGATGGTATTTCGAGGGAAGCCAGTGGGGCTTTGAGTTTGATTCGACAAAAGAAGTTTATTATTTGTGTGATAGCCCGTATCGGAATTATGCTGACTCTTTGGATAATTATTTGTATTCCAAAGGAAGTTATCGATTGAACTTTAAAAATGCTCAATTGGAAATATATTCCAGATGGCTGATAGAGCCTTTTTATGATTATGGTTTAGTGGAAGCTTCAACGGATTATGGAAACAGTTGGGTATCGTTGCGTTCATACCTTTCGATGATACCGAGTCAAAATCCGTATGGAAAACAAAAGCAAGGAACATTTGGTTTTGCTGGTTATTTCCCTTATTGGAATAGGCAAATCTTTTCTTTATCTCAATTTTTATGGAAAGATGTGATGTTTCGCCTTTCCTTGCTAAGCGATAGAGGGAAAAACCTTCCCGGCTGGGATATCGAAGGAATTCAACTCCGTGTCTTTCCGCCTGTTGACTTTGAAAATTACGCCAAAATTGAAAATAATTCCGTTGGAATTCCAATTAGAATGAAGAATCTTTTTATTGATGCAAAAGATTTGTCGAATTTCAAAAGGGATAGAGTTAGAATTTTTGACTGTTTAGGAAGATTATTATTTGAAATTACGGATGCGGAACTACCGAGTTTTGACTTCGAGATTCTTCCTCTCGGGCTTTATATTTTTGCTTTCGAAAATCCACAAAGAACGATTGTAAAAAAGGCAATAAAGATATAAAAAAGAGAGGCAAACAGCCTCTCTTTTTGTAGCGGGCCTAGGATTCGAACCTAGAACCTTCGGGTTATGAGCCCGACGAGCTTCCATTGCTCCAGCCCGCGATCTTCAATTGCAAAATTATGAATTTTTTCTGAAATATGCAAGAGTTTTTTAAAATTTTACATTTAGTTGCAAATAAGTCCAGAATGCAGGGTCAAAAGTAGAGGTTGTTCTTTTTGGTAATGTATGCTTGTATAATTCTTTCATTGCGTCTTGGGCAACGAAGGCTCCCGAACCCCATTCGATTTCCAATGCCTCATAGAGTTTATATCGAGCAACTAAATTGAGTTCAGGACCGTAGGCAGAAATATCTTTTCCGTCGGAGTTTTTAAAACTCACAAAGGTCGTAAAGTAATGAGCGTCAAGTTGAAGATTTAAAGCTTTTAAAGACTTAGGCTGATATATTATGCGCAAGAAATAATCGTTTAAACCATACAAACCTGTTGCAAATTTTGAATCCGACAATCCCGTGAAAAAGTCCATAAATCCTTGATAATTGTGTTTGGTTGAATATGGATTGTCGAAAAGCTTATAGTCTGTTGTTTTCAAAGAATCACCACCAGAATTAATATCAGCATTGATAGAGAAATTAAAATCTCCCAGCTGGTAGCCAATTGTTGCAAGAATCATAAATGCCTTTATGGTATGTTGTTGGTTAAGTGTGATTTTTCCGAACTGATAAGCCGATTCTAATCTTGAGTAAAATGGAATGGTGGAAGGCGAAAACTCAAATGCACCACCTATTGTGTATCGATTTAGGGCGAAGTCAACTTTGTTTGGTCTTTGTCTATCCCATTCGTTATAACCGTAAATATCCAGATTCAAAGAGGGGGAGAGCTTAAAGGTCGAATAAACGCCATAAATGTTAAAGCCGGTGTCGGCAGGAGCTTCTAAATAATTATAATTTTGCGTGACTTTTGCAGCCCCAGCCCGATAGCTTAAAAAATTGGTGTGTGTGGTAATGAATAAGTCGACTTTAGACTTTTCGCCATTGTATCCAAATTTAAATCCGTCGTGGCTGCGGCCAACATTGTGCCAATCATTGGGACCAAAAATTTTGAATTTCCCGTAATTGAGTTTAAAACGGCCAAAAGTAAAATAAAGAGGGGTTCCGAATAAGTTTGTTACAGAAACGTAACCTTGATGAAGGTCGATATTTTTCAGGTCTGTCAATGTGTTCTTTTCTTCGCCAAAAACTCTGGAATCTTGAAGTTGGATGAAAAACTTAATGTGCTCGTTGATAGCCTTTTCAATCGCTAACCTTGCGCGCAAAGCAGTAAAAGATTGAGGATAGGTATTGTTTAAGAAATCTCGCCCGTCCAATTCTGTTCTAACGCGGAATTCCCCTGAAATTTTGAAATTTTCTTGGCTGAATAAGTTGGTAGTAAATAAAAAGCAAAACAAAAAGAGACTAAAAATTCTCATTTTACCTCCAAAAAAAAGCAAAATTAAATAAAAATTTAGAAATTTTAGAAAACAGACTATTATTTAATGAACTTTTGTTGCTAAGATGTTGTCAAAAGTATTTAGTAGAAATTTATTGTTAGATAAATTATTCAGGGCTTATTCAACATCCATTTCGGGCATATCTTCGGGGCGTTTGGTTTTTGGTCGCTTATATTCATTGATTTTATATTGGAAACCAAGAAAAGCAATTCTACTTTCGCGAGTTCTGTAAATCTTGGAAACAAAATTTGAACCATTGGAGGTTAAGTCATATTTGATAGATTTAAAAATGTCCATTAGTCGGAAGTTAATAGTTCCACGGTCGTTGAGGACATCAATTTTAAATGCAAGATTTGCAGTGAAAACTCCTTCCATTTGTCCAACGCTTCCCATTTGGAAAAATCTCCAATACATTCCGCCACCGCCGGTTGTAACAACTGGTGAGTCGTAGGAAATGTTAAGTTGTATATCAATATCCTTTGTTGGGCTAAACACGGAGTTCAATTTAATATTCCAGCTTTTGCTGTTTCTTGCAGGAATTCCATAAGTTGGAATTCCGTTAACATCAAGATAGAAGTAGGAGAAGTTGATATTTAACTTCCACCATTCAAATAAATTCTGGTTCAGCATTGCTTCGAAGCCAATATTTTTGCTTTTGTTCAGGTTTTCGTAGGTTGTCATTGAAAAGTAACCAGTGGTGTCGAGAGTTGTGATTCGAGAAATGATGTCGGTCGTATATCTATAAAACAAAGTCAGATTAAGAGAATTACGGCCAAAGTAAGTTAAGTTGGAAATTTCGAAGGAGTTTGTGAATTCAGGTTTTAGATAAGGGTTGCCTTTGGAAATATTTTGCGGGTCGGAGCGATCTTCGTATGGATTCAAGACCATTGATTGCGGGCGGTTGATACGGCGTGTATAGCTGAAGAACAAAGTGTTAGCATTTGTTAACTGGTAATTTAAGTGAATTGTAGGGAAGAGGTTCAAATAGTTGTTTTTGTAAACTTGGGAAAGTTCTTTTTGTTCAGCTTTGGTTAAGGTTCCTTCTAATCTTAAACCTATTTGATAGCCAAAGTTTTTGAGCTTGCTTGAAAAAATTGCATACCCAGCGATAATATTTTCATTGTAATTAAAAATATTGTCCGAAACGGTGCTTATCCATTGGTTTGTTTTGGGGTCAAAAGTAAAGTATTTGTAATCGAGGTCGATTGTTCGAATGTTCGCCTTTGCACCAAGTTCGATTTTGCCAAAGTTTAAAGGATTGGCATAGCTCAACTCGAACGTGAGATTATTATTATGGTAGTTATTTTTGTTATTTTCCTTTCCAAAACGTTCAAAATTTATTGTATCGATTATAGGTTCAGTAAAGTAATAATTGTCATCATTCCCTTTAAAGGAGCTAAAAAGTAAATTGGTATTGAACTCCTTGTCCTTTTTATCATAAAGTCGTTTGTAGTTTAAACTCAAGTCGTAAGTGAAATTTGAACCATCGTTGGAAGTTTTCCTGTAGTACTTGTCCAATTGGTTATAAAAAATAAAATCCATCAGATAGCCTGTGGAATCCGACATTTTCCTATCGAAGAAACCACCACTTGCGCTAAAAATCAGCGAATTCTGGGGATTAGGTGTCCATTCCGTCGAGAGCTGGATTCTGTGGAACTGCCCGCGACGAAGAAAGTCTTGTCTTTGGATTAAAGATGTTGTGTCGGGGGCAAAAGTATTTCGACTTGCTTCTGTAGCTCCTCGCATACTGAAAGCACGAAAGTTATATCCAAGAGTGGAGTTGAAAGTTTCATTTCGGAAATTCAAATTTATTGAACCATTGTATTTATCCGCAGTTCCAACATTTGCGTTTAGAATAGCACCATACCCAAACATTGAGTTCTTTTTCAAAACAATGTTGATGATTCCAGCAATTCCGTCGGGGCCGTATTTTGCCGAGGGATTTGTAATAACCTCAATTCGCTCTATGTTTTCCGCTGGTATCTGGTCAAGGGCAGTGCCTCTGTCGAAACCGAGCAATGCAGAAGGTTTTCCATCGATAAGAATTTGAACATTACCACTTCCTCGCAGGCTTACATTTCCTTCGATGTCTACCGAAACCGAGGGAACATTGCTAAGAACATCGACTGCTGTGCCCCCAACAACAGACAAATCTCGGGAAACATCGTAAATTCTTCGGTCTATGGAGTACGAAACTATGTCCCTTTGTGCAGAGACTTCGACTTCTTTGGTTTGCAAAGGTTCGCTTTGGAAGTGTATGGTTCCTAAGTTTACCTCGGGGTTTCGGGGAATAACAAAAATTGAATCGACAATTTTAGTTTTGAAACCTATAAATTTTAATACCAGATAATATCTACCAAATGGTAGATTTTTAAACTCGAAATTTCCGTTTTTGTCTGTTAGTATTCCAGAAACAATAGAGGAATCACGAGAACGAAAAATCCGCACGCTAACATACTCCATAGGGCTTTCGCTTTGGTCATCGACTACTTTCCCTCGAACAACTCCGATTGGTTCCCCTGAAAATTGTCTACCCCTTTGCTCTTGACTATAAGCTAAACTTGAGAAAATCAATAACAAAAAAAACCAGAAAATAAAATCTTTCTTCTCATCGAGTACCATAAAAAAATGATAAAACGATTAACTAAACAAATAATTTATTAGACAAATAGAAAGGGGAAAAGGTTTAAACAGATTTCTTAATTGTTTACTATTATTTTCAAAGTTTTTATTATTCCTTTTGGGTTAGTAAGTTGCAACAAATACAAGCCATTCGATAAATTATTTGTAATTGTTGAAATTTGCTCAACGCAATTTAGGAACCCTTTGCAAATCGTTGCGCCAAGTACATTGAAAAGCTCAAACGATACGGGATTGCCCCATTCGTTGGAGAAATTAATTACTTCTTCTACATTTAATGGAATTTGGGGAACAAGCATTGCGTCGATAATCTTACCTTCGGGCGTTATTCCTTTTCCGTTTATTGGTTCGGAGCTGTTCGAGAAACAAACTATTCGTCCATTTAAAGATAAATTGTTTACTGAGCCAATTGCCAGCTCTGTTCGATTTTCGATACTTTTGATAAATAGAAAACTTTCGTTGTAATTTTCAATTCTATTTCCAAAGGCATTAACTTGGGAAAAGTTAGCAACAAATTCTACTTCGGAAGCGAAAGCCACAATTTCTTCATTTGCAGAAAGTTTCAAAGGAATTGAACAATTTGTATTGTTTTCATTGAATTGAGGGTGTGATGCACTTATCAAGGAGTGTTCGTTGGGGAACTCATTGTTTCGTGACTGAGTTTTGCCGAAATTTAAAGAAATTACTAACATATCGTTTATAGTAATTTCCCCGTCTCCGTCACAATCAGTATAAGTTATTGCAAGGCTATCCCATGCAAGGCAACTTTGGGGGAACCACTTTGTCGAGGCTTCGAGCCTTTTGAAAGAGCGGAAATTGCTTTTCTTCGCCCCGTATCCAAGATACAAACCTACAACCGAGACATCGTTGATATTCACAATGCCATCGTTGTTTGCGTCACCAGGCCAAACATTTACAAAGCCGTGAATATCGAACAAATAGGGTTGATTTTTGAGTTTAATAATTTCCCCGATATTGTTTTTTGTGATGACTGCCTCGGCATCTTCGAACGAAAATTCGACAATTCCTCCGTTTGGGGCATTAGGGTCAACGCTAAATTCAAATTCGATTGCCTCGGGATTGTCTGCACCTTTGCCCCCGATTGTATCGCCATTGAGTATTCCCGTATAAATTCGGGCTATTCCATCAATTGGATTTACCCAAGGATAAACAAAGCAGGAGCCATCTTTGCTGAAAAGCGAAGGCTTAAAGTTTGAAAATTTTACGTAGTCTGCTTGATTATGCCGTAGTACAAAGGAAATCCCCGTGCAATTTGTTACATCATAAAGTTTGACTTTGACTCGAAAGTTCATTGTTGCAGTTACAAAACTTCTTCGCGTTGTATCAACATCTGCTCGTTCAATGATAATTTCTTGGGAATAGGCTGCAATAGTGCAGATAATTAGAAAAGCAATTTTTATAAAGACTTTTACCATAATCGCAAAAATTTGACAAAAGAAAAGTAAAGCAAAACTTGTGCCAGAAAAGGTTTAATTAAGTATTTATTTGCTTACAAGTATTTTTAGTTGACTAAAAGTATATAAAGAAATGAGTTCAATCCCGGATTTTTTTAGATTTTCTTTTCCCCCTTGTTCACGGTCGATGACACAAAAGGCGGTCTCGCATTTTGCTCCAAGTTTTCTTAAATCTTCGACACTCATAGCAACCTGTCCACCGCTGGTAACAACATCTTCGATGACAATGAGTTTTTTTCCAGAAATTTCGACGCCTTCGGCAAGTTTCTTTGTGCCGTATTCTTTTGCTTTTTTTCGAACGAAAACAACAGGTTTAGATAATTCCAAAGAAATAGCGGTTGCAATTGGAATCCCGCCCGTTTCTAAGCCGGCAAGTATGTCGAATTCTTTGGGTAGTAATGCAATCAGGTGATGAGCAATTTCTTTTAGCAGCCAAGGCCTGCTTTCGAATTGGTATTTGTCGAAGTATTCCGAACTAATTATTCCCGAGCGAAGTTGAAAAGTTCCACGCAGTAACGAAACTTCGTAGATTGCTTTGCCAAGTTCTTCGTAGTTCATTATTCACCAGTTGCTCATAAAAAGTATAAAATTAAACAAAATGTTCGACAATTTTACCTTCCAAACTTTAACCCGAATTATGCATTAGAGATATCCAAAGGGAAAAAAAATTATCGATATTTTCAACGCAAACAATCCTGATATTAATCTTAATCTTCCCCACGGACGTACTTGTTTATCTGTAAACTCATACTCTAACTGCTAAACTTTTTTAGTTAATTCTTTCATCCCGGCAACCTATTATTTTTGTTAAAATTATGAAAAATTAAATTTCTTTATTGCATATTTCGGGCTTAAAAATCATCGGTTTTGTAAACTTCCAAAGTTTGTTGTTTTATTTCTTATTTTTGAATTATTTTTATTTTGCCAAATGAAAAGCAGAATTCTAACGCTTGCAGGCGATACTTTAACCTATGGAATTTTTATTCTTATTGGTAGGTTCCTAACATTTCTTTTAACTCCCTTTTATACGAATTACTTGTCTGTCGAAGAAGTTGGCGATGTCGGTAATTTCTTCGCTTTGATTGCTTTTGTAAATGTAATTTATGCTTTTGGGATGGACTTATCTTATTTCCGTTTTTATTCGCAGAGTAATTTCCAGCAAAGCAAAATTGCTTTTACATATTCTTATCTAACGATATTGACAATTTCGTTTTTTGTTTCTGCTGCACTTTGGATTTTGTCGCCAAGTTATGCTCGCTATTTAACAAACTTACCTGACCAAGTATTTTTAGTTAGGCTTGCTGTTTTAGTTCCGCTCACCGATTGTTTGATGGTAATTCCCTACGCATATTTGCGAATGACAAGGCAAGTGGCTAAATTTTCATTAATTCGATTTTCTTTGATTGTAATTGCTGTTGCCTTGAATATTTGGTTTGTTGTTGTAATGAAAACTGGCATAAAAGGGGTTTTTTATGCCCAATTGATTGCAAACGTTGTGGGGGTCTTGCTGTTTATTCCAATATTAGCAAAGCATTTAACGTTCTCCCTCGATAGCAAGTTGTTCAAAGATATGCTGAAATTCGGATTACCTACCATCCCTGCAACATTTTCTGGAATTATTCTTCAAGTTGTTGACCGTCCAATTTTGAAATTCCTTACAGATTCAAACCAAGTTGGAATTTATATGGTAAACTACCGACTTGCTATTCCGATGATGTTATTTGTTGCAATGTATGATTATGCGTGGCGACCATTTTATCTGTCTAATTTTGAAAGCAAAGATGCCAAAGAACTTTTCTCACGAATCTTTACTTATTTTGTTTATACTTCTGGCATTGTTTTTCTGGCAACTGCGTTTTTTATTGAGTTCTTGGTTCGTTTGCCTTTCTTTGGTGGTCGTTTCATCGAACCTACGTACTGGCAGGGAATGGACATTATCCCTATTGTTATGTTTGGTTACATTTTCAATGGCTTTTACATCAATTTCAATGCGGGGATAAATATCGAAAAGAAGACACAATACCTGCCCGTTGCTGTTGGTATTTCTGCAATCGTCAACATAATTTTAAACTTTTTGACTATTCCGTTGATGGGTTATCGTGGGGCAGCTTGGGCAACCTTTTGGGCTTATTTAGTTTCGGCAGTGATTATTTATTATTATTCTCAAAAATTCTATCCAATCCGATACGAATGGAAAAAAATTATTTCTCTTGGGTTAATTTTGGTTTCTGTTTTTCTTTTGATAAATATTTTGACAAAGAATATTGAACTGCAGTTGCGTTTTATTGTTCGATTACTCGCTCTTTTATTTTACATTGCTGCTCCATTCTTTTTCGGGATATTTGGAGCGAAAGAAAAGGAATTTTTGTTCAGCCTCACTAAAAAAGCTTTCAGAAGAAAATAACAAAGAGGCTGCACATTTCTGGCAACCTCTTTGCTTTTAGGTGTCTTCCCAATTAGATTTACTCTATCGGTTCGAATCTCGCTTGGAAGAACCTTAGATACTTTGGCTCGAAGACCATTTTTAAGCCTTTTGCCTTTTCGCGATTCTGGTAAAGTTCCATCACAGACCAGGCAACGACATCGAGATGGGATTGGGTATATACTCTTCGCGGTATTGTCAACCTAACTAATTCAAGTTTAGGATAGTTGTGGTCGCCTGTAACTTTGTTCCTTCCGGCAGAAACAATGCCTCGTTCCATCGAACGAACACCAGATTCGACATATAAATCGGCTGCAAGCCTTTGGGCAGGGAACTGGTTCTGGGGAATACGCGGGTAAAATCGTTTTGCATCGAGGAAAATTGCATGACCACCAATTGGTACAACAATCGGTATATCTTCTTCGAGTAGCAAGTTCCCAAGATATTCGACTTGCTTGACACGGAAGCTTATGTTTTCGTCTTTAACGGCTTCTTCGATACCGCGAGCCATTGCTTCAAGGTCGCGTCCAGCTAAACCTCCGTATGTATGCAAGCCTTCGTAGACGACCACGAGGTTGCGGAGTTCTTCGAACAGGTCGGGGTCGTTGCAAGCGACGAAACCTCCGATGTTAACATATAAATCTTTTTTGCCGCTCATCGTGCAAGCATCGGTGTAGGAACAGAATTCTTTTAAGATTTCGGCAACTGTTTTGCTTTGGTAGCCGGGTTCCCTTTGTTGAATAAAGTAAGCGTTTTCGACTGCACGAGTTGCATCCAAAACTACTTTGATTCCGTAACGGTGGGCAAGTTCGCTGGTTGCCTTGATATTCTCCATCGAAACAGGTTGGCCTCCAGCCATATTAACAGGGGCACCAATTGTAATGTAGGGAATTTTTTCGGGCCCTACTTTTTTAATTAAATCCTCGAACTTTTGTAAATCGACGTTCCCTTTGAATGGATGCCAAGCGGCTGAGTCGTGTGCTTCGTCGATGATGACATCGACGAAGGTGCCACCGGCAAGCTCCTGATGGAGTCGGGTGGTTGTGAAATACATATTTCCGGGAATAAAGTCGCCGGGCTTTATCAATGTTTTCGATAGAAGGTGTTCAGCCCCTCTGCCCTGATGAGTTGGAACAACATATTTGTACCCGTAGTATTTCTGGACATTTGCTTCCAGATAGTAGAAATTCTTTGAGCCAGCGTAGGCTTCGTCGCCGAGCATCATTCCAGCCCATTGGTAATCACTCATTGCGTTTGTTCCGCTGTCGGTCAAAAGGTCGATGTAAACATCTTCGGAGCGAAGAAGAAATGTGTTGTAACCAGCTTCTTTGATTTTTTCAAGTCGGTATTCCCGAGTGGTCATTTTGACGAGCTCAACGACTTTAATTTTGTAGGGTTCTGCAAAAGGTCTTTTAGTTAATCCCATTTCTGCACCAGAATTATTAAACTTATCAAAATAAAGAATTGCAAATTGGAAAATATTTTTTAAATAAACAATATTTCAAACTCTTGAATTTCAAAAGAAATTCACAAGGTTAGCAGGAGAAAACAAGTTAATTAATTCTATTAACTACTCAATTTAATCCCTCAAAGCATTTTCGGAGCAGATACCTAGGTCTTTCCCTACGATGTTGATGATGTCGTGGAAATGGTTGGGTATTGTGTTTTGTTGTAGGGGCGAATAATTATTCGCCCCTAAAAAATATTACATTATTTGGTCACTTGACCGAAATCTCGTGTTCGTGAAACTAACGGGATTCATTACTAAAAGACATCGGATGTTTGCGAAACATCCGATGTCTAAAAAGCTTTTTGAGGAAACTCATAAATTTTCCCATCAATAGAGCAAATTGTGATAAATTTTTAAAGTTCAAAGATAGTTTAGATTTTAATGAGCAATTTCCTTCTTTTTTTAATTGATTATGAATTTTGTATTATGTGCTGTTGTTTTGTCGAATAAAATAAGGAAATAAACTCCAGGTGGAAGTTTACGGTCGAAAGATAATTCATTCACACCAATGGCAATATTAGTGGATTTCCAGCTTTGAACTGGCTCGCCAAGTAAATTGAAAACAACAATATTTGCAGAGTTAAATTCCCGATTGGAGATAAGGAACAGTTTATCATTCTCGAATTTAACCGTTAGAGGTGTAATGTTTGAAATGTTATTATCATCTTTCACTTTTGAAATATAATTAGATAGGTCGTAGAAGTAAAAATTATACAATTCGGTAGCGGAAACGAAAATATTCCCAGCAGGGAAAAGTAGTCCAAATACTTTTTTGCTTACATCAATGGTTTCTTGGTATTCATCGATAATTCGCTTATTGTTTATGTCGTAAACAACAAAGTGGGTTTGAGCAGAGTCGGAATAGCCAGTCATATAAAGATTATCATTAGAAATAAATACCAATGGATTTGTACAAACAAAATTGTCGAGGGATATTACTTCTGGTTCAGGTGCAAGTTTAATAACAACAAATGGTTTGCCCTTAAAACCGTAGTAGAAATGAGATTCATCGAAAGAAAATGAAGTCACAAGCAAACTGTCGTTTTGGATTTGTTTGCTGTAAATGATTTTGTCCTGATTAATGTTTTCAATAACTAATTGGCTAAGTGAATCAATATAAAAAGCATAGTTACCAAAACGAGATAATTGAAAAACTGGCTTCGTTGTATTGAAATTCCATTGCTTTTTTATCTTGGAGTTTGCGATGTCGTAAAGATAAAAGCTTGTTGAAGTTTTAGAGGACTTTTTGAGCAGAGCAAACTCAAGAGCATCGGTGATTTTTTCGATTGAAGAGCCAGTTAGGGTGTTATCGTTTATAACAAAGGACTTATGCACAAAGTTGCCAAAAATATCAATTACTTTCCACATTGAATCAGAGAAAACAAGGTAGAATCTATCGAAAGCAAATTTGAAATCTACAGCGGGTATTTTTGTTACAAAATTAAATTCTCCGTTTTTGTACTCGTAAACATAATTGCCAGCCACGAAAAGATTGCTCCGCAAGGGGAAGAAGCGACTTTTAAACCACTGGGAAAGCGTGACCTCGAACCTGAAAACAAAAGGTGAGATAATTTTTCTTACTTTCATTGAGTTTGGGTCGAATAATGGAATAACCGAAGGCGGGTCAAAAGGAGACCGCGGCAGAGGAACCAAATACTCTTCGCCATTTTTAGTGTTATAAACAAAATTGAAATTAAAAACATATTCAAGATAGGTTTCGTTTGTGTCGGCTACTTTTGTTTTCACCGAAAAGGTATCCAACGTTACTTTAGCAAAATAGTTTGAAGTGGCATTCATATAAAATCGTTTTGAATCGGGACTAAATGCGTAACTACCGAAATATTTTGGTGTCCAATTAGGATATACATAAAGTACCTCACCGCTTTTAGAATCTATAATATTGAAATTTCCATCCACACCATACCATCGTAGAACCTTCGATAAGTCAGGTGTAATTAAGATTGTAGTGTGAAGATGGTTATTGCCGGTTGGGACTTCTAAAATAACTGAGTCTTTGAGGAAATCCATTATTTTAACAGATTTTTCCAAAGGAAAAACCAAATGCCGTGAATCAGCGGTAAAACTTACGCCAGTTCCCCAATGCGGAACATTTTTGTAATAGTATTGCACATATTTTTTGTTTAAAATATCGAAGACCGCAAAAATGGTATCCTCGTAAAAATAATAAAAGTATTGTTTATTTGGAGAAATACCAATTCTCGAAGGGGGATATTTACCGGCAAATAAATGTTCGGGGGAGCGGAGGCTTGTAGAATCGGAAAGTGTACCTTTTTCAACATCAATGGAAAGTAGGAACAAAACACTATCGGTTTTGTTAAAAATGATTATGTAAATTAACCTGCCGTCATTGCTTAAAAAATGAGAATTAGAGACAGATAAATAATTTGACTTGAGAAGTTGAGATAAATTTATAAATTTTATTAATTCTCCTGAATAGGGGTTTATTATTTTTGCAATTATCGAAGAAGGAAAAATATCGTCTACAATAAATACAGTATCTCCGCTCCCACTTGAACTGATAAGAATCCCCGTTGAAACACCGGGCACTAACCTTGGGACGACCGAAAACATCGGATAACAATTTAAAAACAAACCTAAAATAAATATAACTACCCGAGCCATATTTTATACCTTATTTGATTTTAATGAATTTTGAATATGAAGTTAACCCATTTTGTAAGTTAACAAATCTTATGAAATAAACCCCGCTTTTAAAGTTGCTGAGATCGATGTTAATCGGAGTCTTATCAGTAAATTTCGCAAAAACGCTGTTTCCCATAAAATCAAATATTTCGATTCTATAAGGGAGATTAGGAAGTTCAACGAAAACCAAATTATTGGAATAAAGAACTTTTAGATTACTTTGTAAATCATTTTTTTCCTGAACATCTAAAACAAGCCAACGGATTCTTGTTCCTTCTTCAAGGGGGTCACAAACTGGTCCGCAGGGGATATTGTAATAAGGTATGCAAGGGTCGTCTTGCGGGACTGAATTAATTTGAACATTTTGGATTCTTATTGAGTCAGGGAATTCAGAATCTTTGATAATTGTGTAAGTTACATCACAACAAGGAAGTTCAAAGGGGCAAGGTCGGATAGTGAAACACGTATCTTTGCGGTTTTCTACAACAATAATACCCTGAAAACAACTAGGAATCCTAATTCTAATTTGCATTGGTTGATTATTATCGAAGTTATCACCCCAATCCACATACTCACCAAAAAGAATTCTTTTAATTGCTGCTTTGATGATATGGTGATAGGTCCAAGTCATTCCATATAAAATTCTCCTATTGATACAACGAACAGAATCAATTTTGATGACTTTTTCATTTCGACCAAAACAAGTATCGATTTTTGAGGCGAAATAAACACTTCCACCGACGTTCATCCCAATTTCCGGTATAAAAACTTGAAATTCCCGTAAATAACTGTATGGTTTTCCGTCCTTGAGTCTTTCATCATAAAACCAAGGAACAACGTTGCAAGAGTCGTAACAATCCCAGTCGCTAGCGAAGAGAAATGAATTAAAAGTTGGCAAGAAAATAGGCACTAAGAATAAAATTAGAACAGAAAGGCAAAAAGTATTGATTGATTGATTGATTGTGTTTTTCATATAAACCTCCATAATTAAATAAAAACACATCACAAAAATAATAAATTGAAATCAAATATGCAAATTTTTTTTTAAATCTTTTCTTGTTTATCGTAATTTTGTTTTTTTAAAAGTTTTGTTTGAAATGATTGCAAAGTTTTTTCAGTTAATAGGCAAAAAGATAATTGGATTTGTTCAGGAATTTGGTAGCGTAACTTATCTTATGTTCAATGTTGTACGCTATTTGCCTCGCATAATCAAGGATTGGAGGTTAGTAGTGTATCAAATGGCAATTGTGGGTTCCGATTCTCTGCCATTAGTAGTTCTGATTGGCTCATTCACGGGAGCAATAGCTGCGCTCGAAGCTACGAGTTTATTCACGAAGTTCAATCTACTTGAACTTTCCCGCCCTTATATTGGGTCCTCTATTGCTACGGCGGTATTTACGGAATTGACACCTGTTCTAACTGCTTTGGTAATTGCTGGACGAGTTGGGGGAGCGATGGCAGCTCAGATAGGCGCTATGCAAATTTCCGAACAAATTGATGCATTGGAGATGATGGCAATCGATAAAGATAGATTCCTTGCAATGCCCCGTGTGGTTGCTTCTTTTCTTATGATGCCTCTCCTTGCTGTTTTTTCGAATATTGTGGCATTGATTGGAGCCTTGATTTTAATGATAATTAAATACGATTTTACTTTCGTTGCCTTTTTCGATTCGGTGCAAAGATTTTTCCGACCGAGCGAGGTGTATATAAGTTTGGTAAAGTCGATGGTGTTTGGCGGTGTTACCGCTTTGATTTCGTGTTATGTAGGATTTAGAACATCTGGCGGTGCCGAAGGTGTTGGCAACAGCACTGTCAGGGCATATACAATTTCTGCTGCTTCGATACTTATCATAGATGCATTGTTTGGTTTGGTCTTCTGATATGGAACTGAATTTCGAGGAACTCACTCGGAAATATCCTTTCCCCGAAAAAAGGCCCAGACATCACACTGCGCCGCATTTGTATGTTCCATACTCAAAACTTAAAGTAGTCCCTGCAAATTATCCCGTGCCAGTTGAAAAAGTTGATTGGGCAGAGCTTTTCGCCAATGGGAAAAAGCCCGATATGTTGGACATAGGCACTGGTAGAGGGAAGTTTCTGCTCGAAATGGCATTGCTTTACCCCAATAAGAATATTCTTGGGATTGAAATCAAGCAAAATTGTGTGCAGTGGTTGAAACAAGTTATCGAAGGAGAAAAGGTACGAAATGCAAGCGTTATCTGGCATAATGTTTTAAATGGCTTGCAATTTATTGAAAACGAGAGCTTGGAAAGTGTTTTTTATTTATTTCCTGACCCTTGGCCCAAGGCTCGGCATTCCAAAAGACGAGCCTTGAATGAAGAAGTTTTGAACGAAATTGCCGAGAAGTTGAAATTTGGTGGTAGATTTTATCTTGCAACTGATATTAAATCGTTGCACGAAGAACACATCTTGCTAATTGAGAATAGCAAAAGATATAAAATTAAATTTATTGAATCCGATTTGGATTGGAATCTTCCCAAAACCAACAAAGAAATAAGTTGTATAAATCGTTCGATAGAATACTATCGAATGATTTGCGAGAAGCTATAGCTCCGAGAATTAATCACGAATTAAGAATCTTTATGTAAGTGGTACCGATGTAGCGTTTCCCTTTGGCTCGCTTTTCCACTGGGGGCGGATTTTGGGGGTCAGTTGAACTATTCCCTTTGATTTTAATTCTTTCCGGCTCGACACCTTTCGAAATAAAGTAGCTCATAAGAGATTTTGCGCGTTCTTCTGTCAATTTTAGATTTTCAGTAGGTTCACCGGGTGCATCGGGATAACAAATGATTTCGAAGGTGGCGTTTTTGTTGCTTACGAATTCTCGAACGAAAGGCTCCAGAAAAGATTCTATGCCAAAGCGAAGTTTGGTTTTCTTCAACTCAAATGGAGGAACTGGCAGAGGAATTGCAGTTCCTTGGGAAAAAGGAATTAAGGCAAAATCTTTTGAGTATTCTGTGTATTTTGTAGTATAAGGAACATAAAGTTCATAGGTTTCTTTAAGGTAACGAGGCTGTTCAATAACGATTTTGTATTTGGCACCCGGTTTTAAGCCGGTTAGGGAATAATAACCATTGTCCGATGCATTGCTTCGTGCTGCATTTACTTTTTTGCCATCTTCGGTATAGGCAACGACATATACAGTCAATGGTTCTTTTGTTAAAGCATTTTTTACAGTCCCGCTAATAGAAACGACTGTTCCGGTTAGTTGTGAGTAAGATTTTACGGAAAACATCAAACAAAGGATTAAAGAAATTATAAATAATAATTTCGGTTTCATTTTTTCCCCCTTTTTGGTTTAATATCAGGCGATAGTTGAGATTTAGTGAGGAAGCGAACAGTGCCATCGGCGCAACCTATGATGATAATCGAAACATCGGAAACCAAATCGACCGACCAAACTTCAACACCAGTATCGAATGTCATTAGATTTTGTCCACTATCAGTATCCCAAAGCTTAACAGTTTTATCCAAGCTGGCACTGACAAGGGTTTTGTTGTCTTCTGCGAAAGAGATGTCCTGTATTAGGTCCTTGTGTGCTTTGATACGGCGAAGCAATTTACCTTTGGGCATTTCCCAAATAATAATTTCACCCGATTGGTCGCACGAAGCCAATTTCTTGGAATCGAAGGAATAGATGACACTTAGCACAGGGGCATTATGTCCTACCAATGTCATAATAGGTTCTTGGGATGTTAGGTCGGTTGACCAAATCTTAATAGTTTGGTCATCGCTGCACGAAGCAATTGTGTTACCATCGTAACTATATGCCACATTATTGATTGGGGAAGTATGGCCTCGTAGGGTTTTGATTTCGACGCCCTGACGCCAATCCCAAAGTTTAACAGTTTTGTCAAAACTTGTGCTGGCAACGAAATTTGCACTATCATCCTGACTAAAATACACGCCAATGACTTGGTCGGTATGTCCTCGGAGTATTTTTAATTGTTCCCCGGAATTTACATCCCAAATTCTGACAGTTAAATCGCTGGAGCCCGAGGCTAACCATTTGTCGTTGCCAGAAAAAGAAACATTGTTAACTTGTCCAAGATGACCTCGAAGAGTGCGAAGTTCTTTGCCATCTGGTAGGCTCCAAAGCTTAATCGTTTCGTCCAAGCTACAAGTGGCAACCATTGTGTTTGCTTCGTTGACAAAAACGCCAAGAACTTCGTCGTCGTGTTTCCCAACAATTTTCATTTGATAAGAAAGATTATCCTGAGCAAAAGTTGAGAAATATGAAACAATTGAAAAACAAAGAATAGCAAAAATTAGCCTCATATTTAAACCATTAATTAAAAAATAAATCAAATTTAAAAAATCAAAGTTTTTTGACAATTTCAAGTATTGAAATTAAATTTCGTCGAATATCCTTTAAATTTATTTTATATGTCTGGTCGAAGTCGAATAGATTTGGCTTGTGGTCTATGAATTTTTCTTGTTTGGGTTTGAAGAACTCTTTGTCTTCTGTTTTCGTTTTTTCGAGAAGTTTTATTTTCTTGCCATAGATTTTTTCCAATTCCAAAGTGGCTCCTTTGAGCGAAAGTTTTTGTTCGCGGAGCAAAGTTTTAATGGTTCGAACTATTTCAATGTCTTTTTCGGAATATATTCGATTTCCAGCTCGATTTTTTTTGGGTTTTAGCAAAGGAAATTCTTTTTCCCAGTATCGAAGTACATACTGTGGCTCGCCAACTATTTGAGATACTTCGCTAATTGAATAATATAATTTGTTCATCGTTCAAATGTCAAATTTAACCCTTTTTTTGAAATATAAAAAAACAATGCTAACAAATTTTCAATTTTAAAAATCGTAATTTAGTAAATTATTTTGTTTATTTTCAATGGATTCTAAACTTCCTTTGTCGGTAACGTTAATTTCATACAACGAAGAAGAAAACATTGCAAGGACATTGAGTTCCGTTGCTAACATTGCCAGCGAGATTGTGGTTGTCGATTCATACTCCACTGATAACACCGTTGCAATTGCAAAAAAATTTGGTGCTAAGGTCTTTCAGGAAGAATGGCAAGGGCACATCGCTCAAAAAAATTCTGCTCTGCAGAAATGTACACAACCGTGGATACTTGCACTTGATTGCGATGAGGTTGTTACGCCTGAACTTAAACAGAGCATAATCGAAGCCGTTAATTCCAATTCGAAAGCTGGTTTTTTGCTGCATCGGAAAACATATTATTTGGGTAAGTTGTTGCATTTTTCTTGGCAACCTGATTGGAAATTAAGATTGGTTCGCAAAGATTGTAATCCAAGATGGGAGGGAATTAATCCACATGATGCTTTAAAGGTTGATTGCCCTACCAAAAAGCTCAAAGGGTATCTTATACATTATTCCTATAAAAATCTTGGACATCATATAGATAAAACAGTTTACTATGCAAAAATTTCTGCAAAATCCTACTTCGAGCTCGGTAAAAAATTTAGTTTTTTTAAGCTTTTGTTTAATCCATTCTTTGCATTTATAAAATTGTACTTCTTTAATCTTGGGTTTCTCGATGGTTTTAGAGGTTTTTTGGCGGGTGTTAGTGCTTGGCTTTCTACCTTTTTAAAATATGCATTTCTTTGGGAGTTGAACCACTTTTCAAATGATTCAAGATGAAGGACATCTGGCGAAAAGTTTTGTATTCCCTTTTGGGTAAAATTTTCAAAAACCAAATTATTGATGCTCCAATTCATTTAAATGGCACAGAGAAAATTTTGATTTTTCGTTACGATAGAATTGGCGATATGGTTGTTTCTTTGCCAAGTTTTGAATTCCTTCGTGCGAAATTTCCTAATGTTCAAATTTGTGTTTTGGCATCAGAGAAAAACAAGTTCTTGCTGGAAAATTACCCATACGCAGATTCTATATTTATTCTACCAAACAATGTTTTAAAGTTAATAAAAACATTGTTTGAATTAAGGAAACAAAAGTTTGACCTAATTATCAATTTTGTATTCCATAAAACTACAAAAGCAGGGATTTTAGCCAATTTAATCGAGCCAAAGGCGATTAAAATTAACTTAGGACACGAAACAAGAAAAATATATCATAAGTTATTCAATAGTCTTGTTCGACCTGATATTCGGTGGAAAGTACCTATGAGCGAGTTTTTATTGCATTATATTAGTCAAATTTTTGATTTGCCGTTTGAACAAAGTTTTTTAGAAAGATATAATTTTTGGATACCACCAGAAAGTTTAACATTTGCAGAAGATTTTTTTAAAAAAACACACGGGAAAAAGTATTTACTAATCAACATTTCAGCTCGATTGAAATGGAGAAGTGAAAATTACAGGAAGTTAGCGGAAAAAATTGTTAACATATATCCCGATGTTGTAATAATTTTTGTTTCCCATCCAGTAGATTCAATGCGATTAAAGGAAATTGTGAATGGGTTGGATGGTAGAGTTTATTCATATTCATCTTCAAATTTATATAATGTGATTACCTTAATTAAATATGTTGATATTGTTTTCACGCCTGATACATCAATAGTGCATTTTGCAAATGCTTTTAAAAAGCCAATAGTATTTGTGCATATAAAGAAAAATTCTATTATTTTTGAATGGCAACCAAATTTATCTCCGCATATTCGGTTTTCGGCTGCATCGAAAGACAATTTTGACGAGATTGGCGTCGACAGGATTTTGGAAAGTATAAAATTTTTCCTTGACCAAATTGAAAATGAGAATCCAAAGCCGAATATAAATTAGGTTCAGTTAAGCGTTGGGATATTCAATAAACAATTTCCAAAAGTTTGGTAAATTTGTAATTTATTTGTTTCAACTTAATGGAAAACATTCGGAACTTTTGTATTATTGCACATATAGATCACGGTAAATCTACATTAGCAGACAGGCTTCTGGAAAGGACTGGGAGAGTAACACCCCGCGAAATGGTCTTCGACCAGATTCTGGACGATAATCCTTTGGAACAGGAGAGGGGTATTACTATCAAACTTCACGCCATCCAAATGAATTATGTTGCTAAGGATGGCAAGGAGTATTTGTTGAACCTAATTGACACACCTGGACACGTTGATTTTTCCTACGAAGTGTCTCGTTCGCTTGCTGCTTGCGAAGGTGCCTTGTTAGTTGTAGATGCTACTCAGGGAGTCGAAGCCCAAACCATTAGCAATCTTTATATGGCAATAGAATCGGATATTGAAATTATCCCCGTCATAAATAAAATCGACTTGCCAAGTGCTCAAACCAATCTTGAAAACGTCATTACACAAATTGTTGACCTGATTGGCTGTAAGCGGGAGGAAATTCTTTTTTGCTCTGCCAAGCATGGTATTGGAATCGACGAAATTCTGGAAGCTATTGTTAATCGTATTCCACCACCGAAGGGGGATATTAACAAGCCTTTGCGAGCTTTAATATTTGATTCTGTTTTTGATAATTACCGAGGTGTTATTGTTTATATTAGAATTTTCGATGGCATTTTGAAAGAAAATGACAAGATTTTGTTGATGGCAACTCAGCAAAGCTATGAGGTCGAAGAAGTTGGTGTGTTGTATTTGAAACGTCATCGCACTGGCATTCTCGAAGCTGGAAATGTAGGTTATTTCATTGCGAATATTAGGAACCTTCAAGATACCAAGGTTGGCGACACTGTAACACATTTAGGCAACCTGTGTGAAGAGCCTATTAGCGGTTTCCGAATAATCAAACCGATGGTGTTTAGCGGAATTTACCCAGCCGACCCCGACGATTTCGAAGACCTTCGTGATTCGCTTGCCAAACTTTCTTTGAACGACGCAGCTTTAACTTTTGAGCCCGAAACTTCTTCGGCTCTGGGATTTGGCTTTCGGTGCGGTTTTCTCGGGCTTCTTCATATGGAAATTGTTCAAGAACGGTTGGAGAGAGAATTTAAGCAAAACATAGTAACTACTGTTCCAAATGTTCGGTATAAAATTATCAAAACAAACGGCGAAGAAGTTTTTATCGAAAATCCAGCTCAGTTGCCACCAGCGGTTCAGATTAAAGAGATTCAAGAACCCTTTGTTAAAGCACAAATTATCACTCCCGATGAATACCTCGGGGCTATTATGCAATTATGTATGGAGCGCAGAGGTAAGCACATAAATACTACTTATCTTTCGCAAACTCGTGTAGATTTGGAATTTGAATTGCCATTGTCCGAGGTGATTTTCGATTTTTTTGACAAGTTGAAATCGGTCTCTCGTGGTTATGCTTCTTTGGATTATGAATTTTTGGAATATCGAACCGAAGATTTGATAAAACTCGATATTTTGCTTAATGGTGAGCCTGTTGATGCTCTTTCGACAATTGTTCACAGAACAAAAGCATATCGCTGGGGACAGAAAATTTGTTCAAAGCTGCGTGAACTAATCCCAAGGCAATTGTTCGAAGTTGTTATACAAGCGGCAATCGGGTCGAAAGTTATAGCACGTGCTTCTATTAAGCCTTTGCGAAAGAATGTTCTTGCTAAATGTTATGGAGGAGATGTTACCCGCAAAAGAAAGCTTTTGGAAAAGCAGAAGGAAGGCAAGAAAAGAATGAAGCAAATCGGAAAGGTGGAAGTACCACAAGAGGCATTTCTTGCGGTTTTATCAATAGATTCAAATGATTAATAACAATTGTTTATTTTTATGAAAGAAAAAGAGAATATTAGCAATGAAAAACAGGAAACTAAAGTAATAGGTTTTTTTAGAAAAATCTGGCTTTGGTATCGAGAGCGCAGGAAAAGAATTAAGGAAGAGAAAAAGAAACCAAAAACATTTGGCGAAACCGTGTTATCCTGGGCAAAAACAATCATTGGTGCATTGATAATTGTAATGTTAATTAATGGCTTCCTTGTGGCTTCTTTTGTTGTTCCGACAGGTTCAATGGAAAACACAGTAATGACTGGCGATTTCCTTTTTGTGAATAAGTTTATTTATGGTCCAACGACTCCGCAGATAATTCCTTTTTTGAACATACCCTTGCCTTATATAAAATTTCCGGGTCCGAAAACACCCCAGCGTGGTGATGTTATTGTGTTTGTCTATCCCGGCGACCGCGACGAAGTTAAGCCCCGAGAATTCCAATATTACCTTAAACGCTGTATTGCTATTGCTGGCGATACTCTTCAAATTATCAACAAAAAAGTATATGTCAATGGTATTGAATATCCGTTACCTCCAACGGGAAAGTATGATTACAGCGAACCACTTTCGCCATACAACAAATGGGAAACTTTCCCACCCGGCAGAGGTTATACAAGAGATAACTATGGACCCATTCGTATTCCACGGAAAGGGGATACTCTTTACTTAAATGCAAAAAATTGGAAAGAGTGGGAATATTTCATTAAAAAAGAAGGACACGATATATTTTTCGATGGCTCTTCTATTTATATTGATGGAGAACCCACGAATTTCTACATTGTAGAACGGAATTATTGTTTTGCGATGGGGGACAATCGCGACCATAGTTCCGATAGTCGCTACTGGGGCTTTGTCCCTTACGAAAATGTTGTTGGTGCTCCGTTAATAATTTATATGTCTTGGGATACAAATATTCCCCTTTTTAATATAGTCGAAAAGATTAAATCTATTCGATGGGAAAGAATTGGCAAGACCATTCATTGAAAGATAAATTTTGTTAATTTGAATTTATTGTTTTAAAGGAGTTTAATAAAATGATTGATTCTCAATTGAAAATTGCAGAGAACGATGTTTTTTACAAGTGTTATGCTTTTACTCGTGCAGATGAGGTAAAGCAAAAGGGCTTGTATCCATACTTTCGCCCGATAGAGGAGAACGAAGGTCCTGTCGTTCAAATTGAAGGCAGAAAGGTCATAATGGCTGGTTCCAATAATTATCTTGGGCTTACAGCCCATCCAAAAGTTAAAGAAGCAGCCGAAAAGGCTATCAAAAAGTATGGAACCGGCTGTTCTGGTTCTCGTTATCTTACAGGTACTTTGGACTTACATATCGAATTGGAAGAACGCTTAGCTAAATTTCTTGGATACGAAGCTTGTTTGCTTTTTTCTACTGGTTTCCAAACAAATCTTGGGGTCATTTCAACTCTTGTTCAAAAAGGCGACTACGTGATTTCAGATAAAGAGAACCACGCAAGTATCGTTGCTGGTTGCTTGCTTGCCAAAGGCGGTTATGCAGAGTTTGTTCGTTATAAACACAATGATTACGAAGATTTAGATAGGATTTTATCTCAACTCCCGGAAGATGCTGGGAAATTAGTCGTTACCGATGGAGTTTTTTCTGTTACGGGCGAAATTGTAAACCTTCCTTTGATCCTTGAAATTGCCAAAAAACACAATGCCCGTGTTTTTGTTGATGATGCTCACGCAATTGGAGTTATTGGACCTGGTGGTAAAGGAACGGCACATTATTGGAAAAAAGTGGAAGAAACGGATTTAACTATGAGCACTTTTTCCAAAACTTTTGCCTCACTTGGTGGGTTCGTGTGTGGTCCAGAAAGGGTTATAAATTATTTGAAACACCATTCCCCTGCGATTATTTTTAGTGCAAGCCCCACACCTGCTTCTTGTGCTTCTGCTCTCGCTGCATTGGAAATTTTGGAAGAGCAACCCGAATTAGTCGATAAACTTCGTCGAAACGCCGATAAGATGAGAAAAGGATTTAAAGAACTCGGTTTCCAAATTGTTGAAAATGAATCGGCAATTGTTCCTGTGATAATTGGTGATGTTGAGTTATCATTTATTTTTTGGAGAAAACTTTTCGATAATGGCGTATTCGTAAACGCATTTATACCCCCCGGAGTACCACCAAATATGAGTATGATGCGAACTTCTTATATGGCTTCTCACGAAGATGAACATCTGGAAAAGATACTTGAGGTCTTTAAAAAAGTTGGGAAAGAATTGGGATTGATTTAATTTTGTAACTTTTTTTGAATTTTTTCATTATTGCTTTTTGGTAATAAAAATTTTTATAATTTATTTTTTTGAAACGAATGTTTTTATAAAAAATAAAGGGGGTTGTTATGAAAAAGATATTTAATTCATTGCTTCTTTTTGTTCTTTTCTCTGCGTTTGCTGTTGGAGTTCGTGCAGGGGAAAATTATTCAGAAGAGGACATCAAATCGATGCTTCCCAAGATGCTTGGTGCAAATAATGTTGGAAAAGATTTCTGGTTTACTATTCCCCCCTGTCTCGAAGATGAATCCTATGGGTTTGCGAACTTTGTTAAAGTTTATGTAACTTCGCCATATAGAACTCTTGTAACCGTCGAAGTACCCGGTAAATCAGTTTATCGAACCCAGATGACCATCCCTAATGATGTTATAGCTTTTAATTTAACACCAACCGAAGGTCAATGTTATACTCGCTCATATTACACTAGAGAAAACCCAGATGGTGTTTTTATTGGAAATGGGGTTCATGTGTTTTCTAATGACCCAATCGTGGTATATGTCGTTGTTCGCTATCATTGGACGAGTGATGGATTCCTTTTGATACCTGTATCTTCATTAGGTAAAGAATATATCGCTGCTGGATATCCTGTCGATCCAATGTTTGAGGCTGGTGGTGTCTATATTCCGGGCTTCGTAGGAATAGTTGGTGTTTATGACCAAACAAATGTTCGAGTTACAATTGGTGGAAATGCTTTTACGAAAACCGCTGGTGGGTTGAAAGCAGGACAAACGGTTCAGAAAACTCTTAACAAGGGCGATGTTTATCTTATTTCCACTCAAGGTCCAGCTTCCGACCTTACAGGAACGAAAGTTATTGCCAATAAGCCTGTTGCCGTTGTAACAGGTAATCAATGTACCAATATTCCAAATGGTAATCGAGCGTGCGACTATACTGTGGAAATGGATTTGCCTACCTTCACCTGGGGTACCGATTATCATGTCCCCAATGTGGCAAAAATACCAAAAAGGAAGAAGCCTTCGATAATTCGTATTTTTGCAAAGGAAAGAGGGACAACCATTTATCGTGATGGTAAAGAGTTTGCTTATTTGAAAGCAAATACTGGGTTCGAAGGTGATGGTTGGCTCGAAACACGGATGAATCCCGGAGATGTGCCTTATCAGCATTATCCAGTTGTTATTTCGGGCAATAAACCTATCTCTGTTACAGTATATAATCCCGGTGTTGAAGAAGATGGTTATCCACGACCAAATAGCGACCCCTTTGTTATGGCGTGTACCCCATATCAGCAATATCAGAAAGAAATTACATTTTGTACACCTGCAACTTTCGGTGGCGATAGATTTGCTGAAAATTACATCGGTTTAGTATATCAAACCGATTCGCTTGGTATGACTCCTGATGACTTAGAATTTGCAGAAGTTAAGAGTGGAAAGTTCGTTTGGAAAAAAGTCAATGTGATGTTTTCGGGAGTTGATGACCTTTATCGCTATAATGTTGACGGCAAGCAATTTGCATATAAAGTTATAACATTGCCAAAGGATGGTGTTTTCAAAATTAGGGCTAAAAAGCCATTTGCAGCATATTCTTACGGTTTCAGCGATTACGATTCCTATGGCTATCCGACGAGTGCAGCGTTGGCGGATTTGGAGAAGCCCGACACATTGCCACCTGTTCCGAAGTGGAAAGATTCGTGCGGAGTTATTTCCTTTGCTACGGTTACCGATATGCCCGATGACCCGACCATCCGTAGCAATATGGGAATGATTGTGTTGCATCCATATCCCGAGTCTTTCAATGTTGATTTCAAGTATACCGACTTTATTCCCGGTGAAGCTCGAACAGTGCCTTGGCGATTAGAGGTGGTGGACAAGACGCAAGATGCTCGTGCAGTTATCACATTTTCCGACCGTCGTGGCAACGACACAACAATCACGATTGAATACAAGGCGGTCAAACTCACCATTAGACCCACATTTACCGATTGGGGATTGTTGAAGCTGAACAGCGGTCGGCATCCAAGGAATTTCTGGGTAATTAACGAGAATGACCAGAGCGGAGCCCTTGTAACATACATTAAGTTGAAGGGTGGGAATCAGCGTTTTGAATTAGACCTAATGGGCAAGAGTTTGCCGTTCTGGCTCGGACCGAAGGATTCGGTGCAAATCCGGGTTTGGTTCGATGCAGTGGAAAACGGTCAGTTTGTAGATTCGATTGGCGTTGGCGATACCTGTGTATTTGCATACAAGACACGGGTACAAGCCTCGGTTGGGCAGCCAATGATAGAGGTTAGCGATATAAACTTTGGTTCAGTAACAGTAGGGAAGACTGTGAGCAAAGAGTTTGCGATAAGGAATCCTGGGACAACCGATTTGCACATTTGGGGGTATGTTGGACCGGCGAATGCGAAGGTATATCGTTCGCCGAACTTACCTGCGACTGACGTAAACAACAGAATGAGTCAGGATATAGTAGTGAAGCCGGGTCAAGAGGTAAGGTATCTGGTAGAATTTACTCCTGATGCAGAAACAGATTATCCCGATGCGATTACATTTTTCAGTGATGCTAGCGAATGGGATAGTGTATGTGTACTTAATGGAAGGGGGATCCGACCCGGGTTAGAGAGCAACTCGTACAATTGGGGTAGGAAGCGGATTGACCGTGCATCACATCCGGCAGGACCTTATGCAGTGTCAAGCGGAGATGTTATCAAGTTGGTGAACACAGGGACAGAGGAAGTACATATTAGCGGGCTAATAGTAGTCGAGGATGTAAACGGAGATGCCTTTGAATTCGACCGCGGAGCATTTGATAATTTGAAATTGCAACCGAAGGAAGAGAAAATTATACCAGTGGTATTCCATCCAACGAAGACGGGCGAACACAGATTAAGATTGAAGTTTGTTAACACAGCCAATAGCGAAACCGAAACGATATTGGAGGGGATAGGAATAGTAGGGCAATTGCAGACGGTTGATTTGACATTCGACCCGATGGTAATATTCGACGAGGCGAACAAGCAGACGAAGCGTATGTATATCGAGAATGTTTCGTATCAATGGGAGGATTCAGTCGAGATAACTGACCTTGTAGTGAATCCAGCTGGTGGGATAGCCGAAGATGGAACAAGTTATGGTACTGAAGGATTTGGATATGATAAATCGATATTAGGATTGCCGGTGGTGTTGCAGCCCGGGCAAAGATTATACATCGATGGGTATTTTGTTGCCCAAAAGGTTACGCCTGCGAGAGCGACATTGACAACGGTTAGCGATGCGATTGCAGAGGTAACGAGCACTTGGAGCGGTTCAGGAATCTCCCGTGGCATAAGTATGACAGGAGGAAATGCAAAGATATGCGTCGGTGACCAGACAGAGATAGTCTGCACAATAAACAACCCTGCCCAAGGCGATTTGACGGTTACTCGATTGTATTTCAGTGGCGATTACGAAGGGGTTGTATTCAAGGAGCCATCGGATGCATTAGGGTTCACATTGCCACCGGGAGGAAGTCGGCAGGTACGATTGATTTATCATCCAACGAAGGTAGAGACGAAGAGGATATGGTTGGTAGCGGAGAACAACACACTCGACCGTAATCCCGATAGTTGCGCAGTAGATTTAGAGGCGGTGCAATACAATGGAACATCGAAGATAAGTGTTGTTCAGCAGAATGTTGGCAGGCAATGGCCTGTTGCAGGCGACAAGATACCAGTGCAAGTAGAATTCAACACGAACGCTAACTTGATACTTGCCCAAGTGAAAGAATTGGATGTTACGATAAAATACAAAGCAGGATTGTTGAAGGTCGACGAAGGTTCAATCGAAGTAGGGATCGCACTTTCGGGCAAGTTCAATGTAGAGGATGTAAAGATTGATGATAAGAATGGTGTGATGACACTTCGATTAGTAGCCACGGGTACGAACATATTGAACGGAAGCGGGCAGATATTGAGGTTCAAGTTTGATTCATTCTTGCCAACCGAGGAGATAGGGACAGATTATTCGACACTTTCGGTGGATGTAGAGGCGATAGGGACACAATGTTTGATTATCGATGATGTAGGCAGCGAAGTGAAGTTGCAGCCCACTTGTGTATACGATTTAAGGTGGATAGCAACGACGGGCAAGGAATATTATCTAAGCGAAATCACGCCGAATCCAGTTAGCGGAAGCGCGATAGAGCTGCGTTTTGGAGTTGCATTCGATGGATGGACGGAGATAGCGATAGTGAACACAAGCGGAGAAGTTGTCCGCCGAGTAGCGACAGGCGAAATGAAGGCTGGTGACTACACAGTGCGGGTGGATGTAAGCGACTTGTCCAGCGGAATGTATTTTGTAACAATGCACAGCCAAAGCTACCGAGA
>Ga0209750_1000015_pt1 | contig 119586 bp, 97 predicted proteins | sample YNPBryulayer2012_FD_185813 | JGI IMG/M metagenome (GOLD analysis project Ga0209750, IMG submission 185813) | Anoxygenic and chlorotrophic microbial mat microbial communities from Yellowstone National Park, USA - YNP Bryant MS upper layer 2012... ...
GGCTGGGCGCCTGTCTATTCAGTTTCACCCGAACTGGCCAGCAGCAGGAAGAGCATACCTGATTTGCTTCAAGCAAGGCTATCTTGGTGACTGCTTGGAAATTCTCGACAGACTGCGTCAGAATCCTGACATCAGGCCGGTAGCTGAGTTTTCAGACGGCACAATCTATTTGGTAACGCGCAGAAATCTTCAAGTCCCCAGACCCGGCAACCACTAGGCCGATTCGGGTTTAGCTAGCCTCAGCCTAGCGTACCATGGGACGAAGCTGCTCAATGCGCTGGCTGATTTCTGCCGGTGAAAGATGCCGAAAGGCTTCAGGTAGCATGTCGCGCGAAGTTACCTCCCGCACAGCAACCAAGGTCTGATACTCGACAGCAACTTCATCCCGAGCCGGAGTAAATTCTTGGGCCACAGCACGTACGTCTTCTGGGATAACTTCCTTGCGCCCGGCCTGCCGTGCAACCCGCCGACAGCGAATGAGAATAGACTCAATATCTGCCCCTGAAAGCTTTAGATCGCTTTTTGTAATCGGCGACCAGTCCGTAACCCGATGGACAATCCGGTTTTTCTTAATCATAGCCTCAATGATAGCAAGACGGTCAGCCTCAGATTCCGGGTAAAACAGAGAGATGTGTTCTTCACACCTTCCCTGTCGCTTCAAGTCAATGGGAAGTAAGTCAGGGCGCGAAGTCATCAGTATCCAGAGAATGCGTCCGCGATTGTCAGTATCCCCCATAGCAGCCGCAATCTTGGAAAAGATACGTTTGTCTACACCACTGTCTCCACCGCTATCCCGGTTACCTAGTGTGGCATCAGCCTCGTCAATAAGAACAACTATCGGTGCCAGCGTTTGAATGAGATTGAGAATCTTTTCAAGATTGGATTCCGAAGAGCCGACCCATTTGTCCCGGAAGTTTTTGAATTCAACGACATTCAACCCACAATCCTTGGCAAAGGCTTCGGCCAGAAAGGTTTTCCCCGTTCCAACCGGACCGGAAATAAGAATACCCATTGGGGCTTCCTCAGTCTCGCCATTACGGATAACCTCGGCGATGTTGCGCAAGTAGGCTTTAGCCTTCTCAAAACCGCCAACATGTTCAAGACCGTACTTTGGTGTTACAAACTCAATAAGACCGACGCACTCGGCTTCGATGATAGACTTTTTCTTGGCGCGTACAAGGTCAATTGTCAGTCCTTCTTCATTGAGCGTAGCAGCCTTGATAACCGAGGAGATATGGACGCGGTTCAGACCGGAAGTAAGATGGGCAAGCTGCTCGTCGCTAATCTGCATCTTAAGACCGAGCACGCTGTTCCCAAATTCAGCTCTTATTTTCTCAAGCTGTTCATTGAACTTTTTTGTTTCTTCGTTAAGTCGATCGACACCTTCTTCGCGCAGAATACGTTCTGCCTTAACTTTGAACTCGGCCTTGAGTCGCTCGATTTCCCTTTCAGGACGGCCGTTGCGTCGCTTCGCTATCTCAGCTAACTCATAGCGGATATAATCCAATCGTTCGGCATAGTCTGGATATGGTACTCGAATGTGTGTCAGACGCGAATTTTCACGAAGATACCTTGAAATATCTGACAGATTTTCGGTAATGAAAATAACGATGTTGTCAGAGTTCAGTAAGCGCGCACTAGTCAACCAGCGCTGGAACATAACCAGTAAGTTCCGTTCGTCACTGCTGAGATAAGCCATTTCACCGGCTGGCACAAGTGTTTCAAGAAAATTAATAACGACGGCAACCTGATCGCTGCTGTAGAGGAATCGTTCGATCAGTCCCAGTGCCGGAACTGGATCGCGTGGTAGCGTTGTTAAAGCCTTTGCATCGGCAAGCGGATTGACGACCCGTAAGGTTGCCAAAAACTGCCGTTCAGCTTCTTGTGATCCAAAGGAAATTCCCTCACTTCGGTTGTAAAGTACAATGTGTTTGTTTCCAAGCATTTCTTGTTGGAGAAAAGTCACCAACCCCACATAGCCACGCTTGGCACGGGCTAAGTCATAGACATTATGATGCAGCAGGAAATGGCTTGCTTCGCCGGAAAAGTACTTACGCCCCATTTCCGCCGCCCAGTGCGGAAGTTGTTTGAGTTCATCAAGCGTCAGCAAGTGACGAGTAGCAGACATCGTGTGTTCTTGCATTTCAAGTCAGGTGTGGGAAACAGTTTCCGCGGGCTGGCTGCGCCGTGCTACCAACACAACGGCATAGACAGCAATGGCTTCCTGACGACCAACAGCGTCTTGCCCTTCGTTGGTCTTTGCCTTGATACTGACTGCATCATAAGGCAAACAGAGAACGGCGGCCAGACGTTCGCGCATGGCGTGGATGTAAGGCGCAAGCTTTGGTCGCTCGGCCAGAATGGAAGCATCTACGTTGACCACCTCAAAGCCGTGGGCAGTTACAAGCGCTGCGGCCCGTTGCAACAGGGCCAAACTGTTAGCGCCAGCCCACTGCGGATCGGTGTCAGGGAAATGCGTGCCGATGTCACCCAACGCCAACGCCCCTAGCAGAGCATCGGTAATTGCATGAGTTAGGGCGTCGGCATCCGAGTGACCAAGCAGGCCGCGTTCATAAGGAATAGTCACGCCGCCCAAAAGCAACGGGCGGCCTTCGACCAAACGGTGGATGTCATAGCCCATCCCAACCCGATACATTCCACCTCGCATCGCATTCCCAGCTCTCTGTGGCTATCTCAAAGGTACCGTTCCTGATGGTACTGGGTAGGGCACAAAACACTGGCGACAGCGCGCCTCATACAACCCCTCAGCTCCAACCACCACCCGCCGCTCGTCAGCAATAAGCCGCTGAGAAAAGTTGGCTGGATGTCCGCAGACAACACAGATCGCTTGAGGCTTACTTACGTACTCAGCAATCGCTAACAAATGGGGAATCGGCTCAAAAGGCTCTCCACGGTAGTCTAAGTCTAGTGCCGCCACAATGACGCGCCGTCCCTCCTGAGCCAGTTGGTGACAGACCGAGACTAGTCCCGGTCCTAAGAACTGTCCCTCGTCAATACCGACCACTTGGGTTTCTGGCCGTAGACATTTCAGAATGTCTTCGGCATTTTCAACAACTTCAGTTTCAAGGCGCAGAGAGCTATGGGACACGATAAAGTTGGCTTCATACCGGTTATCAAGCCGGGGTTTGAACGCTTGCACAACCTGACGGGCAATTAGCGCCCGCCGCAAGCGTGTAATAAGGGCTTCCGTTTTACCGGAAAACATACCGCCGGCAATGACTTCGATCCAGCCACGTGGACGTGTCGACAACTCCATGGACACGGAATTCCTTACAACCGTTGAGTCTAAAAGTTAGCGCCGGACGGGCGGCGCTGACGGCCTGGGTACTGGAGAAATAACTGCCACAATCAAGACCACTGCCACCGATAGCAACAGCGTAATAGCAAGCCACACAAGATGTCCACGAACAAACTGGCGCAGCCGCATCCATCGCCGGCGTAATAGCTTTGGCAACCCCCCGGAAGGGGTTGGAGGAGCGACCGGCTCGAACTCAAAGACCGGTGCCTCTGTTACCAGGGGAATCCGCGAGCGAACCCGGTTGTCCTGCACCACAGTTTCCGGGAATACAAGCTGTCGCCCGGCTGATACGCCAGCCGTAGGCTCAGAGGGAAGTTGGTTGCATTGGTCAGAAGAAACGGGTGTATCGGACATCAGGATTCAGTGCCGGCGCAATAAGATTGAGCTTTCGCTTACTCTAGGTGAAGTAGCCCATCGTGGCCAAGAACTCTGCATTGAGCACAGCAGCACCAGCAGCGCCACGCACTGTATTGTGTCCAAGGATTGTCATCTTGATGTCCAGTAGTGGGTCAGGTCGCACCCGTCCTACAATGCTGGCCATGCCGTATTCCAGATCGCGGTCCAGACGCGGTTGCGGACGGTCCGGTTCACGCCGCAGCACGATAGGACGTACCGGCGCGCTGGGCAGTGCTTGGACCTCTGCCGGGCCGCGAAAAGCCTCTAGAGCAGCACAGACTTCATCTACTGTTGCCGGCTGCCGGAGCTTGACGGAAGCGGCACAGAGATGGCCGTCTGTCACAGCTACCCGGTGGCAGTGGGCGCTGAGCCGTAGTGCAGCCGGCTCGATTCGGTCTCCGACAAGCCGCCCTAGGATTTTGCGTGGTTCAGTCTCTACCTTTTCTTCTTCACCGGCAATGTAGGGAATGACATTGTCTACGATGTCCAACGATGCCACCCCTGGGTAGCCTGCTCCGGAAATAGCCTGCATGGTTGCCACCATCACCATTTCCACTCCAAAGGCCCGTTCTAGTGCTGCCAATGGAAGCACGAGCGCCAAGGTTGTGCAGTTAGGGTTAGTGACTAGAAATCCCCTTGTCCAGTCACGGCGCTGCTGCTGAACGGGAATGAGACGTGCATGCTCAGGATTGATTTCCGGCACAAGCAAGGGCACATCTGCAGCCATACGGTGGGCGCTCGAGTTGCTGATGACAGGGTAACCGGCAGCCGCAAAAGCAGCTTCCGTTTCCACGGCTATTTCACTCGGTAGGCTGGAGAACACTAGGTCGCAATCCAGCGGTGGACGGCACGGCGCTAGGGTCAAGGCTGCAATCCGCTCTGGCAAAGGTGTAGGCAGCTTCCAGGCCACGGCTTCCCCATATCGTTTGCCCTCAGATCGGTCCGAAGCTGCAATGGCCGTGATGGTAAACCACGGGTGCTGCTCCAAAAGTTGAATGAAACGCTGCCCAACGGTGCCCGTTGCACCCAGGATACCTACCCGCCAGTGTTTCATGATGTTTCCTCGTAAGATGAGTTGTGTACCAATTGCCCGTGGCCTGGTGGCCGGTCTGCTGCCCGCCGCTGCTCGCGCAGGAGAAATCCCAGAAAGGCTAGATTGCCGATAAGATACCGCCGCCACAGTCGGCGCGGTTCCTGGAGCAGCCGAAAACTCCACTCCAAGCCGCATGACTGCATCCAGCGCGGTGCACGCCTACGTTTTCCGGCCAGAATATCGAAGTAACCACCAACGCCAAGCGCAAACCGCACCCCTGTTTGCGGGCCATACTGGGCCAACCACAGCTCCTGCTTGGGAGAACCCATAGCGGCAAAGAGCACATCGGCTCGGGTACTTCGGATGGATGCGGCGACTTCCCGGGAAGCTGCTTCTGGAAAGTAGCCATCACGGGCGCCGACAATGGCCAGCGTGGGAAACCGTTGTTGTAACCGCTCGCGGGCAGCCATCACGACTTCTCTTGTAGACCCAAGCAAATAGATGCGCCCTCCGTAGCGAGCACACCAAGACAACACACTTTCCATCACTTCCGGTGCAGCCACTCGCGCCACTAACCGTCCACCAAAGCAGGAAAACCACTGCGTTGCCCACACGACGGACATCCCATCAGCAGTGACTAGATCAGCCGTGGCCAGAGCCATCCGAAACTCGGCATTCCGCTCAGCCTCGAGCAAAATTGCAGCATTGACCACTGCCATGCGCCGAAAGTCGGCTTGCTGCAACCAAGCCGTAACCTGCCCTAGAGTTTCCTCAAGCGTAAGGTTGGCAACCGGCACACCAGCAAAGATTGCCCCCGGACGCTTCACGGTCATGGGCTGTTTGCCTCTTGTTGTAGTTGTTGCATTAGTGCGCGCAGCGTCGGCAGGCGGCGGTCCTTTTCCGACAGCAGCGGTTCTTGAATCCCCCAGTCAATACCAATCTCCGGATCGTTCCAGATGATGCCGATTTCGTCGCTGGGGTCATAAAGTGCCGTACATTTGTAAAGGACTTCGGCCGTCTCGCTAAGCACCCGAAAGCCGTGGACAAACCCCGGTGGAACATAAAGCTGACGAAAGTTCTCAGCCGACAGGTGTACTCCTAACCACCGCCCGAAGGTCGGAGAATCTTGGCGGATATCCACCACAACATCGAGAATTTCACCTGCAATCACCCGGATAAGCTTCCCCTGCGGCTGCCGCCACTGGGCGTGGAGGCCGCGTAGAGTCCCCTTGACCGAGCGGGAGTGATTATCCTGGACAAAGGTGACATCTAGGCCGGCTTGCGCGAATTTCGCCTGGTGGTAGGTTTCCAGGAAAAAGCCGCGTTCGTCCCGGAAGACCTTTGGCTCAATGAGGATGACCCCTGGGAGTTCCGTTGGAATGAAGTTCATGACCGATGTGATGTAGCTTTCTTGCGCATGGCGGCAACCAGGTTGGAAGCAAGGTGCAGGCTTTCAAACGTTCCAGCATCTGTCCACCAGCCGTCGAGGATTTCCCAAGTTAGTTCCCCGCGCGCAATGTAGGCATTGTTGACGTCTGTGATTTCGAGTTCGCCGCGCTCACTTGGGGTGAGAGTGCGGATGATGTCAAAGACGGTGGCATCATACATGTAGATGCCGGTCACGGCGTAAGGCGAGGCTGGCTGCGCTGGTTTTTCATCAATGCGCACAACCTGCGATCCCTTGAGAGTAGGCACACCAAAACGCTGCGGATCGGGAACTTCCTTGAGCAGAATCTTGGCTCCGCGTCTCTGCTCCCGAAAACGCGCCACCGGGCCGGCAATACTTTTCTCAATCACATTGTCGCCCAGTATAACAACAATCGGGCCACCGTCGGCAAAGTCTTCGGCAAGCGACAGCGCATCGGCAATACCACCTTCACCCTGCTGGTAAGTGTAACTCAACCGCTTGAGGCCGTGTTCTTTCCCATTGCCCAGAAGCTGTAGGAAGTCACCGGCTTTGTTCCCCCCCGTTACCAACAAGACATCATCTATACCGGCTTCAACCAGCGTTTGAATAGGGTAATAAATCATGGGTCGGTCATAGACCGGCAGAAGGTGCTTGTTGGTCACTTTTGTCAGTGGGTACAACCGCGTTCCAAGCCCCCCTGCCAGGATCACGCCTTTCATAGCTAGGTCTCCCTTATTGCTAGAGTACTGATTGCTAGAGTACTGAGCACAAGTTGCTGATCATGCCGTAAACGGAGAAACACCACGGCAAGGCTACCCGGTCTGCGCCTGACGATAGGGCAGCAGCACTGTAAAAACAGTTCCCTGCCCTGGCGTGCTTTCGACTGTAATCGTCCCACCGTGATCTGTGACAATCTGGCGTGTCACAGCCAGACCAAGCCCAATACCAGTGTCTTTGGTGGAAAAGTATGGATCAAATATGTGACTTAGATCGTTTGGCGCAATCCCCAAACCACTGTCTTTTACTCGCACCACCTGCCCAGTGGCGGCCGGCGCAATGTGAATGCATAGTTGTCCACCACGGGGCATCGCCTCAATGGCATTGATGACCAAGTTCGAGAAGCAAGATTTGAGCGAGTCGGCATCCGCTTCAATGGGTATCCCGTCAGTTTCATCCACACATGCGAGAGATATATGCTGGGCTTCGGCTTTGGAACGCACCATGTCCAGCACTGCTGCCATAAGCTCGCCCAGCTTAATCGGGCGTAGCGAAAGGGTTGCCGGACGACCGATTCGCAACACGTTGGTCACCAAAGTATTGAGGCGCACAATCTCATCTTTGACGGCAACCGTTAGCCGCTCGAAGGTTGCCCTTTCGGCCGGCTCTGATGGGGCGTAGCGAGTACGAATGTGGTCTATGGTGAGGTTGATGAAGTTCAGTGGGTTGCGAATTTCGTGGGCAATCCCAGAAGCTAACCGCCCGACAACAGCGGCCCGTTCGGCCTGATTCAGACGCTCTTCGAGCTCGCGGACTTCGCGTAACCGCTCCACCATAGCATTGAAGCGTGCCGCCAGTAGACCAATCTCATCCCGCCGATTGAGCTGGAGCTGGACGGTTAGGTCACCAGCTTCAACCCGGCGTGTGGCAGCAACAAGATCGCCAATCGGCTGGGTAAAGCGCCATACCAGGGCAACCGCCGCCACCAATGCCACAACAAGTGCAGCACCTGTCACGAGCAGGCGTTGCCGCGAAGTTCTGGTAATGGTCTCGGCCAAAGTCTGGGCAGACATGGTGACAACAACGTAGTTGCGTTCTGGAGTGCCATCCTTACTTAGCGCCTGAAAAGGAATAAACACCGTTCTGGCAAGGTTGCTTTCGGCAGTGCTAGCTGCCAGCGGGTCGCCTTCCTGCACCAGGTTTTCACCGGTTGGGAGCGCCAGGCACTGCCCACGCTCTGCACGTAAAGTGCTGTCCGTTACCACTCCGTTCGCATCCACGATAGCAATCCGCCGAATGCGCTGAAGTTGGTTGGGCGTAAGCTGCCGCGATCGAAGAAAGTCATCCAGGTAATCGCTCGTGCTGATGCTCTGTAAACCAACTTCTAGCGCCATCGTCAGTTGTGCCGTCTGAACTTCAACTTGGTTCAGAATCTGGCGTTCAGCGCGGCGGTTGAGTTCATACAGCACAACCACCATGCCAATGATGACAATCGAGAGAAGAGCAGCCAGCCGAAGGCGAAGATCAAGGTAGCGCGGCATTCGTTGCGGTCTGTCGGAGAGGCGTCCGCAATCCCTTGGAGACGTTCTTAAAACCAAAGGGCGAGCGTGGCTGACATAACGACATTCACCAAGGACAACGGTAGCAAGAACTTCCAGCCAAGATTCATCAACTGGTCATAGCGCAGGCGGGGCGATGAGGCCCGCAGCCAGACATAGAGAAACAAAAACAGAGCTACTTTCAAAACAAAGTACACCGGCCCTAGCCAAGGCATCTGCGCTACGCCCGGCCCTTGCCAACCACCCAAAAACAGGGTCGTTGCCATAGCTGCTGCCGTGACCATGTTGGCGTACTCTGCCATGAAGAACATGGCGAATTTCATAGAGCTGTATTCGGTGTGGAAACCCGCCACGAGTTCACTTTCGGCTTCGGGCAAATCAAAGGGGGCGCGGTTGGTTTCCGCAATCATGCTGATGAGAAACACAAAGAAGCCTATCGGCTGAAACCAGAAGACGTGCCAGCCCAGTCCCCAGGCGCCCCCCTGCCGTTCCACAATCGTGACGAGATCGAGCGAACCAGCCTGGATCAGAACCCCAATGATGGAAAGCGACATTGCTAGCTCGTAGCTCACCAGTTGCGCCGAAGAACGCAATCCACCAAGCAGGCTGTACTTGTTGTTCGAGGCATAACCGGCCATGACGATGCCGTAGACCCCCATGCCCGTCATTGCCAGCACTGCCAGCAAGCCGACGTTGATACTCGTAACGTAGAGCGTCACAGGCCGGTCAAGGAACGGCAGGCTCACTTCCCCGCCAACCGGGATCAACACAAAGGTCATCAGCGCTGGCACAAGCGACAGCGCTGGCGCCATAACGTAGAGAAACTTGTCGGCGTCAAGGGGAATCAGGTCCTCCTTGAAGATAAACTTCAGGCCATCGGCAATAGGCTGAAGCAAGCCAAAGGGGCCTACCCGGTTGGGGCCATAGCGCATTTGGATAAATGCCAACAGCCGGCGCTCGATGAAGGATAGATACGCCACCGTCGTCATGAGCAGGACGAAACCAATGGCGATTTTTATACTCCAGGCAAGCAGTTGCTCGGTAAGCAGCATTGGTTTGACCAGTAGTCAGCACCTCAGCAAATGGGGGTGTGTATACTGGCATACCCTATCACTGCCCGCTTCTTGTGCAAACCCTTCCCAAACCAGCTGCCATTTGGCAGACTCCTTCGCCAGGCAATCTTTTGAAGAAACCAAAGTACATGCCGTATTCCAATTTCTGTCCAGCCTGTGGCGAGGCGCTACCGTTGCTGCCTGACAGATGGCAAGAGCGGATTTGGATCAAGCTCACCGGATGCCGATGTCCAGCCTGTGGTTATCGCCTTCGTGAAGGGCATTGGAAAAGCTTTGGGCTGGGGATGGGGTTGGGCCTGGTGGTGGGCCTAGGGCTAACCACCAGGCAGGCAGTGCAACCTGCCCCACCTCTTCCACTGCTCACCACCGGGCATTTGCTCGTGGGTAGAAGCCCAGACCGGGCAGAAGCGGTTTCTGAAACTCCTGGGACAACCATTTCCCGTGAGCGCCATCGCTGCGGTGCTCCGACCAAAAAAGGTACACCTTGCCAGCGGTGGGTCAGCGGCACAACGGGCTACTGTTGGCAACATCGGAGAAACTGATCCCGAAGATAGCTAGCAAAAACCCTACCAAGGGTGAGCTCCCAAAAGTTTGTGTAGGCAGGGATGGCACGCCGGTCGCACCCGACAACGGAGTTTGAAGCGCTGCACTGGACGCAGGGACGGCGCTATGTCGCTGGCCTCGATGAAGTCGGACGGGGGGCATGGGCAGGACCGGTAGTGGCTGCTGCCGTTGTTCTCAACCCTGCAGCGATTCCTGAAGGCATCCGAGACTCCAAGCAGCTTACCCCCTTGCAACGGAAAAGGCTTGCCCACCAGATTGAAGTAGCCGCGTATGGGATTGGTCTCGGCGTGGTAGAGGCAAACATCATTGATCGAACAAACATTCTCGAAGCCACCCGCCGGGCAATGCAACAGGCGCTGGCAAAGCTCCCCCTCAAGCCAGATGCTTTGTTGGTTGATGCTCTAGAGCTTCCAGCCGTAGAGATTCCCCAGCAAGCCATCGTTCAAGGCGACGTTCGCTCTGTCTCTATTGCCGCAGCCTCTATCGTAGCCAAAGTCTACCGCGACCAACTTATGGAAAGGCTCGATGCCTGTTACCCAGTGTACGGATTTGCACGTCACAAAGGGTATGGAACCGCATACCATCAACGTCAACTCGATCTTTGGGGGCCGAGTCCTATTCACCGGTTAACCTTTCGTGGGGTTGGTCCTAGGCCTCTCAAAAGGAATCGGTAAGTTATTGATTTTGCAAAACTTAAGAAAGATCAGCCGAATCTTTCGGCGTTTGACAGCACCTGCCCCCTGTGGTACTTTTAGCGCTCTATTAGCCTAGAGCTTCCATCGTCGCCACACCTTTCACCGGCCTTCACCGTAACGGGAGCCATGCCATGTCCTATACAAAAGCCAACGATCTACGAAAAGCCGAGAAGCTCGTTCAAAAGGGCAAGATCAAGGAAGCGATCAAGGAATATGAGCTCTTGGTCGCGTCAAATCCAGGTGATACCAACCTGCTCAACATTCTCGGCGACCTGTACGTCCGGGATGGGCGGAATGAAGACGCAATTGTTACCTTCGTCAAACTAGCTGAAGTCACCCTTCGCGACGGACACACACCACGGGCTATTGCTGTCTACAAAAAAATCTACAAACTGGCTCCTGGGAATACGGATGTTGCCCTGAAACTGGCGGAACTTTACGCCCGCCAGAATTTGATATCGGAAGCTCGCAAGCAGTACCTCGAAGTTGCTGATTATTACACGAAAAACGGCCGTACCCGTCAGGCGCTCGAATTCCTACAGCGCGTTGCCGACCTTGACCCGGAAAACGTCTCTGCCCGGGTACGATTGGCTGAAAACTACCAGCGCGAAGGGATGATTGAGCAGGCAATCGAAGCCTATATTGCTGCCGGGACTCACCTTGTGCGCAAATCTAGCCTGGCTGAAGCCCAACAGGTCTTCCAACGGGTTCTCGAGCTCAACCCCCTCAGCATGCCAGCGCTCAACTCCCTGGCAACCATCTACACCAAACAGGGAGACCCACAGCGCGCTGTTGAACTGCTTGAAAATGCTACCCGCCAAAACCCGGACAATGTTGATTTGCTAATCCTGAGTGGGCGCATTTACCTTCAGGCCGATCTTCTGGAAGAAGCGGAGAAGGCACTGCTCAAACTGCTCAAAGTTGACAAAAGCCGCTTTGAGTATGTCCTGACTCTGGCTCAAAAATTTGCTGAGAAGGGCCATTTTGACCGGGCTGTGAGTTTGGTAGAACAATGTGTCGAGCCAATGGTCACCCGGCGACAGGAAACGCGCGGGGTAGAGCTACTCAAGTCCATTCTTGAGACTGATCCCTATCATGTTGCTGCCCACCAGTGCATAGCGACACTTTACAAACGGCTAGGCGAAAGCAATGAGTTGTCGGGAACGCTCAAGGCCCTGGCCCAAGCGGCCATGCACCACAACAGACGTGACATCGCCGAACAGGCACTCAAAGAGCTCATTGAACTTGAGCCGAATGAGCCAGCCCACTTGGAACTGATGCGGCGCTGGGGCTTTACAAGTACGGTCAGTCCGACCATCGCCGAACGCGATCGCCTAATCAGTGCTCCCATCTACGCAGGTGGGGTTGGGCAGCGGGTGGAATTCGTTGATATTTCAACACCAAATCAGCCGCTCACACCGACAGTCAGTCCAGCTCCTGACTTTGGCTACACCTCTGGGTCAGGTTTTCAAATCCCGTCGCCGGAAACCTACCAGCCGCCAGTACAATCTGGCTTTGGCCTTAGCGGGACAACCAGTAGCTGGATGGATTCACCTGGGTCAGGGTTTGACCTTGGATTCAATGGTATGCAGAGTGGCGGCTTCAGCATACCAAGCAGCGGCTTTGAGCCATGGAGTGCACCTCCTCCAAGTAGCTATGCACCGTCTGCTGTATCAGAGCATCTCCCAGAAGACGTACGGCGGCTCAAAGGTGATGCTGAGCGCTTTGCCAAGTTGGGCATGCCAGACCAAGCAATCCGCTTGCTCCACGAAGCCATCAGTCAAGCGCCGAACAGTATCGAGTTGCGGCTGCTTTTGAAGCAACTCTATTCTGACATCGGACAGCCTCAAGAAGCAGCTCAGCAAGCAGTTGCCCTAGCTTCTCTCTATGCCCAGCAAGGAGACTACACGCAAAGCCAGCGTTACCAGCAGGAAGCCCAACTGACGATGGGTTCTCTTCCGCAGAGCTTTGCCCCGCCGCCGCCAACTACCGGCACATCACCGCTCTCTGTTACGCCGGTGGCACCTTCTCCAAGCGGCGATGAAGTTGAGATAGACATCAGTGGCGAGATGCAGACGCCAGTTTCGGCGCCACTTGGCAGCTCAACCGGGAGCGAATTTGGTTACACAAGCGGCAGCGGCTTCATTGTTCCAACCGAGGCAATTTATTCCGGCCCAGCTCATTTCCCGACAACGCCACCTTCAGAGACACCGTTTACCATCCAAGAGTCGGCCTTTGACTTGAGCACGGAACAAACAAGCAGTGCCTTTGCCTCGGTGACAGAAGAAAAACTGCGGGAGCAGTTGGAGGGGATAAACTTTTACATCGCACAAGGCTTCTACGATATTGCCCGTGATAACTTAGCTAAGCTAAGCCTTGAATTTCCCAACCACCCTGAAATTCTTGCTCTGCTTGCCAAGGTTCAAACTCCTGCCCCACAGACTACCTCCGAGCCAACCTTGGCAAGCTTGGCCATTGCAACCAATGCGCCGGCAGAAGTTCCTGTCTCCCAGCCAGAATCCATTGGTTCACTGATGAATGGCTTGGTGAGCGAGCTCGAAAAAGCCCTCGAAGAACTTGAAATGGGCCACTTCGATGCGCCAGCCGTCACCAACCTGGCAGCCAAACCTGAAGAGCCAGTAGACAAGACGCCAACCGGACCGCTCTTTTTGGGTGAGTCTGGGTTGCAGGATGTTTTCAACGAGTTCAAGCAGAGTGTAGAAGCAGAAGTAGAGGTCACGCCAGACTTTGAAACGCACTACAACTTGGGTTTGGCGTACAAGGAGATGGAGCTCTACGACGAGGCCATCGAAGAGTTCCAGACTGCCTTCCGTGGGACCGATCCCAACTCCCCGGACCCACACTACTTCCAAGTCTGCAACATGCTAGGCCTGTGCTTTATGGCTAAAAATGAGCCACAACTGGCCACGGTGTGGTTCAAGCGCGGCGTCGAGGCCCCTGGCCGAACGGAAGATGAATACCAAGCCATGCGCTACGACCTTGCTCTAGCCTACGAGCAGATGGGTCGCTATGACCTCGCCCTTGAAGTGTTTGAAACCGTTTACGCTGTAGACATCAACTACCGCGAAGTTGCCGAGAAAATCGCCGAGCTGCGGCAGCGTGTCAAACATTGACCACATGTTGCGCTGGGTCTTGTCCGGTGTCTGTCAAGTTAACGGCCACTCTCCTGATAATGCTGTGTTTTGAAGTTGGCCTGCTGCTTGCCGTCATCCCTTGGACACACTACTGGGAAAACAACTTTTTCCTTTTCTGGCTGACGGCACGTTTCCCAGGAAGCCAGCTCGCTGCCGTGATCCAAAGCGGCTACGTGCGTGGCGCTGTCACCGGTATCGGGCTTGCCAACATTGTTCTTGGTTTTCTTGAAATTGCCAGTTTTCGTCGGCTTCCCAGGGAAGCGTAAACACCTACTCGCCAATATCGATCGCTTTGCTTTTTGCTAGTTCGGCGCGGAAGACAGCTAGCTGAGCAGTCGGAATCTGCCAGTTGGCGTCGAGAGGTACGCTGGCCGGGCGAAGCCAGTCCGATCCCTTGGGTAGAGTACGCCACCAAGTGGCATATCGCGCAATCACAGCCTCTCGGTCACGCTCGTCAGCTAGGTAAAAGAACCCAAAATCTTCTCCTGAAACACTCCGCAGGGCATCGTAGGCAAAGTACCGAACAGCCGGATACTGATCGCGCAATGCCTCGATAAGAAAAGGAATTGCCCACTTGCGGTCACGGGCGCGTCCATCGGCGCCACTTGTCCCCAGCGCCCAGGCGGCTGTCACACGCGCTGAAGGGTCAGGGCTGAAAAGCTCGCGTACGATTTCCGACATTCTGGCTTCCGGGCGAGCTGTGTTGGCTTTGGAAAGCGCATACTGCGGGCCATACCACTGCGTCATGTAGTGTGCAGCCCAAGCGGCGCTTTCCCCAGGATGGCACATATTGCAGCCGTTAGGTAGGTTGATTGAAAGACTTTTGTCCGGCTCAGGATTGAGAATGCGATGGGTTCGTTTAGCTGTAAGCAATCCAAAGGAAATGCGGGGTCGGTGGCATTCGTAGCAGGCACTGCCGCTGCTGTCGGCTGGATGATGGGTATGGGCCTCTAAGTTAGCAGCAATGTCGGTGTGACATTGAGTACATGACTTGTTCCCCCGCATCTCATCATGCATCAAGGATTGCTGGCGGCCTTTGTGGACATCGTGGCAGCTTATGCATGTCATGTTCCCTTCAGTATGGCATTTGCTCATCAGCAAGCCTTGGTACTCATAGGCCGTCAGGCGTGGTGTGCCATCTGGGTAAAAGCGCGGGGCGAAACTGTAGTCACCAACTTTGGCCGTGGCGTCCAGCGGACGATAGTACTTCGATAAATCTTCGCCAGGCGTATAGGGGTCGCCCTTAGCCATGATTTCTCGGATGTTGTTGATTTCAGCCGGCAGCCGTTGGCCATGACAGTGGCCGCACACCTGGGTGTTGGTGCGTTTGTCCAGTCTGGCTTGATTGACGATGGTCGGGTCATCTGCCCGCGCTTGCCGGCGTAGCCACGTCCATCCAAAAGCTTGATTTTTTTCGACGTGCAGTTTCCCTGGGCCATGGCAGGCTTCGCAACCAATCCCCAGTTCCTCAACTTTGGTGTTGACAAACTGCCCAGTTTTCAAATCCATGCCGGGGTTACCTTTGACGTTGTGGCAAAAAATGCAGTTGTTATTCCACACACTGGTGTGGCGGCTGAAATCAGGCAAATCCGGGTGCAGAAACAGCCCCTGCAAGTTGAACCAGTACTTCTTCTCAATGTTCCAAGCAATTGGCAGGCGGTAAAACGTCGTTCCAACTTGGGTGACGTACTGTTGAAAACGGCGTGATCCGATGGTGCGGACAATTTTTGCCACACCCATGCGGCCGCTCGGGTCGAGCGTTTCCATGAAAAATTCATCCCCCTGCCGGAACATCCGCGAAGTAATTCCCTGGTAGGTGTAGGTAGCATTGTTGAAGTCTCCGACTACGGTCTCCGGCGTTGCTGGCTGCGTCATTTTGTGGTGATGCGATTGTGACCAGTGCTCGAACTGCTCCCGATGGCAAGCCCGACAGCTTTCTGAACCTATGTAGGCCACCTGTGACAGATCAGGTGCATACCTACGCAGCTCTTCTATCTGCTGATACCAAAGCAACCAAACCAGTCCAGCCAGAAGGCCACCGCCGAGAATTATGCTGACTTTAAGTGCAGCCGCCTTTGAGACCATGTGGACTTCCAGAACAGAATTTTACGGTTCTGGGCGGAAGGGCCGTTCGAGATACTGCTGGGCCTGCTGACGGACAACGGCATCATCGCTCGCCTCAAGCACTTTCCTGTATTCGGCTACAGCACGGTCGCGCTGGCCCAACGCATCGTACGCATTGCCCTTCTTGAGCGCAGCCCAAGCTTCCACCCACCGTGGACGCAAATCACCGTCCAGCGCTTCGTCAAAGGCATCCCGGGCCTTTTCATAGTTTCGCTGGCTTAGATATAGCAGACCAAGATTGTACCATGCCCAACTGCTGTAGCGATTGACCCGAATAGCAGCCTCAAATTGTTGCTGTGCCTCGGCTAACTCACCGTCCTCGATGTGTTGGATGCCACGTCGCACAACAACGGCCACTCGCAGTTCATCCGAAATACGGAGAATCTTCACATCCGGATCAATCAACAGGTCACGCGGCTCAGAAGTAGAGGTTAGGCTAAAGCTGGTTTCCCGTCCATCAAACTGGAGCGTAGCCCGCTCTGCACTGCCCTTTTTGGTTTCTAAGGTCACTTCAACCGGCATGCGGAAGCTTTCCAGTTGCTGGGCAAGTGTACCGCGCATGCGATATGTGCCGCCTGGGATTCGCAAAATCTTGTAATCCGGCACAAACTCTGGAACGCCTGTTGAGTCTACCCACAAGGCAAAAAACCAACGCAAGTCTCGGCCAGCCACCTGGGTAGCAAGGTTTTCAAAATCGTTCAGGCTGATGTTTTGGCCAAAGTACTGGGCATAGCAGGTTGTCAACAGCCGAAAGAATGTCTCATCACCCAACAGGATGCGCAGCATCCGAAAGACAAACGCTCCCTTGTAGAACATAATCGAGCGGTAGGCTGCCGATTGGTCATCCAGCTCAGCCGGGGCGCGCCGCAGCGATGATTGTGATTCAAAGGCCAGCGCCCGCTCTAAAAAATCACGGGCCAGTTCACGCAACTCCGCCTCATTGCGTCGGCTTTCCTCTACTAACAGGTAAGCATAGGTCGCCAAACCGTGGGACAGCCAGGCATCGTCAAATGACTTGAGCGCCACCGCTTGCCCCCACCATTGGAAAGCGACTTCCCGGCAGAGCAGTTCACGGGGTAGCTCACGAGTCCGAAACACCCGCGCGGCCAGCAAGGTTATGCCGGCGCTCGTCGAACTCTCTAGGCTTTCGTCATCAATTTCGGCTAGGGCCAGGGTAGGCCCAAAAGCATATTGCCCAAAGCTCTGCTCATAGCGCTCAAGCGCCTGGGCAGCGATGTCGGCATACTCAGCCGCACGGACTTCATTACCAGGGCGAACATACACCCGGATTTCTGTTGCACCCTGCTGTCGGGTCTGCACCTGGTAGCGCCCGACAGCCACGTTGCCAAACAGCACACTTTTTGCCGAGGCAAACGACCAGCGGATACGCAGCCCTGTGCCACCGGGCAACGCCGGCGCAGATTGCGGTAGAAAAGCCCCCGCGGCGTCCACCGGAGAGGCTGTCAGAAAAGCAGGCAGAAAGGTGTCTGATGGCCGCCGCGGGCGCGAACGTGGTGCCGGACGAGGGGTAGCCGGCGCCGGACTCGGCTGTCGCTCCGGTTCAAGAGGAGGCACTCCCGGCCCTGTCACCGGCTGCTTTGTCTGAAAGCCATAACCGACTACTGTCAACCCGTCGGGAACCGTTAGGTTCAGCGTAAAGGTTGCCGTATCGGCAGCATAGCCGTGGAAGGGAAACCATCGTCCGCCGTAGAGCAGATAGCTCACACCATCTGGGCCAATATAGGCCAAACGCTTGTTGGTCAGTACGCCTCCTTCAGGCGACAAAAGCTGTCCGGCATACTCAACAATGACAACAAACGGTATACCGGGCGTGGTTGCCCGTGGCAGTGCAATCCGCAAGTCGAGGTCACGGAGCCGATCTTGGGTAAACTGAAGTGGCTGAAGGTTTTCATCCAGGACGCGCCGGACTTCAAGCGCCCCGTTGAATTCAAAGACAACCGACTGCACAGGGCGTCTGGCATCCATCTTGACCTTGGCGCGGGCAACCAAGGTTTGTGTGCTTGGAATAATCTCAGCGTCAATCTGGTAGTCCAGAATATCCAGCGGGTCATCAGCCGGAGCGGCCCAGACCGTCAGGCAGCCTGCCAGAACGGCGAGTAGCCACAGCCCCAGACGCCGGGCTACTTTCCAAAAAGCATGCGCCATTTTTCATCTACCTTGCGCTGAATCTCGGCCGTCATGCGGTTTTCCCGCGGCCATGGGCGAGTAAAGCCCTCACTTGGCCACTTGCGTGTAGCATCAATACCCATCTTCGAGCCATAGGCCGGCAACCGGGAAGCATGATCAAGGGCATCCACCGGGCCGAGAGTAAACTGAATGTCGCGCTCTGGGTCTATGTTGTTGAGGACATACCACGCCACATAGCTTGGGTCATGAACCGGGACATCATCATCCACTACGATGATGACCTTCGTAAACATAAGCTGTCCAGTTCCCCACAGAGCGTGCATAATCTTGCGGGCATGCCCTGGATACGCTTTCCGGATGGAAACAATCGCCAGGTTGTGAAATACGCCTTCAAAGGGCAAGTGCATGTCCACGATTTCCGGGAACTGCCGGCGTAGTACCGGCTTGGCAATTTCGCCGACGGCTTCTCCCATCCAGCAGTCTTCCATGGGCGGCCGCCCGACAATTGTCGTCTGGTAAATCGGACTGCGGCGGTGCGTAACACATGTAACGTGAAACACCGGATAGTTGTCCGCTTCCGTGTAAAAGCCGGTGTGATCGCCAAAGGGACCTTCAGTACGGAGTTCCTGCGGATCAACGTAGCCTTCCAAAACGATTTCCGCCGTGGCCGGGACTTCCAGATCATTTGTCAGGCACTTGACCATTGGCACCGGCTTTCCGCGTAGGAAGCCGGCCAGCAGCATTTCATCCACGTCATCCGGCAACGGGAAAATAGCAGCAAAGGTCAGAACAGGATCGCCGCCAATGGCGACCGATACCGGCATGCGTTCACCGCGCTCTAGCGCCGTGCGCCAGTGTGAAGCGCCATGCTTGTGAATCTGCCAGTGCATGCCAGTCGTGCATGCGTCATACAGTTGCATGCGGTACATGCCTACATTGCGCCGTCCCGTCACAGGATGAGATGTAAACACCAGCGGAAAGGTGATGAAGCGCCCCCCGTCTTCGGGCCAACACTGGAGAACAGGCAGGCGGCGCAGATCAAATTCACCTTCCCGCAAGACAACTTCTTGGCACGGCCCACGCTTCACCCGTTTTGGAAAAACTGCCCCCAGCTCGGCAAATTTCGGCAATAGCTTGACTTTTTCCAAAATGCCCTGCGGTGATTTGAAATCCAGAATTTCATTGAGGCGCTCGGCAATGTCGGCATAGCTTTTGACCCCTAACGCCATGAGCATCCGCCGCCGACTCCCTAAAGCATTGATAAGCACCGGAATAGGCGACTCTTCGACATTCTCAAACAGCAGCGCTGGCCCACCGGCCTTTGACACGCGGTCGGTGATTTCTGTGATTTCGAGATAGCAGGACACTGGTGTTTTGATGCGCTTAAGCTCTCCGGCTTGCTCCAAGTCCCGGATAAACTCGCGCAGGTCTTCATACGGCATGGTGTGAGATTAACCCAAGATAGCACTGCACCGCACGGATGGCTTCAACAGCCGTGCAGCGTAGCGTGAGACTACTGCAATCTGAGTGCAACGGGAAACAGTTTCGGGAGAGTCAACTTTGACAGGATGCAGGCAAAGAGACACAAAAAAAGCAAGTGAGACAGCTACTCACTTGCTTTTTGTGTTGGTGGAGGTAAGCGGGTTCGAACCGCTGACCTCTGCAATGCCATTGCAGCGCTCTCCCAGCTGAGCTATACCCCCACAAATGCTTTTACCGACTAGAGGTCGGCTTGCCGAGAGGAATACTATTTAAACTGCGTTACTGTTGTCAAGTCCCTTTAGGCGATACACTTGTGGCGCCATCATTGCTGCTAGGTGCTGAGTTACACGCACAAAAGCTTCGACAGACAACGTTTCCGGCCGACTCGCCGGTGCAACGCCTGCTTTTGCCAGGGCCTCTTCCAAAGCTGCTCGCGGAAGGCCAAGCTGCGTCAAACTTCCACCGAGCATTTTGCGACGTTGGCCGAAAGCGGCGCTGACAACCTGATAGAAGTATGGCGTCAGCTCTGGCGGTACGACCGGCGTTGAGCGCGGCGCCAACCGCACAACCGAAGACATTACCTTCGGCGGCGGCTGGAAGGCAGTTGGCGGAACATCAAACAGCCGTGTTACTTCACAGGCTGCCTGCACGATAACGGAAAAATAACCGTAGTCTTTCGTGCCAGGCGTTGCTGCCAGCCGCCATACAACTTCCCGCTGGAGCATAAGCACAATGTCCGTCCAGAGATGGCGCTCAGCCAGAAGTTTCTCTACGATTGGCGTCGAAAGGTTGTAGGGCACGTTGGCTACGACCTTGACCGGTGAAGCCATCAGCCCCCACGCTTCCCGGGCCTCTGTTACACATGCGGCAAGATCAACCTTCAGTACGTCGCCAACATACAAGCGCCAGCGCCGCCCGGCAAACCGCGTGGTCAGCCAAGCTGCTAGATCGCGATCAAGCTCAAAAGCCACAACACCGGCTGCCTGTTCCAAGAGCACTTCGGTCAAGGCCCCACGTCCGGGTCCAATCTCGACAACTAGGTCGTCCTGCCCAACTTGGGCTACAGCAACCATGCGCTGCGGAAGCTGCTTGTCGCGCAAAAAGTGCTGACCAAAACGTTTACGCGGTGGTGGCAAATCAGAAGAAGCCATAGCCCTTGCCGGATTATGTTAGCAGGTACAAGAAAAAAGCGCCGACAAGTTTGTCGGCGCTTCCCGTGCGAAAACAATCTGCCACTTAGGCAACACGCCGCAGGTTAGGCCGGCTGGCTACCTTCACAACTTCTGCTCTTACCGATTCTACCTTTGTCGGCATCAAGGTCGAACAACGGTACAGGTCTTTGATTGAAGAGGACCGAGCGTAGTAAGGTCCAACCATCTTCCATTGCTGGGTGTCAAAGGCCCGATGTGCACCACAGTCGAGACACATCCGATAGGTTTCTTGGTTGATTGTAAAGGGCCGGCTCATATTCGTATGCCAGCACCCAAAAATGCGGTGATAAATGTTTTCAATAAGCGCGATGGCACGCCGGAAAGTTTCCTTCGGCCACGTGATCTCAGGGAATTGTGGCAACGCTGATGTGAATAACTTGACCTGCACTTGCATGGCGGATTCCCCCTTTCTTCAACAACTTGGAAGCCCACCACCCATAGGTGCTGACCGCGGGTGCTGGATAGAACCTGCCTTGCGCAAAAACGCCGGCAACCTTTCAAGACGCTGGGAGAAACCAAAAGGTTCGCTCGTTTTACCGAGTCACTGCCGAATCACAAATCCCGGAAGACTAAACCTTCATCTGCTTGCTTCTAAACCGAGTTTTCAAAGATGATGCAGACATTTTACAACGTCTCTGTCCTTGTTACAGGTGCAGCATCCGGCATTGGGCGGGCCACAGCTCTGGCCTTTGCGGCTGCTGGCGCTAAGGTACTTGTTGTCGACCGGCAGGCTGAAGGCAGTGCCGAAACGGTCTCCCAAATTGAGGCTGCTGGGGGACAGGCCATATCTGCCGTCGTGGATGTCACCGACGCCGACGCTGTTGCCGACTTGGTCAAAACGGCAGTGCACGCCTTTGGCAGACTGGATGTTGCTGTCAACAATGCCGGCATCTTAGGCGCACCGGCCCCTCTGCATGACACCGACGAAGACCGCTTTGAGCAAGTGCTGAATGTCAATCTACGTGGCGTTTTTTTGTGTATGAAGTACGAAATCCGCCAGATGCTCAAACAAGGCGGCGGACGGATCGTCAACGTTGCTTCACTGGCTGGACTTGTGGGCTTTTCGGGCTTTGCCCCTTATGCGGCCAGCAAACATGCCGTGCTCGGCCTAACCAAAACGGCAGCTCTGGAGTACGCCAAGTCAAACATCCGCATCAATGCCGTGTGCCCCTCTATCATTGAAACGCCCATGACGACCGGCGATCACATTCCGCCCGACCTGATGGCCAAGTACCTCAGTGTCCATCCTATGCGCCGAGCCGGCAAACCGGAAGAAGTCGCCAACGCCATCCTGTGGCTGGCTTCCGAAGGAGCTTCCTTCATCAATGGCGTTGCCCTCACCGTAGACGGTGGCGCCTTTGCCCAGTAAGACTTGTGAGCCTGGGCCGGCACAGAACTAAGCTGCACTTCAAATGAACCATTGGGCTAGTTAGCTAAGACATCGAGCGGCACTTCCCGGCTGGCGACATTGTGGGCAAAATCTTCAGCCGTCACGAGCAGGACATACCGCCCCGTAGGCAACCCTGGCGGCAGCCGGAACACCCCGACGTTTGTCTTGCGCTGGGCATCCCATCGGACCGGTACGGGCAACCCACCGGCCAGCCGCACGGCAATGCGCCGGGTATCGGCATCAGCAGCTACCAGAACCTCGATGTCTTCGCCGGCGCGGGCCTTTGTCGGCTTGATGGTTACCTGTAACTGCGGCGGACGGCTGTCGATCGTAAAACCCTTTTCCTCCTGGAAAACCTGCCCGTGGACATCGGTCAGAATTAGCCGACAGCGGTAACGCCCATCTTGCATCGTCTTCGGGGCCAGAAAACGGGTTTCCCATACATCTTCTGAAGGGAGATAGGTCAGTGGTTTGGTCAATCCAAAGGGAAAGACGGCGACAACCGAGCGGATCGAAGCGTCTGTCCGTACACGCAGCACCGGATCGCCCGGCTTGATGACCCGTGGGCGCAGTAAAGCCCGTGGTGCGGCCAGAAAAGCCGTGTAAGGTGTGACGATGTTGTACTTTTTCGAGAGCGCGATGACCTCGGCAATGAGCGCCTCGTCTTCGCCATCGAGCGCCATCCGGCGCAGCAGGGCGCTAATGCGTTCCTGTGCCCACAGGCGGGGTAGGTGGGCATGTGTGGTATCGCGTTCCGGGAAGGCGCCGGTTGTCGTCGCCGTGACCAACCGGCCGGACTGTGTGCCGCTGACCGTACATTCCACATGCGCTACTGGCCGCCGATAGCGCCCTACGAAGCTGACCCGCGAGCCATCGTAACCGGTTATTTCTTCAGCAGGATACACAGCATAAGCGTTGTCCAGGTCACTGAGGCGCAGGCTGAGGCCCTCAACCGGACGCTGCCCAACCTTGGCAAAGAAGGCCTCCAGCCGAAAGGTCAGGTCGTCTGTTTCACGCCCAAACTCACTGACACCCCGGCTGACCCGCGCCAACTCACCGAGAAATTCCCGGTTGGCATCCGCGCCCACGCCAAAGGCAAAGACCCGTACCGGCGGGCCTCCCTTGGCATTGGCTTCGGCAAAGTCCCGGATGAGCTTGCTCCCACGTGTAGTCGTCAAGGTCGGATTGCCGTCCGTAATCATGATGATGGCTCGCTCATCTCCCGGCAAAGCCTTTGCTAGCGCAAGTCCATGCTGGAGAGCCTTGGCAAAGTCCGTCCCGCCACTTAGGTAACTGCGCCGGATGAAATCCAGCGCCTGCGTCGTGTTTTCTGCCGTCCCCCTCTGGGGCGTCGCCGCCAATACCTGTACGTCGTCGTTGAACAGTACGAGATTGAAGTGGTCTTCCGGGCGCAACGACTTCAAAAAAAGACTACAGGCTTCGTAAGCCCGGTCGAGCTTTTCAAAATTCATCGAAAGTGATGTATCCAGCATCAACACGACTGACCGCGGCGGGGCCGGTATCTGCCCGAAGTCGCTGGCCGGTTGCCCCCGCTCGTTGAGCAGGGCCGACACTTCAAAATAGCCATCCTCATCCGGCTTTGTCCGATGGGGATCACGCATGTCATAGGCCAGCAGTGGCTCTGGCGAACGATAGGCAATCAGACTGGCAGTAGTGCGGGATACATCGAGGCCATAGTCAAAGGCTAGGTCTTGGGTCAGCACCACGCCTGTACCCTGGTACTCGGCCACCACACGGTTGACGCCTATCGGCGTCACATGAAGCGGGTAAGCCGTATCGCGTTGCCGAAAGCCCACCAGGGGAAACCCGCTCGTGATGTCCACGCGAATGGACAGGCTGCCGACTACTTGCTGGCCGTACTGGGAAGGCTTGAAGGGGAGCGAAAAGAAAGACCGCAACCCGGCAACCGGCACAGCCTCGACATATTCCAGCTCAACCCGTTTGGTTCCGTAAGCCGGAATGGGCACAAGACGGACGGTAAAGGCGGTTGTTCCACCAGCTTCGTCTTCCTGTGTGACCAGTCCCGGGTCAATGGCCTGCCGCTTGAGTTCGGCGTAAACTTCCTGGGCACGCGGCAGTTCGAGCATGACGCCTGGAATCCGTACATCGCCATCCCAAACGGCAAAATCAGCAATCGCCCCACTTGTCGGCAGGCGAAAGATGTACTTCCCTTCCAACGGCTGATTTGTCCGGTTGGCATAAATCTGGACAATGCGCACCCGTGCGAACTGTTGATCAATGCGGATGTCCACCCGCATGTCATCCAAGGCGATGCGGGTCGGATCGGGCCTGGCTTCATCGCCGGGCAGAACGACGCCCGACTGGGCTGCCGCCGGAAGCCCTCCACCGGCAATGACCAGCCACAGGACAGGCAAAACCCAACGTGCCCAGCCGAGCAGCCGGACCCAGTGCAGATGGTAAACGTGTGGGAGCATGGTCTTGAACGGCCGGAGCAGAATTTCTGGATGCGGCGCTACATTACACCTTCACGCCTGTGGCCGGCTACGTTTAAGCTAAAAAGTTTTTCTTGAATCTGTTTCGCCTTGCTTAGCGCGTTATGCCGGGCTGATGATCGCCAAACTCCACAACTTCAACGGCCGGCTCGGCTGGCGGGGCAAACTCATCCCACCCAGCAACCACCACCCCCAGCCCACCGTCAGGAAAGCGCTCCATCATCTGGGCAATGTCAGGCAGTGGCTCGGCAGAAGCTTCTGTCACGGCACTGACCAGTAGGTTTCCCGTTGTTTCTACCCACACGTGCTCCCACGTCTCACCAAACTTCATGCGCCCAAGGTAAGCATAGGGAGAATGTACCGTGTACTCGCGGCTGCGCCACATCCGAGCCGGCGTGCCATCGTCGTTCGCTACGTAGCCGGCAAAAACATACTGCACCTGCTTGGTCATCGCCGTTGGCAATTCGCCAGCAAGGTGAGCTGTAGCCGGGGCGGTCGTGTTTTTTGGCGCTGCCATAGCAACATTCCCAGAAGTCTTCTTGCCAGTCAGGGTTTGGAAAACCGGCTGGGCATGGAGCTGAGTCCGGAAAGGCGCTTTCCGCGCAGCCTTCTGCCCTGCCCGGCGTACCATCCGACGACGAGCCTTTTTCCGTGCGGTTTTCCTGACGGTTTTCTTGCTGGAGACTTTCTTCTCCGTTTTGGTCGGAAGAGCTACACGAGAGTTGGTCTGGGCTAAGGTGTCTGCGCTCAAAACAGCGAGCAAAACAAGTAGGGCGAAAAAGGTACGACGAAGTAATACAGTCACGGGAAGAAAGCCTCGCATTTAGGTGATGGCGTTCTACCCCGCGCAAGTGCAAACTGCGTACCAGAGCTGAAGTACCTTTCTTGGCTAGACTTAAACCCTTGATAAAGAGAAACTTAGAAAGGTTGTAAAACCTGTTGACGCCGGCTTTTGTTTCTCTTCCTAACGTCTTGTACCCACACAACCGACGGGTAAGCTGACAGGATCGAAAGCAACGCTACGGCCGGCGTCAGGAGGGCATGTTTTTGGAACCTTTTACCCTTGGCAGTGTCAACGCATGATAAGCTGGTCATCCATCTGGAGGCATGCCATGGCACCGGCTTCCGAAGTTCCAATTTCGCTTTCAATCTCGGCAGACAAGGTGGATACGGCGTCTTTGGAAACTATCCGGCCGCCACTTTCTGCCGCAGAAAGCGAACTCTTGGAAGGAATCCGCGCCGGTTCCCATGCGGCGTTTGAAGTTCTGGTCACGGCACATCAAAAACCCCTCTACAACTTGCTCCTGCGGCTGCTGGGAAACCCTGATGATGCAGCCGATGTCCTACAGGAAACCTTCCTTAGCGCCTATCGTGGCGCAAGTACCTTTCGCGGAGACTGCGACATCCGCACATGGCTTTACCGGATTGCCATCCGCCGTGCTGCCAATCACCGCCGGTGGTGGCGGTCTCGGCGGCAGACCTCCACAATCTCGCTTGATACCGATGTAGTAGAAGAAGCAGCGCCGTCACTGTCCGAAACGCTTGTTGCTCCAAACGCCGATCCAGAGCAGCAGGCCTTGTGGCGGGAACGGCAAGCACAAGTCTTAGCAGCCCTTGCGAAGCTTAAGTTCGACTTTCGAGTGGTTGTGGTGATGCGGGACATTCGTGGCATGAGCTACGAAGATATTGCTGCAGCACTAGAAATCTCCGTTGGCACTGTCAAATCGCGCATCGCACGGGGACGCGCCATGCTCCGCACGGCGCTCAACCTTCCAGCTTGAAGGAAAGAGCAAGCCCATGACGAACGACACGCCAACCGATCTCGATGCCCTCTTGTCTGCCGTACCCGAAGTAACGCCACCGGTGCATCTTCACCAACGCCTGGTAACAGCACTTGACTTAGAAGCCCTTCACCACCGGCAACGAAACACATGGCCCCGCTGGTTGGCCGAACACCCTAAGCTCATCGGCTACGGATTGGGGCTTGCCGTTGCCACTTTGTTGTTTAGCAGCCTGTTTGTGCCTGTCTGGCATCCTTTGGGCTACCTTGTAGCCGAACCAAACTATGCCATCGTGCATGTTTCCCAAGGTTCGGGTCAGCAGATTGGCCTAACTCTGACAGCTACCCGTCCCTATCTCACAAGTGGCAAGGGATTCGACACTTTGCCAGCCCGTCTGGGTGGCCAACCAGGGGGCATGTTGGTCATTGCTGAAATCTTACCTTCTGGCGAAGCCCGCTGTGTGGATGTTGTTGAACCTAAAGCCGATGCGGCACTGGTAGCCGCCGTCAATCAGGCCCTTCGTGGCTTGACGTTCTGCCCGGCCACCCGGCCTGATGGGCGTCCGGTCACGGCCCGCATTGCTTTCTACCTAGAGCACATAGCCGTCCGGGGTTAGGGATGGCGGGGGCGGGTAGCGAGTAGGGAGTGGCGAGTGGGAAATGGGGCGGCTGACGCCTATGGCAGCGACGGTCGGACGCCTTCGACCCACACGTCGCCATCCTCGAAGTACTCATGTTTCCAGATCGGCACAGTAGACTTGATGCGATCAATACCGAAGCGGCAGGCATCAAAAGCCACTGCACGGTGGGCTGCCGTCACCGCCACTAGGACACTTGTCTCCGAAACAAGTAGCCGCCCGATGCGGTGGATGAGTGCTATGCGGTCAATGTCAGGAAATTTGACATGCGTTTCCGCAGCTACCCGGCGGAGCATTTTCAGTGCCATCGGGACATAGGCTTCGTAGTCCAGGTAGCGCGTTCGCCGTCCGTGCAGGTTGTCCCGCACAACGCCTTCAAACGTCACAACAGCACCGACAGATTCGCGCACCAACTGCCGGATGACAGCCTGAGTCTGAATGGGTTCTACGAGGATTCCGACGAGATCGCCGTTATCCAAGTTTTCTATCATCCTGGCTTTCAACCTCCTGGCTTTCAACCTCCGGCAATGGGTGGGAAAACGGCTACTTCATCCCCAACACGAATAAGGGTGTCGGCTGTAGCGTACTCTTCGTTGACGGCAACGAGTAAGTTCCCTTCAAGTGGCGCAAGTTGCGGATATTGCCGACACAGGGCAGTAATGACTCCAGCGGCCGTTATCGGTGGGTTGACTTGCACTGACACGGTTGGCTCACCGATCAGCGCCCGGCACTGGCCAAACACGGCAATGTCAAGCGTCACAGTTTTTTTCATGCCAGCTCTATCCTACAAAATCGCCAAAGGTTGCCTGGAGCAAACCTGCAGCCAGAATAGCAGCCGTCTCAGCGCGGAGAATGCGCGGACCTAGAGTCACTCCATACGCCCCTTGGGTCTCGGCTAGTTTTCGCTCGGCTTCACTCCAACCACCTTCTGGTCCAACTAAAGCCACAACTGTAGAAGGGCGCTTCCTAAGCTGGCTGAGCACTGTAGCCCAGCCGTTTCCCTGCCGTTCAGTGAAAAAGAATTTGACACCTCCAGACGAAAGCAATTCGGAAACCGGTTGCGGCGGTAGGATAGGTGTCAAGTAGCCGCGCCCGCACTGCTTTGTTGCTTCACGACTAATACGTGACCAACGCTCAAGTTTTTCTGAAGCACCCCGGATCAAATTTGGTTCCACATGCTGGGTAATGAGCGGAACGATGCGGGTTACACCAAGCTCCACCGCCTTTTGAATCACCCATTCAAATTTGTCTGCCTTGAGCAGAGCCATGCCTAAGGTCAAGTCAAGCGGGGATTCACCAAGTACCGGCAGCGCAGTCTCGAGCGCCAGCCGCACGCCACGCTTTGAGACTTCAGCAACCATGGCTTGGAACATGCGCCCTTGCCCATCAAAGACTACTACCCTATCGCCCACTCGGATGCGTAAGACCTGGACGGCATGGTGTACTTCGTCACTCGGCAACTGCACCGAAGTTGCTGTAAAGTTTTCTGACGGCGCATAGAAGCGATGTCCAGGCACAGTTCAGCTCCTATGAAGACACTATGAAACAGCATCACGCCGGCCAACAAGAATGACGGCTAGCATGACCAACGCCTCAATGACCCCCGCTAAGCCCGCTGACACACCAACGGCCCGCTGCAAACCGGCAGCACCAACTTCTAGCGCCCCAAAGACTAGGGCAGCCGGAATAACGCCTAGTGGATGTTGGCGAGCGAGCAAAGCTACAGCTACGGCCATGTAACCATATCCTGGTGAAAACTGCTCGTAGAGACGGTGGCTGACGCCAAGCACTTCTACCCCGCCGGCCAACCCGGCACACCCACCGCCCACAGCCAACGCCAGCCATGTCATCTGGTGCAGGGGAATCCCTACCGTAGCGGCTACTACCGGGTTGCTTCCGGTCACACGCAAACGCAAGCCGGTTGGGGTGTAAAAAAGCCAGACATAACTGACTACGGCCAACACCAAGGCCCCCAGAATGCCGCTGTGCAAGCGGGTTGGCGGCAACCAGCGCGTTAGCCACAAGGCTTCGGACACCAACTCCGTCTGTGGGTACCCCTTTGAAGCTTCCTGAAGCGGCCCGTGAACTAACCAACTCACCAGCCAGAAGGCGACAAAGTTGAGCATCAGCGTGGAAATGACCTCGTTGACACCGCGCGCAGTCTTCAGCCAAGCAGCTACCAGTGCCCACGCACTTCCAGCAAGGATAGCAGCTAGCAGGACCAGCCCTGTCGCCCAAGGTGTCTGAAACCGCACGCCTAAGAACACGGCTGCTAACGCCCCGAGCAACATCTGTCCCTCAGCGCCGATGTTGAACTGCCCGCCTCGGAAGGACAGTGCAACCCCCAGCCCGCATAACGCCAGCGGCGTCGCTTTGACCAACGTATCGGCTATAGCAAATGGACTCCCAAAGGCTGACTGAAACATCACTTGCAAAGCCGGCATCGGGGCATAGCCGGCTATCCGCAGGATGATCATTCCGGCCGCCAAAGCAGCCAGTAGAGCCAGGAACGTCCCCCACACTGAATGCCACTTCTCAGTCGCGGCGGCCATAGCGCTCCCAGGTTGGGCCGTCACCAGCCATCAGCCGGCCTAAGTCGGCTGGTGGGATGTCAAAGGTCAAAGACGTAGACAGCCGCCCCTTGTGAAGTACGGCGAACCGATGACAAAGCGCTTGGATTTCGTCCAGCTCATTGGACACCAAGATAAGAGACAGCCCCTGTTGGCACGCCATGCGCAGGGCTTGGTGAATCGTGGCAACGGCTGCCACATCAACCCCCCAGGTTGGGTTGACGGCCACCAGGACTCGCGGCTTTTGCGCTATTTCGCGCGCCACAAGCAACTTTTGCTGATTACCGCCGGAAAGGGTTGCGACCGGCACACCTTCTTGGGGAGCGCGAATGTCAAAGTTGTGGATGAGGGTGCGAGCATGTTGCCGTATAGCGTCCATATTGAGCAGCACGCCCCACCGTCGCCAGGCAGGTGCAAGTTCATCCCCCAAGATGGCGTTTTCGGCCAGTGACAACTCGAGGGCTAAGCCCGCACGACGCCGGTCTGGAGGAATGTACCGCAACCCGGCAGCCATCCGTGCCCGTCGCCCGGCTGGTGCTGGTTGGCCGTCCAGCCACATGCGTCCTTGCATCGGACGTAAACCAACCAAGGCTTCCGCAAGTTCGGTTTGCCCATTGCCATCTACGCCTGCAATACCGAAGATTTCGCCTTGCCGTACCTCAAATGAAATCTGGTGCAGGCCCATCGGGTTGTCCCCAGTTGGGGGCACAGTCAAGTTCTCAACGCGTAGCCGCACGGTTTCCCCGGGCACTGTCACTGCCTGCGTCATGGTGGCAGGTAGGTACTCGCCAACCATTGCCGCCGCAAGCGTCTCGGCTGTGACTTGGGAAGAGGTGTATTCGGCAACGACTCGTCCCTGCCGCAAAACGGTGATGGTATCACACAGCTCGAGCGCTTCGTGGATCTTGTGCGTGATAAAGACAATGCCCGTGCCAGCCGTGCGCAGCTCACGCAGCAGGTCAAAGAGGGTCTCAACCTCCGGTGGCGTCAAGACGGCTGTTGGTTCATCGAGCAGGAGCAGTGTGACCTGGCGGTAGAGGGTTTTGAGAATTTCTACACGCTGTTGCAGACCAACAGGCAGCCGTCCGGTAGGGACATCCAGCACTCCGCGCAGCCCTAGCCGTGCAGACAACGTATCAAGGCGCGCATGGTCGGGCGTGCGTTCGCCAAGTAGGACGTTTTCACGAACTGTAAAGCTTCCGACCAGATGGAAATGCTGGTGAACCAAGCCAATACCAGCCTGGATTGCCACCCGGGGCGAATTCAGCCGGAGCGGTCGCCCATCTTGTTCAATCACTCCCCGGTCGGGCTGGGTGGCTCCGAACAGAATGTTGAGAAGCGTCGTCTTTCCAGCTCCGTTTTCGCCAAGAATGCCATGAATCCGTCCGTGCTGGAGGGTGAGTGAAACACCGTCCAGCGCCTGCACCGATCCATACCGTTTGGCAACGTCCCGCACGACAAAGGCGACCAATTGCTACGGCTGCTCCTTGAAAACGTCAATTTCGCCTTTCTGGATCGCCAGTATTAGACCGTTGAGCTTGGCTTCCGCTTCCTTTGAGAGAAAGCCCTTCTTGATGGCAAAACCAACCGCATTGTCCCGGATGCCAAGGTGGACAACTTCGCCTTTCTGTTCTTTTTGCAGGATGCGGCGGACGATTTCAGCCAACCCTCGCGGATTACTAGTCGGACTCCCCACAATGTGGTCCGGCGCAAGGTGGGATTGGTCTTTCTGCATCCCAAAGGCGCGAATGTTGCGCTCTTTGACCGCCTGAAAAACCCCTGCGGCGGCAGCATCGCAGTCGTGAATGAGAAAATCAGCTCCTTTATCAATCATTGCCAACGCCTGCTGCCGTGCGGCGGCAGTATCCGTCCAGCTTCCGATGAAAGCAATCATCACTTCTATCTTAGGGTTGATTGCTCGCGCGCCGTTGCGGAAGGCATAAAGGTTGCGCGCCGAAGCCGGGATGTTTTGCCCACCGATGGCACCAATGCGGCCAGTTTTGGACATCATGGCAGCAATTGCTCCGGCCAGGTAAGAAGCCTGTCCCGTGTCGAAAACGACACTTACGACGTTTGGCGCGGCCTTGTCACCGGCTGTCACAACAAAAGTTGTTTGGGGAAAGTCACGGGCAACCGCCAGCGCCTGGTCGGTGAATTCACCACCGTGGCCGATCACGACGTCAAAGCCTTCCTGGGCAAAGGCCCGGAAGCCCTGTTCGCGGTCGGCCGGGCTGTCGTTGACCTGTTGCTGGCGTACTTCGCAACCGAGCTCTTTTTCAATAATCTTGAGTGCATCGTACCCAAAGGCATTCCAACCATCGTCGCTGATAGGACCAGGACTTAGGAGCGCCACACGCGGCTTCTTTTCACCAGAAGTGGCTGGTGCCGATGGCTGGGCAGGTGCGCTTGAAGCAGGCTTGTCGGGCGCTTTGCCACCACAGGCTACACCAATGAGAAGCCACAGGATACTCGCAAGCTGAAACAACCGGGGACGTTGCAAACAGCAAGGGAAAGCAAAAGGTTTTGAAGCACTCACGGCAATCTTTCAGAAGAAGCTAGCGAGGTCGTCGGGGGGGCGCTGGCTGCCGAGCGCGACATCCATCGTTCGCGCATGACCTCAACCAAGGCAGGTAGCAGTGACACGACAATAATCCCCACAATAACCAGTGAAAAGTTCCTCTTGACAAGTGGAATGTTGCCGAAGGCATAGCCGGCATAGGTCAGCGAGGCAATCCACAGGACACCACCAATGACGTTGTACATAAGAAACCGTGGATAATGCATCACGCCAATACCAGCAACAAAGGGAGCAAAGGTCCGCACAATAGGAACAAAGCGGGCAATAATAATGGTTTTCCCCCCGTATTTGGCATAGAACCGCGCCGTGCGGTCCAAGTGCCGCCGGTCAAAAAAGCGCGATGTGTCGCTGCGGAAAACGGCCGGGCCGAGCCGTTTGCCAATCCAGTAGTTGACCGTATCTCCAAGCACAGCGGCAATGCTCAGGGCAACAACCGCCAGATGCACATCAAGCACACTGCCTGGGGTTGCAGCCAGAGCACCAATGGCAAACAACAACGAGTCGCCGGGTAGAAAGGGTGTTACTACAAGGCCGGTTTCACAGAAAATCACCAGAAACAGCAGGACATACAGCCAACCACCAAGCTGACCTGCCAGGGTGTTGAGGTGTTTGTCAAGGTGTAAAACAAGGTCGAGAAGATGCTTGAGAATGTCCATCATCGGGTCTGAAGCAAAAGGTAGCGTTACCGGTTCAGTACAGCAGACCTGGCCGTCGTTGCCTTGGTCTCAGCTTCACTTGGCGGGGCTAGCGTCCCCTGGACGAAAATAGCTGGGACTTCCCTCATGTCCTTGCCATCGCCGGTCACAATCCGTTTGAGGGAGGACTGACGATATTCAGCATCGGTGACCGTCAAGGTATAGCGCCCTTCCTGCTGTGGTTCAAGCCGGCTGGGGACGAGGTAAATGGTACGTCGTTCGGGTGGAGCCTCCGGTGCGCGGGGATACAGCTCAATCTCAGCCCGCAGGTCATAGAGCGTTTCGTTAGTGATGTTTTTGACAAGGCCGGCAATGGTGACCGTGCGGACGGTTTTTCCACCGGCTCCTTTCAGAACCGAGGAATAGGTATTGGCGTACTGCCGTACTTCTACCTGCTTGACTACAGGCGGGGGTGGGGGCGGTGACTCAAGCCCTAGGCCACGTGGAATTGCAGCAACTCGTTCAGCCCAGGCTGGAGGTAGCAACCAATTGCGTGCAGTGGGGAAAAAGATGACGACCAAGCTGCCCAGCACAACGGCGTAGAACACCAACCCGACTCCAAGCCAGGCTATTTCACGTCGAATCCCGGTCGGACGATCATCAGCCAAGAAGCGCGGTGGCGCAATTGGCAGCGACGCAGACGAGGGCTTGGCTTGCAGTTGCTGGAGTGGAACAGGCGCTTGCTGGGCAGGCAGCGGCGGGGGTGGTGGTGGCACAACCATTGCTGCCGTAGAGGTCTCAAACCCAGGACGAGCACCAGTGGCAGGAAGTGTGGTTTCGCGCCCCACTATCTGTGTTTCTAGGGCAGTGATGGCAGCCGTGGTTGCTGCCGGGGATAAGGTTACCGGCGGTGCTTCACATTGCGTAGCTTCTGGTGTTGCCTTGGGTGCCGGTGGGCGCAATGACTTCCGTTGCACGGGAAGCTGCTCGGTCAAACCGGCACGTGGTGGATTTGGTATCGTTTTCGGTTCAGGTATGGGCGGTGGTGGTGGCAAGGGGCTTATAGGCTGCCCTAGCTGAGTTGTCTTTGCGGACGAAGACGGAAGTTGTGCGGTCGGCTGCGCCAGTTGGGCTCGAATGTCTTCAACGAGTAAACCCAAGGTGGGGGAGATATGTTCGTGGTCAGGAGCAGCAGTGGCCGGTGCAGAGGCCAACGGCGCTGTGGGTGCCTCTGAGGCGGGCAGAGGAGCTTCGTTGTGCAGGCCAACCGGTTTAGGTAGCGGTGCCAATGGGCGAACAATCGGCCCGTCTTTGTCTGGGATGGGTTGGATTTCAACTGGAGAAACCGGTACTGCCTGCTGATCCGGTGGAGTTGCTATCGAGGCAGATGGCTCTGACCAGTAAGCTGCAATTTCTTCCGCTGCCGACTCCGAAAGGGCAGAGGCAGTGCGTATAGTGGCTGGCGACGCTGCTGGAGCAAGAGGCGTAGGCGCAGCAGGCGGCAGTGCGCTTGTGGGAGTCTCCGTAGCAGGCACTTCTGCAGAAGGTGCCTTGCTAGAGACCAAGCCAAGCAGGCCATCGTCGCCAATATCCCGTTGGTCGGGAATCGCCCGCAAGCTTTGCCAGGCGACCCACAACAGCACCAGGGCCAGCAAGATGAAAAACACTACCAGCGTTACGCCAGCAATGAACCACCACTGGGCGGCTGGTACCAGGAAACCAAAGCTGACAAGGGCTTCATGGGCAGACATCAGGATTCACCGTTGAGGTGTTTGATAATGGCTTCGAGGATTTCATTTTCCTTGATGCCCTTGGAGGGACATTCAACCCAGACACCGCCCGTTTCACTCTGGTATTCACCTTCGATGCGGGCATAGACTGTCAACTGAGTACGCTGTGGGTCAAGGGGCAAAGCTTCTAACTCCAAGGCGTAGCGTCCGCGCACCCAAGTAAAATTCCCTCCGCCGGGACGACGCGCAATGAACTCTAGGTTGGCGCCAGAGGTCAAAGCACCACGGGTAAAAATGACTGGCTTGGTGACAAGGCGTCCGGGCTTTTCGGCACTAAGCTTTTCGTCCAGGACAAGCTCACGGTCACTTAGCACTTGCTTGATGGCTTCAAGCAGGGTGTCGCGTGGCACATTGAAGACGTAGGGATTAGGCAGCATAGGTTTGCGCTCTTTGCCGCGTCCCCAACTAATTTGTCCCTTGGCAGGGGCGAGCCACCCACTGGCGCTCCCGCCGAGTAGGAAACCAACGATGAGTATCCATCTCCAGAAAGCCATCTTGGTCATCTGCCCCCTTTGTGTCCTTCACTTTGCACAGCAGCTTTCCGCTTTGGGTTGCTTCTTGCCGGTTCTCGCATAGGATGTCACCGGGGCCCCTATGGTAGCATTTCCCACTGGGCTGTGACTTACGTTCCAGCGGATGTCCCTGCACCGTAAAAACGTTTCCCTAGCGCTAAAACATCCATGACCAATCACTTTTCTGTTGCCGACTTTCAGCGAGAGGAGGACCTTGAGTGGATTCTGGAGCACTGCCGCCGGATTGCCGTCGTTGGGTTGTCGTCCAAGGCGAACCGTGCCAGCTACGGGGTGAGCCGGTTTATGCTTGAGTGGGGTTATGACATCATCCCAGTCAACCCTATGGAGGTCGAAGTTTTCGGGCGTCCGAGCTATCCCGATCTTGCTTCGATTCCCGGTGAAATTGACCTCGTCAATGTCTTCCGGCGCTCTGAAGAAGTGCCTTCGATTGTCGAAGCTGCCATTGACAAGAGAGCAAAGGCTTTGTGGCTCCAGCTTGGAGTCGTTCACCCGAGCGTACAACGGGCACGGGAAGCGGGCCTGCGGGTGGTCGTAGATCGCTGCCTGATGATTGAACGCCAGCGTCTCGGTTGACCTCACGGTTCAAGTAGCGTGAAGGTTTCAAAGAATCGCTGTACGTCATCCCGGTCCAGCTCAATGGGAAAGGTCGTGATCAAAGTCAGTTGGTAGAGGCGTGGTGTAGCAAAGATAAAGTCTACGCGGCCGAAGATGGCCTTGTCGCCACGTGTACCGCCAAAGAAAACGGCACGCGCCGGATGGCCCTGAACAATGTAACGGTCTTCCTGCTCGATAACCCCTTTGTACGGACGCAGCAACGCATCCCGCGCTGCATCCATGACTTGATCTGGTGTGGCGTCTTTCAGTTCCAGGCGGGTAAATGTTCTGACGGCCACGCTGCACATGGTTTCATTGGCAGACGTGCTAGTAAAGGCAATGACGGTGCCGTTGGCACTGTCCTCACGCCGGGGTTGCTCGAAGCCACGCGGCAAACGGACGCGGAAACCGCCGTCGGTTGAAACGAGTTCAAATCCGGTGTGGGGTTTGTCATCCGGGCGTTCCCGCTGCCGCCCACTCTGGGCCGGTACGGGCCAGATCATGGCCATCAACAACCAGTACACAGTCAGAAACACAGCACACCATCTCGTCGCCACAACCCTACCCAATAGACTCTTCTTCGCCATAGCTGTCTCTTCCGGCCAGAGCATTCAGCAACCCGTTACCAGGCACTCGTGCAACCGGCGTAAGTTTCAACGCGCAGGATGTCGCCATTCGTTGCAAACGTCACTGCGCCGTCCCGTCCGGTATGCCACTGCCCAGCCCGGGGTAGAAGCGTCATGTAGCGATTCACAACTTCTAGGTGAGGATGTCCGAAAGGCGACTGTCGAGGAGCGCTGAAGACTACATGCGCCGCATGGGTGGCTCGGACAAATTCAACCGAACTCGAACTGCGGCTGCCGTGGTGAGGAGCTTTCACGACATCGCAAGCAAGGCAAGCCGGCTGAGCCAGAAGCTGTCGTTCTACTGCAGCCTCAATGTCACCGGTCAGGAGAAAAACGCGCTGGCCATACTCGATCCGCAAGACAAGGGAATCGTCATTCTTGACGGTTGGAGCAGCGCCAGCCGGCGGCCAGAGAAAGGTCAGGATGACATTACCGAGCTGAAAGCGCTGACCGGCACTAACGGCGTGGCAAGGAACAGTCCGGCGGTCAAGCGCCTGCACCAGCCGCCGAAATACCGGGTCATCCGGTCGGACCGGCCCATGCCAGACTTGGCCAATGTCAAAACTGTCCACCAGTGGGATGAGCCCTCCAACGTGGTCAATGTCAGGATGTGTCGCCACCACGGCGTCAAGGCGTCTGATACCGCGTGCCCACAGACAGCGGGCAACGACACGCTCGCCGATGTCCGGGCGGTCTTCACGAAAGCCGTCCGGCTGGGGGCGGCCGCGGTCAGACTGTCCGCCGCCATCTACAAGGATGGTCTCGCCTGTTGGAAACTCTAAAAGCGTGCAGTCTCCCTGCCCAACATCTAGGAATGTCACCCGCAGCCAGCCTGGCGCAGGCATACGCCAGGCGCGTGGTGGAGCAATACTTAGCCAGCCAAAAGCGACACATAGCCCGGCACCTATCATGACAAGGGCGTTCCCAGGCTGGCGGTTAGAAGGCGGCGCCAGTGGTTGCCACCGCTCAAGCGCCGCCACCAACATAAGACAGCCCAGAGCAAAGCCACCATACACTGCAAGCCCCCATCCTTCCCAATGGGGGACCCGCCAGCTTCCCCACTGACTTCCCATTTCAGCTACCTGGACAAGCCAGTGGACACTCCCAGCTACTAGCCATTTGACAAGCACGGCACCTGGCGGGAAGATGCCTAGAAAGGCAAAGTACGCCAGCGTAGACAGCAACACGACACTCATGACGAGTTCTGCCACCAGCGTTGCAATCCCGCCACCTGGCGTCATGCGGTTGAAGTAGAAGAGATTCATGGGCAGCAGGACGATTTGCACACAGGCGCTCGCCAGAAGTACCCCAAAGGCCCACCGCATCAAGGTTTGGAGGTTGCAGTCGCCAAAGCCAAAGCGTTCAAGCCAGGCTGCCCAAGGGGACTTGTCCAGGTGGTATTTTACCGGTTCGCCCCGCATCTGGGCTTGGAACACTGAAGGTCGCCAGAAGAGGGCTTCAGCTAGGTGGCGTATGAAGTGGGGCGCATGAGGTGGATAGGGAGTAGTGCGCTTTAGCCGCCAGGTGCCAATAGCCCGCAGACGGGCATACAGGGGTGCTGCTACACCGACAAGCGCCAAAGCTGCCCCAAACGTCAACTGAAAGCTCGCTGCAAAGAGGTTCGAGGGCTGTGTTATCAATAGCACGCTGGCACATGCCCCCAGAACATTTAACCAGCATGGTTGTCGGTACCACAAACTGACAAACTGCCAGATGGAAACTGCTACCACAGCTCGCCAGACCGGGGGGTCGAGCCCTACCAACAAGGCGTAGCCCCACGCAACAGCCAGCACAACCAGTGCTACCGTCCAGCGGTGAATACCAAAACGGGTCAGCATCCAGGCGATAAGCCCGGCAACTAGGGCAAAATGCGAACCCGAAATGACGAGCAGGTGAAACGTTCCACTTTGGCGAAACGCTTCAGCCCATGTGGCATCTAGGAAGCGTTCACTCCCTAGGACAACTCCCGCCAGCAGCCCGGCAGTGCGGGGGTCGAAGTCCTGCTGCAACCGGTATATGGCATATAGCCTGAGCTTTTTCAGCCAATTTCCGGCAGGTGCTGCCGTAGAGCGCAGGCGCGTTAGGGCGATGATCTGGCCTTGAGCGTCGTAACCACGCCAGTCGAGATAGTCGCCGACTGCATAGCTTCCCGGATTGGCATAGCGCCCCCGGCGACTCAAAGTAGTCGTGATGGCGAGCAGGTCGCCTGGAGTCAGGTTCGCCTGCTCCCATTCGTGGAGATGCTCGGGACGGGTCAGCAGCAGCACTAAGCGCACCCGTCCACGTGCCGGGACAGGCGCCGCCCATGGTGTTGACTGAAGGGTGGCAACATCAATGTCGAAAGACAAACGCCCAACGGCCGGTTCGGGCCAATCCACGAGATGACCTGTTAGCTGAAGAAGGGCATCGGGCGGCAGTGTTCGTAGCCGGACGCGCACCCGATCAGGAGCTTCTCGCACCGCCTGCTCAAGAGAAGCACACCACGCTCCACCCAATACCGTGCAGATGGCAGCCAGTCGCAATCCGAATTCCGGCAGAAAGGAAGGTTGCCGTCGCCAACTGGCCCACAGCAGCCATATACTGGAATATCCGAGCCCCCAGCACCAGGGTGGTGTTGCAGAAAGCTGAGAGGCAAGGAAGATACCAACGCCTAGCCCAACTGAAACCCAAAATAGCGGTGCATAGCGGTAAGGACTCAGCCATCTGAGGCTCTGGCTTGACATTGTTGCAACCGTTCACTTAGCTTGCATGCCAAACTAAAAGCTAGCCCCGTACGGCCTTTCTGCAGGCTAGGCTTTACAGGCGTTTTTAGCGACCATTTACCGCTAGGGTACACGTCCATGTCAGCCAAACTTGGTGAGATTCTGCTCAAAGAAGGACTGATCACGCCCCAGCAGTTGAAAGAAGCGCTTGATTACCAGCGCGCCCATGGGGGGCGACTCGGTTCTATTCTTGTCTCGCTTGGCATGGTGCATGACGAGGCCATTACGGCCGTCCTAAGTCGGCAGTATGGTGTTCCGGCCGTCAACCTTGATCTTTTTGACGTTGACCCGAACGCAGTCCGACTTTTGCCTGAAGAAACTGCCCGCAAGTACATGGTCCTGCCGTTGGCACGCAATGGCTCGACACTCACTTTGGCGATGGTTGACCCGACGAACGTCTTTGCCATTGACGACATCAAGTTCATGACGGGTCTTAACATCGAGCAGGTCGTCGTCTCCGAGCTGTCACTTGAACGCGCTTTGGCACGCTACTACGCCCCAGAAAAGGGGCTTGTTCTCGCAGAGAAGATCAACGAGTTCTCGGCTGGGCTCAATGATCAATTCAACCTAGGCAACCTCACCAGTGCGATGGCTCCTACAGCAGCGCCCATCAACCTCGATGAGGCCATGCAAGAAATCAGCGAAGCACTGGGTGAAACCGAGCTGGAGGTCAGCGAAGTTGAAGAAGAGGTGCTCGACCTCACAGCCGCTGCTGCCGATGAAGCTCCTGTGGTTAAGCTGGTCAATATGATTTTGGTCAGCTCGCTTGAGTATGGGGCAAGCGACATCCACATTGAACCGTATGAGAAGGAGCTGCGCGTCCGCTTTCGTGTGGATGGATTGTTGCGGGAGGTCATGCGCCCACCGCTGAAGATGCGTGCAGCACTCACGTCACGCATCAAGATCATGGCCAAGTTGGACATTGCTGAAACACGGCTTCCCCAAGACGGACGCATCAAGATCAAGATCAAGCGCGAAACCGGTGTGCGCGATCTCGATTTCCGAGTCTCGACGCTCCCCACCATCTGGGGCGAAAAGATCGTGCTTCGGCTTCTCGACAAAGAGAAGCTGATGCTTGATATGACCAAGTTGGGTTTTGAGCCGGAAAGCCTTGAGAAGTTCAAGCGCCAGATTGCCAAACCGTATGGCATGGTGCTGGTGACGGGGCCAACTGGATCAGGGAAAACCAATACTCTCTACTCTGCATTGGCGAGCCTCAACACCCCGGACACCAACATCATGACAGCGGAAGACCCGGTTGAGTTCAATCTGACTGGTATCAACCAGGTGCAGATGAAAGAGCAAATCGGGTTGAATTTTGCTGCCACTCTGCGCGCATTTCTTCGTCAAGACCCAAATATTATCCTCGTTGGGGAAATTCGCGACTTTGAAACAGCGGAGATTGCAGTCAAGGCAGCCCTCACCGGGCACTTGGTGCTTTCCACCCTACACACAAATGACGCCCCTTCCACCGTTAGCCGCCTGATGAACATGGGGATTGAGCCCTTCCTAGTCGCTACTTCTGTCAACCTCATTCAGGCGCAACGGCTTGTCCGGCGCATTTGCACGGAGTGTAAAGCCCCAGCCAAGGTTCAACCACCGGCACAGGCCCTAATTGAGCTCGGTTTTACTCCTGAAGAGGCATCAAAGGTTGTCGTTTACGAAGGTACCGGTAAAACCAAGGACGGGCGTGAGTGCCCCAAATGCAAGGGCTCAGGATACAAAGGTCGTGTCGGTCTCTATGAAGTCATGGAAATGAACGATGAACTACGTGAGCTCATCCTCATCGGCGCCTCGGCTTTGGAGCTGCGCAAGAAGGCAATCGAGCACGGTATGATCACGCTCCGGCGCAGCGGGCTGAGAAAGATCATGGACGGCATTACGACCATTGAAGAGGTGGTGCGCGAGACCGTTCTGTAACCTGAGCCTTAGATGTCCACCATCTAGGCACCAAGAAACAAAGAACCAACCAGCAGAGCTACCGGCGTAACATCGACGCTAAACCTGTTGGTGCGCTAAGTGCACATGCATACTGCAGGCTACCGCCTGACCCGTTGAGTGCTGCCCAGGGAGGAATTCCGCTATGTCATCCTCGTCAAACATTGTGCTGAGTGACCTGCTCAAGAAGATGATCGAGCTCGGTGGCTCAGACCTGCATATTACTACTAATTCGCCACCCCAAGTTCGCGTTCATGGACACCTCCGCCCCCTAGACTACCCAGAACTGACCCCGGCTGACACCAAGCAACTCGCCTACTCAGTACTGACAGATGCTCAGAAGCACCGTTTCGAGGAAACCCTCGAGCTTGACTTTTCCTTTGGCATCAAGGGATTGTCCCGTTTCCGGGCCAACCTTTTCAACCAGCGCGGTGCTGTTGCAGCCGTCTTCCGGGCCATTCCCTACGAGATTCGTACCTTTGAAGAACTAGGGTTGCCGCCGGTGGTCAAAAAGTTGTGTGAAAAGCCACGCGGTCTCATTCTGGTCACAGGACCGACCGGCTCTGGTAAGTCTACGACGCTGGCGGCGATGATTAACAAAATCAACGAAGACCGGCACGAACACATCATCACCATCGAGGACCCGATTGAGTTTCTGCACCCGAACAAAAACTGCATTGTCAATCAGCGGGAAGTTCATGCTGACACCCACAGCTTTGCCAATGCCCTCCGTGCTGCTTTGCGTCAAGACCCGGATGTGGTCCTTATTGGGGAAATGCGTGACCTGGAAACCGTTGAAACGGCACTGCGGATTGCTGAGACAGGTCACCTAACCTTCGCAACCTTGCACACCAACTCAGCTTACTCAACCATCAACCGTATCATTGACATCTTCCCGGCTCATCAACAAGCCCAGATTCGGACGCAACTTAGCATGGTTCTAGAAGGCGTGCTGTGTCAGGCACTTCTACCAAAGGCAAATGGACAGGGACGCTGCATGGCGCTCGAAATCCTTGTTCCAAACTCGGCCATCCGCAATCTTATCCGGGAAGACAAAATCCACCAGATTTACGGCATGATGCAAACCGGGCAGGACAAGTTTGGAATGCAGACTTTCAACCAGTCACTCTTGAACTTGTACCTCAGCCGTCAGATTACGCTTGAAGTAGCCATGGCACGGTCCCACAATCCCGACGAGCTGCAAGACCTTATTAACCGTGCCACGAGCGGTGTTGGTGCAGCACCGCCACCCGGTGGACGCCCTGTACCACCTCCTGGCCCGATGCGACCTGGCATGCCACCCCCTGTCCGCCGCTAACTCTTGTCCAAGGGCACGGATACCTCTTGCGCCAAGTCACGGAGTTTTTCTCCGTGACTTGCTTTTTGGCACACATATCACTAACAATATGTCCACGCTTACAAACCACACTTAGGTCCACAACAATGAACTGCAACGGCGTGGCCAAGAGCCCGGCGGGGACAACGGTCAGACCTCCACAACTGCCGGTACCACATGGTAAGGACCATCTGTTGTCTAGAGCCGTTGCAGGCACATTGCGCAAGGAGTGACTCGGTTATGCCGACGTATGCCTACGTAGGACGCAACCAGTTCAATCAGGAGGTACGCGGAGAACTTACTGCCGCCAGCCGTGAACAGCTCGAAAGCTTGCTGCGCCGCCAACAAATTACGTTGCTGAACGCACGAGAAAAGGGCCGCGACATTGCCCTGCCAAAACTAGCTGGCGGCAGTGTCAGTTCGAAGGAGTTGGCCATCTTTACCCGTCAGTTCTCCGTGATGATTGATGCAGGCTTGCCCCTTGTGCAGTGTCTTGAAATCCTGGCCTCGCAGCAGGACAAAAACAAATACTTCAAACAAGTCCTCACGCAGGTACGTACGGATGTTGAAACTGGTTCGACCCTGTCGGACGCCATGGCCAAGCATCCGAAAGTTTTCGACAACCTTTATACGAACATGGTGGCCGCAGGGGAAACCGGGGGTATCCTTGATACCATCCTGCAACGTCTCGCGACCTTTATTGAAAAAATCGTCAAACTTCGCTCAGATGTCATCTCCGCTCTGATTTACCCATCGGCCGTCATCGTACTGGCTATTGCCGTCATTGCGGTCATCATGGTTGTAGTGATTCCAGCCTTCCGCAACATCTTTGAAGGGTTGCTTGGACCGGGTGAACGGCTTCCCCTTCCCACAGAAATTGTTATTGCCATCAGCGCGTTTATGGCTGACTACTGGTGGCTCATGCTGATTGCCATCGGCATTATTGTATCGGTGATCCGTGCCTACTACAGAACACCTAATGGACGGCTTGTCATTGATCGTCTGCTTCTCAAGATCCCGCTTATTGGGGACATCCTCCTGAAAATTGCCGTCGCCCGCTTCTCCCGGACGCTCGCTACGCTCCTATCCAGCGGCGTACCGATTCTGGAATCTCTCGACATCACGGCCCGCACTGCAGGAAACGTTGTGATTGCCAACGCTATCAACCGTGTGCGCGACTCCATTGAACAGGGACAAACCATTGTTGAGCCCATGAAGGCCAGTGGCGTCTTCCCCTCGATGGTGTGTCAGATGGTCGGCGTAGGGGAACAAACGGGCGCTCTTGACGCTATGCTTTCTAAAATTGCTGACTTCTACGAACTCGAAGTGGATGCTGCTATTGCTAACCTTCTGACCCTTATTGAGCCAATCATGATCGGCTTCCTAGGGGTCACGATTGGTGGCATCGTCATTGCTATGTACTTGCCGCTCTTTGTCTTGGTCGGCAAGTTGGCAGGTCGCTGAGGCAGCTTCTGGAGTTGGAGTTCCACCGGCCTTGTCCACAGGGACAAGGCCGTTTTTGTGTGGTTTCTCAGTCGCGCAGGGGGCGTCCGGTTGTCGCCCAAGAAGGCATTTTCAGTACCGGCCGGTAGTTACCTTCTTCAAAGCTGAACTTGAAATACCCATCAAAGCGCGCTACGTCTGACAGCCCTTCCCCACGGGCAAGTGTTGGCATGCGAAAACGGTCGTTGAACTGCGAGTAATCCACCGTAACCGAAATGGATCGGATGTTTTTAAGGCTCTTGTCGAGAACCTCTAGGTTGTACATGCCGTCTATTGTGAGCGTCAGCATTTCTCCCTGCTCGTTGAGATAAACCACACCAGAAGCCAATGGTACTGTACGCGATCGCGTCCGGGGACGAAACCGGAAAGCCAGCTCCCCCTCACGCGGTGAAGTCGTGGGCTCAAACTCGTAGTAGCCCACTCGCTCAGGTGTGAGAGGAAAGAAAATCAAGTCGAAAAAGCCTTGGGCGGAGAGAATGGTTAGAGCCTTTGGATCAACTCGACTCTTGGGACGACCATTGTCATCCGTGTCGCTTACAATGCGCGTCAGCACTGGATACTGCCCGGTTTCATCAGGGCGAGTAGCTGGTTCAACAATGACCTCTGTCTCACGATTCTGGCGTTGGCGGCCCGGCGCTTCCCCTGGGCGACGCGGTTTCTCATACCGTTCAACCACCAACCGTTGTCGGTACGTGCAGCGATCACGCACTACAGCCGACTGAAATTGATTGCAAACAGTCCGGCAGATGACAGGAGGAATGTTGCTACAATCGTAGCTTGGGCTTCCAGGGCATTCTGGGCTTGGTTCCACTGGGCAAACTACTGCCGGGGTGCTGCCAAAACCAAGTACACTGGCAACGAGTGTTGTCATCAACCAGGGTCGCAATGCATTCTTCTTCATGGCCCGTCCGTCCTTCAATCGCAAGTTGCTTCACACAGCCTAACGTTTTACGAGCAAGGTGGAGTCGGCTAATAAGTTAAGCCGAAGCCAACCTTTATCCAAGTCTGGAGTTGGTCCAATGCAAGACCGTACTTACCACCTCCCCCCAGGATTCAATCTCACGGCATTAGCCAATGATATTCGGCATTTTTTTCTCGTGCGCGATCATCGTGTACAGGTCGTACCGATTGGAGAAGCGACGATTATTCAAGCCGTCCGGGATTCGACGCTGACAACCCTGCTAGGGCAATCTTCGGCACTCACAGTACGACTTCAGGTGCTAGGCGATCGTTTACTCATTGAGGTTGGCACCAGCAAGTGGCTGGAAAAAGCGGCTCTAGGTGTAGTTAGTTATGTCCTGCTTGGCCCACTGGTTGTGCTTCCAATCGTCGGCGCTTTCAATCAGCTCAAGTTAGTGGAAGACTTGTGGACTTACATTGATACGCGCCTTGCACAGCCATTTGAAGGTCTGGCTCAGCCTCCTCCCCCTCCTGAACCGTCGTATCGTAGCTATCAACCGCCCCCACCAGCTTTTGAGCGACGCTGTCCGGCCTGCCAGTTTCCAACGCCGGCTAATGCACTATTTTGCTCACGGTGTGGAGCTAAGGTCTCTTCCCTGCCTCACACACCAGAAGGTACCGCTGCTATGCCGTCTTGCCCCCAGTGTGGACTCATTAATCAGACTGGTGCACGTTTCTGCTCCGGCTGCGGCTACCGTTTTCCGTAGGGCTTCACGGGGATGGCGAGTGGCGAGTAGCGAGTGGTGAGTGGCGAGTAGTGAATAGTGAATGCACTCCAAAGCCGAGCTCAGGTTGACGAAAGGTAAAGCCAGAGAAACCGGACGAGGCTCACGAGGAACAAAACTGTCCCGATTGCACCGAGGGTAAGGCTCCAGCGTGCACGCTGCTGAAGCCTCTCCAACCGCCTGCGGGCGGGCTCTGACAGTGATGATTGGTCTTCAAGTCGGAAGGCGCCAGCTTGGGCCTGAATAGCCAAAAAAAGGGCGAAAACCCCAAGCGGAATCGTACAAAGCCACCCAATCAGCACAGATACAACGCCCAAGGCAAAACCAAGCATGGCACGCCCTTCTAACCGCGCTATTTCATCGGAAGGTTCCTGCTGGCGGTGCATCAATCAGCTTCGGCACACTACTTCAAATTCAGCCCTAGTGTCTTTTGACGTAGTAGCGATAACACCTTGACCAGATTCATGAAATCCCATGATGCCCTCCCGACCAACCCCGATGATAGCAGGGATAACTAAGCCCACATGCCAGCACTCTGATCCCCAGCATGACGAAACCGTGTAACCCAAGAATGAATTTGGGGATGCCAAAGTCACCAAGTAGGGTAGCAAAAACTGCCGCCGGCACCAGAAGATACGTGCAAGCTGATCAGAACAGGATGGAGAAGACTGCTCGACACAAAGAACGAACCAGAAAATTCAATCAAGAGCTAACTTAGCGCCATTTACTAGCACTTAGTGCATTCGTTGAAATATGGGAATCCTCTCCAAGAAAAACTAGTGCCGTGTAAATAAGTCTTCTCCCCACGGCAAAGCTAGGCAAATGGAAATGTCAATGAAAGCAAGCACAGGACACAAGATTTTTTCAAAACCAAGGGTGTCATCCCTGGATGTACGTTCTTACAAAATCTTCATCGCTTTTGGATAAGTAGATCACCCCCCTCGATCAGACCGGTAATGGAGACAGCAAAAGGAATCAGCAGCAGAATAAACCTAACACCGCAGTTATGAGGCCCAATAACAGTGGCAATAATAAAGCTGCCAACGGTTCCGGCAGCCATGATTAGGCCTTCCCTTTGGGAACCAAGCAGGAATTTGCGGATACCAAGTCCACCTTAGGAGAATAGCCAGCAAAGCTGCTTGTATTTTCTTTTCTGCGCTTGGCAATTGCCCCCCTTGGCATAGGAGGCATCGGTGGCGGACAGGATGGCTGCTGATAGGATGACTGGAAAGGCTGCCCAAGGAGTATCAGAATGAAGGAACTAGGTGGCACTGCCGAATTCCCCTCTTTATCACGAAACCCCGCTCGAATGGCTAAAAGAATTCCCAGGAGCCGTTATCCAGGAATGAGTAAAACCAAGATGCTCAACAACCAGGCAACAATAGTTAAGCCGCCAAAAATTATGCCGATAAGAGCCATAGTTTGGCCTTCAACAACACCCAAGCGCTGCAAACCGTTTCTCGACTGAATGCCGAGCGCCAAAGCAACCGGCCCCAGCAGTCCGCAACAGATGAACCCGAGAATTCCTAGAATAACTGCTGTCCGTGCTTGTCTCTGCCAACGTTGTGCCTCGGCGTAAAAAGCCTGGTTTTGAAACCCACCCTGTTCATACGGCAGTGGACTGTAGGCCGGAGTAACATCGGGAGGGGTGTAGGTTGCTGGCTGCTGATAGGGCGTCGGCGGTGGTATTCCGTAAGCAGCTACCGGTGGAGGGTAGGACGGTGTTTGATATGGAGATTGTGGTTGGGTTGGCGCTTCAAATGGACTGGCTGCTGCCGGGGGGGTGACATCCACAGGCCGAGCTATGGGGTTGGGTGCTCCACAGTTGTAGCAGTTCGTGGCCGAATCGGGATTGGAAGCACCACAGTTTGGGCAGTAGTAAGGCATGTCAGCGATGCTCCACAGCAGTACGAGAATGAATAGCGCCGGTCATCATTAAGCCTAGCTCGGCAGGGGAGACTCTGTCTGGTTCAACTTCACCGACGATGTGACCATCATACATAACTAGAAGACGGTCGCTAAGGGACAGCACTTCTTCCAGCTCGGCTGACACCAACAGGATGCCTACCCCGGCGTCACGCAGCTTCAGCAGCTTGCGATGAATGAACTCAATAGCGCCAATGTCAACGCCACGGGTTGGTTGGGCTACGAGCAAAAGTTTTGGCGGCAGCTCAAACTCCCGCCCCACAACAAGCTTTTGCTGGTTTCCCCCTGACAGCGACCGGGCTAGCGCCAGCCGATTGGGCGGACGTACATCAAAGTCATGTAACAGTGCTTCGGTTCGCGCATAGATGCGTGGCCGGTCAAGAAATCCATAGCGTACAGCCGGTGGATGGTAGTGATCCCCCAAAATAGCATTGTCTGAGAGATCAAAATCCAGAAGCAGGGCGCGTTTGTGGCGGTCTTCAGGGATGTGGGCCACCCCTAAGGCACGAATAGTGCGGGGAGATTGTCCAACTAGCGACCGGCCCAAAAATCGTATCTCCCCACCTGTTGGCTTCAAAAGCCCTGCTAGACATTCAATGAGTTCTGATTGTCCATTCCCTTCCACGCCGGCAATCCCGACGATTTCCCCAGCGCGCACCTGCAACGATACCCCTCGCAGGGCTGGTGTTCCATTGGGTTTCAGCGCTGTAAGTTGCCTGACCTCAAGCAGTACGTTCTGCGGACAGGCTGGTGCTTTTTCAACTTGCAGAAGCACCTCACGCCCAACCATCAGCCGGGCGAGGGCTTCAGCCGAGGTTGTGTGTGTTTCTACTTCTCCTACAACACGCCCATCCCGCATTACGGTCACGCGGTCAGAAATCGCCAGTACCTCGGCCAACTTGTGGGTAATGAGGATGATGGTTTTGCCCTGCTGGCGGAGCGTCCGCAGTACGGCAAAGAGCTCTTCGACCTCTGGCGGGGTCAGGACAGCCGTCGGCTCGTCCAAGATCAAAATATCTGCCCCACGGTAAAGGGTCTTGAGGATTTCAACACGCTGCTGTTCGCCGACCGACAACTCTTGAATGAGGGCATCCGGGTTGGCACGTAGTTTGTAGCGCTCGCACAAGTCAAGCACCTTGCGCCGGGCGCTGGCATAATCAACCATCCACCCTAGCCGAGGCTCTGCGCCAAGGATAATGTTCTCAAGCACGGTTAGCGTCGGCACAAGCATGAAGTGCTGATGCACCATGCCTAGGCCGGCAGCAATGGCATCCCGTGGCGAACTAAAGTGTACAGGCCGACCATGGAGAAGAATTTCCCCGGCATCCGGCGTGTACAGGCCATAGAGAATGTTCATAGCCGTGGACTTGCCGGCGCCATTTTCTCCAATAAGGGCGTGAATCGTCTGGGGTGCAATTATCAGGTTTACTGCGTTATTGGCGACAAGGGAGCCAAAACACTTTGTAACCCCGCGCATCTCGACGGCAGCCGTATGGGTTTTCATACTCCGCGAGTAACTGACTTACGCACGCCCTTGCGCCTAAAAACAAAAAAATGGTGCATCCTGCTGGATTCGAACCAGCGGCCTTTGGCTCCGGAGGCCAACGCTCTATCCAACTGAGCTAAGGATGCAAGTATGCGTATCAAGTGTGCGTATGAGGAAGCAGAACACGATGCTAGCGCGTTTATCTTGGAAAAGCAAGGTTTCCCTTGCTCAAGCAGGCTTTGCCTGCTTTTAGCTAAGGGGGACCTCTTCAACACGCGCCGATTGGATAATCACCGGCTTAAGGGGACGGTCGTAAGCATTTGTTGGCGTCTCGGCAATGGCATCCACCACCTCTTGGCCGGAAATAACTCGCCCAAAAATCGTGTAGTTGGGGGGCAAGGGGCACTTTTTGTGCATAATGAAAAATTGGCTGCCATTTGTGTTTGGACCTCGGTTGGCCATGGCGACAATGCCCGGCACATAACCTGTCTGGTAAAGTGGAGAAGCAGGATTGATTTCATCTTCAAACTCGCCGCCGAAAGCCGACTCTCCCCCGGCACCAGTGCCGGTCGGATCACCGCCTTGGATCATAAAGCCGCGAATGACGCGGTGGAAGGTTACGTTGGTGTAATAGCCACGATTGGCCAGTAGCGTGAAGTTTTCAACGGTTCGGGGAGCATCCTCAGGCAGCAGCTCAAACTGAATTGTGCCGTAGTTGGTGACAAGCGTCGCAATGCGCCGGGTGGACATTGTCAAAACTTCCTTTCAAAGCAAGATGGTTTTTGCAGGATAAGCTGGTCAGCTGGCTTTCGTCCACGGCTTACCGGCTCAGAATTCACTAACAGTCGCCGAGATGATGCGAACGGGCGTCAGAGGACGATCCCGCTTCAACGGGTCTGGACCTTGGTAGGTTGGCACCTCGGCAATGGCATCAACGACCTCCTGCCCCTCGAATACCCGCCCGAAAATCGTGTAAGACGGTGGAAGTTGGCAATCCCGGTGCATGATGAAGAACTGACTGCCGTTTGTGTTTGGGCCACGATTGGCCATGGCTACAATGCCGGCCTTATACCCTGCTAAGTAGAGTGGCGACTTAGGGTCAATTTCATCAGCAAACTCACCACCAAAAGCTGACTCACCACCTGTGCCATCACCTTTGGGATCGCCAGTCTGGATCATAAACCCCTTGATGACACGGTGAAAGGTCAGCCCATTGAAGTACTTCCGTTCGGCAAGCAAACGGAAGTTTTCGCATGTCTTGGGGGCATCCTGGGTTAGTAGCTCAAAACGAATCCGGCCCTTGGTTGTTTCTAACGTGGCTACCAACCGTTTTGCCGGTGCCGTTTCGGCAGGCGATGCAGTGGTAGGTGGAGATGGTGGAGAAGGAAGAGGCGACGGCGGCGCAGTGCAACTTATGGTCACCAGTAGTGTGGTTACTAACAAAGGCAGCCAAACAATCGGGCAAGATACAGAGCGCTTTTGGTTACGGAGCCATTCAACCTTCATAGGCACAACAGTGTGTCTTCCAGTCAATCTCGATAGTCTTTCTATGTATTGGCACGCCAATCGAGTCCGATGCAATCCCCTCTGGGCAAAGCAGAAGACAACTGCCAGCAGCAAGCGCGGGAAGTCCAAGCATGAAGGAAGAGCTTTCCACTGCCTATGGCTTATCATGTCCTTAGCGGTTTGTGTTGTGTCAGCCTGCCAAAAACCGGCTTCCAAAGACTTGCCAAGGGTTTGGGAAAGCCTTCGGCAGTGGCCAATCACCTCCTCTCATGGCTTTCGCCTCTCTGAAGCACACGCCCCTTCCACCGGAACAATAGCCCGTCCTAACCTAACCCAGACTGCAACCTTGACGGCTGTCATGGCCGAGGCGGCCAACCTTGAGCCTCCCCAGCGGACTCATGCTCTGGTCTGGTACTACCTATCCACGGGTGAAATTTCTCTAGCACGCCGCCAGTTGACCTCCCTATCCTCTCCTACGACGGCTGCTTGGTTGAATGACAGAGCAATCACCCAAGCCGAATGGGCCCTGCGTCACGGACGCCCAGAGGACTTCGAGACAGCACTCAAGACCTTCAATAACCTCACCGGCGATGCAGGTTATGCTGAAACAGCACACTTCAACCGTGCTCTGCTGTTACAGCACCTTGGGCTTGCACTACGCGCAGAAGCTGAATGGAAACACTACCTTGCTATAGACCCCAACTCGGCGTGGGCAGCCGTTGCCAAGCGGCATCTCGCTAACCTTATCCAGCAACCACCTGACATTTCACATCTTCGGGAGGCACTAACTCGCTTTGCCAATGCTTCCGAAACGGCAGAAGCCCAGAGTTTTTTTGACCAGCATTTGGGTGCCTTGCTGGACGACGTTGGAACTCTAGCCGAAGCCTACTTGACCTCCGGCGCGCTACGACACCTTCAGTCGCTTCAGTACCTAGCGCGGCAAACTAAGCAACGGGCTAACGACATGTGGGTAGCTGATCTAGTGCACGCTATCGCCAAGCTCCAAAACCCAGAGCATGTCGGCCAATGGCTGGCTGCCCGCCATGTGCTTTGTCGTGCTCGCCAGCTTTACCCTATCGAAGGCAAGCCTACAGAGGCCGAAGTCCTCTACGAGCAGGCGCGCCAGTCCTTCCTGGCTATCAGCGATACTGCCGGTGCTGCCGAAGCTGAACTGGGACTCGTCTACTGTGCCGTGCAACGTCCTGAAACCGTACAGCTTGACCGCCTTAGCACAGAATTGCTGTCCACAGCACGCACCCGGCGCTATGCCCGGTTGGAAGGGCAAGTCCTGCGAGTCCGCGCCCAGCTTGCGCTTCGCCAGGCTCGCCCAGCACTGGCTGTCTCCCACTGCCAAGCAGCATTGGTCATATTCCAAAGGCTTTCCGATTGGGAAGAAATTCAGCGTACCCTGCTCATTCTCAGCGACGCTTACGAGCAGCAAGGCAATGCATCAGCCGCGCTTTTAGCCTTGCGACAACTCCTACAAACAGGACAACAGCGCGGCATCAACCCACGGCGGCGCTCCCAAGCTTGCGCCTTCGCCGCTCGAACATGTGCCGCCGCTGGAGCTTTTGAGCTAGGGCTTGTTTTTGCTGAAGAAGCTCGTGCTGCTGCTGCTGGCCAGACCTTTCCAGCCTTCCAGCTTGATGCTGAAACCCTGTTGGCAGTGTTGAACATCAAGTCTGGTCGACCGACAGAAGCCGCAGCAGCGCTTGAACGGGCAACCCAAGTCCTAGAAAGCGTTAGCGATCCGCGTGTTCGCGCTGTTTTGTCACTTGATTTCCTGCCAACAGCAGCGTGGTGCCGCATGGCTTTGGGGCAACCTGCTGCTGCCCTGCAACTTTGTGCGGATGCCAGTCAAAACCTGCAAACAGGCCGGCATGATGCTTACTGGCCACTTATCGAATCCGTACAAAGCGCGGCTTACCTTGCGCTTGGCAAGGCTCACGCGGCGGAAACAGCCTTGGAGACCGGTATCCGCTGGTTGGAAACGACACGCCTTAACCTGAGCCAAACCCTTGACCGCCAACGCTTTTTCCATCGGCATGCCGAGCTGTACGAACGCCTTGCCGCACTGCGTTTGAAACGTGGCCGGATTCGGGAAGCCTTTGCATGTGTTGAACTTGCACGAGCCCGAACCCTTCTTGACCGCTGTCAAACCGCCGAGGAAAAGCCGATACGCCTTGTCGCTTTTGGAGCATCCTTCATCGAAACATTGCAGAAGCAGCTACCGGAGCAGGTCATTGTCCTAGCCTACGCCGTTGGTCGAGAGTCTTTGGAAAGTTTTATCCTTACGCGGCATCATCTGCACCACCGTACCCTTTCCACTTCCCCCGAACAACTCGCCCACGACATCCACGCTCTGAACCGCTACCTGACAGAGGTGACAAGCGATATTTCTTGCATCCGCCAAATCGGACAGCAACTGTACGCAGCGCTGATTGACCCTTTGAACATCACGTGGAAGGACGACACACGCTTGGTTATCATTCCCGACGGACCGCTGTACAGTTTACCGTGGGCCGTGCTTTGTGACGCCAATGGAGAATGGTTTGCCCGGCAGGTGGCTTTTTCAATATGCCCGAGTGTCGCAACACTTGTTCAGGCAATTGAAAGGCACCACCAGCCTCTTCAGCCTTTCCAAACGAAGACAGTACTCATTGCGGCCGATCCAGACCTAGTGGCTACTGCTGAAGCCTATGATCTACCACCCCTTTCTGGCGCACGTGACGAGGTCCTCTGCTTACAATCCATCCTCGGATCAACCATAACGCTGACCGGTAGCGAGCTGACAAAAGTGCGTCTTTTCGCTGCACTACAATCGGCTTGGGCTGCACATCTTGCCGTCCACGGCACAGCCGAACAGGAAGCCCCTTTGCAGTCAGCACTTTACCTTACAGCCACTTCCGAAGATGACGGACGACTTACGGCCGCTGAAATCTACGAGCGTTTCTTCCCACAACTCCGCCTAGTGGTGCTCTCAGCCTGTGAGTCGGGGCGCGGAGCCTCCCTGCGGGGTGAAGGAGTCACCGGCCTTGGGCAGGCTTTTTTGGCGGCCGGAGCGTCGAGTGTTATTGCAACGCTGACCCGTACAGATGACCACTTCCTGCGCAACCTGATGTGCAGGTTTCACGCAATGTGGCAGATGGAAGCAAGCCCATCCGTAGCGCTTCAGCGGACTTGGCAGGCCTTTTTGGAGCATCATCCAGCGCAGTGGGCCAATGTCGTTCTTCTCGGAGCGCCGTAATTTTCAGACTTACCAAGCAGCAGCAGGGCGATGTAGCTTGAAAACAGGTTCTTTTGCGTCCCTGCTTCTCATACTCCCTTGTAAGTGAGGCAGTATGCCCTTTCCCATCAATGTTCAGGTTGAAAACCCTATCAACGACCCACTCCGCATCGAAAGTTGTACGGCCGAGGTGGCCGACAACGGCGACATTACGATAAGTGGCGAGGTTGTTCACACAGGCACCGACGGGGTTCGGCGGTATAACCCGGCACTTATGTTCACAGTCGTAGACAAGTACAACATTCCTATCGGCAGCGGCCGTACCTTAGCCGGCGGAGAGTTTCTTGTGCCGGGGCAACGAGCCTACTTTGTCGGGACAGTTCCGCGAATCGGCCAATCGGCGCGGTTTGGCAAGGTCATTGTCACCGCCATTCCCAACAGCGGTTTCCGGGAAAGCAAAAAGCGGGGCAAGAGCACCAGCTAGCGTTACAGGCTAGAGGTACCTTTGCTAGGAGGCGCTTTTCGCCGACCTTATTTGCATAACGTAGGCTCGGGTGCACCGAGTTGACTCGGCTTCATTTTGGAAAGGTGCAAACAACGCCGTACGTCCGGTCAACAGATGTCGAGGTTTTTCACGGCAAGTGCATTTTCCTCGATAAACCGCCGGCGGGGTTCGGCGTCGTCTCCCATGAGGATGGAAAACAGGTTATCGGCCTCGGTGGCATCGCCGATCCGCACTTGGAGTAGGGTTCGTTTTTCGGCATTGAGCGTGGTTTCCCAGAGTTGTTCCGGATTCATCTCTCCCAGCCCTTTGTAACGCTGAATGGAGAGATCGCTTCTGGCCAGAGCCAGGATCTGTTCGGTGAGGGTGTTACGTTCTGAAACCGAGGCCTTTGTGTTTCCAAACGACACTGTGTAAGGACCAGTCATTGCCTCGCGCCACTCGGCGTAGATTGCAGCGCACCTTTGAAACTCAGCGTGGGTTGCCAACTCCCAGTCTACGACTGTAGTCTGTTCCGTCCCCTGAAGACGGACAACAACTCGAAACAGGTTGTGTTCCTCGTCAGTCGTTAGATTGGCTTCGTAACCGGCAGCCGTTAGTGTCTCTACCAAGCTGCGCAACCAGGTTTCGGTTTCAAAAAGAGCGTGCCACTTGCGTCCTACCCGGTAGCCGTTCTCATTTGCGCCTGCCTGCAGCACTAGCTCTGTCAGGCGGCTGTCTCCACCAAGGCGGCGCACCAGCTTGGGCGCTAGGGACTGAAACTCTTGCAAAGCCTCTAGGAAACGCCCCAGTTCGTGCTCTTTGAGCACCCGCTGGGTTGGTCCAACAGTTACTTGCGCCTGTTCGGTTGCCAGCTTGAGCAAGTACTGGTTTAGTGCTTGATCATCAAGCAAATATTGCTCGGACTTCCCCCTTTTGACCTTATAAAGTGGCGGTTGGGCAATAAACACATGGCCGCGCTCGATAAGCTCAGGCATCTGGCGGTAGAAAAAGGTCAAGAGCAAAGTACGGATGTGGGCTCCATCCACATCGGCATCGCACAGCAGAATGATTTTGTGATAGCGCAACCGCTCGATAGAAAAGTCACCTGCGCCGATGCCGGTGCCAAGCGCTTGGACAAGCATTTCTATTTCCTTGTGCGAAAGCACCTTGTTCGGGCGTGCTTTCTCGACATTGAGTATCTTTCCCTTGAGCGGCAGGATGGCCTGCGTTCGGCGGTCACGCCCCTGTTTCGCACTGCCACCGGCGCTATCTCCTTCGACAATGAAAAGCTCGGAGCGGGCAGGATCGCGCTCGGCACAATCAGCCAACTTACCCGGCAGGGCAAGCTGGTTGAGGGACGATTTCCGGGATATTTCCCGCACGCGCCGCATGGCTTCACGTACCTGCGCGGCTTCAATGGCCTTCTTGACGATGGCGCGGGCAATTGCGGGGTGTTCATTGAAGTAGTTCCTGAACTGCTCGCGCAGCAGGGAGTCCACAATCCCTTTCACATCACTGTTGAGCCTGTTTTTGGTCTGCCCCTCAAACTGTGGCTGCGGGATTTTCACACTGATGACGGCTGTGAGTCCTTCTCGCACATCTTCTCCGGTGAGATTTTCTTTGAGCTGTTTCCCCAAACCTTCTGCTGCAATGTAGGCGTTGATGCTTGCAGTCAGCGCCGATCGGAAGCCTGACAAGTGTGTGCCGCCATCCACTGTGTTGATGTTATTGGCAAAACTGAAAATCTTTTCCTCGTGGCCGTCGTTGTATTGCATTGCGACCTCAATGGTTAGATCGCCCTGCGTTACTTCGCAGTAAAACGGCTTTGGCATGAGGACTGTTTTGTTGCGGTTGAGCTGGGTGATGAACTCGGCAATACCACCCGGATAGCAAAACGTCTGCTGGCGTGCTTCTGCGCCGCGCTCATCGGTAAGTGTAATGGTCAGCCCACGGGTCAGGAAGGCTTTCTCACGCAACCGCTGGGCCAAGGTGTCGAAGTTGTAGCGGGTTGTGGTGAAAATCTCCGGGTCGGGCTTGAAACTGACGCGCGTGCCGCGCCGGCTGGTAATACCCGTCTGCCGCAAGGGCCCGGTAGGGATGCCGCGCTCGAATTCCTGCTCGTAGACGTGTCCGTGGCGATAGACCTCGACCCGCAACCATTCCGACAGAAAGTTGACACAGGAAACGCCAACGCCGTGGAGACCACCAGACACCTTGTAGGTGTTGTCCTTCCCAAACTTTGCACCGGCGTGCAGTTCCGTCATAACGATTTCGACCCCCGAACGCTGCAGGGGATCGTCCTTTTTGATGTCCACCGGAATCCCGCGTCCGTTGTCAATGACCGAAATGGAGTCATCAGGATGGATAAACACTTCCACGTGGGTGCAGTAGCCGGCCAAAGCTTCATCAACAGAGTTGTCCACCACCTCGTAGACCAGTTGGTGGAGTCCATGTTCGCCGTTCGAGCCAATGTACATCGCCGGACGCAGACGAACGGCCTCTCGCCCAGAAAGGTTTGAGATGGAGCCTGAGTCGTAGTTTTCATCTGCCTTGTCCAGTGGGACAGGCGACGCGGCAGCCACAGGCGGCACCGCATCGGGTCGAACTTCGGGTTGAACTTCAGGTCTTGTCATAGTGTGCGTGCAATTTGCCAAGCCTTTCGCAAAAATACTTACCCTACAAAACTTACTTGCCGCCCCTGGCGGTTACCTCTTTTTGGCTGTGCCGCTCAGGCGTGGCGGGTAATGAAAAAAAGACTCCGGGCAAAACATGTAAACTGGCGGTCGTTATCCACATACTCGGTTGTTTCCGCCGAGATTTTTCCAATTCCGGCCCGTTTGAAGGGCTGCCGACTTGTGGTTTTGGTCAATCCCCAAATAGGTTCGATAGCTTGCGCCACAGCACGAAAATCGCGGTTCACCACTGTTTGCTCAGATACTGAGGCTGTTAGCCACTCACCAAGACGTGTGTGGTTTTCTGCAGCTAGAAAGCCCCGGCGTGGTCCAAGACACGAGTAGTCAAACCCATCGGCGCGAATCCTTATGTGGGTGGCGAGGGTTGGACCAAAGAGATCGATTGTCGGGACTTCTTCATCGCTGGTGTAAATTTCCTCCCGTTCGGCTTTGGTGCGGCGTGTGGCCGTAGATTCCCGCGCCAACACTTGGCGAAAACGCAGTGTCCCGAAAACCACCAATGAGATGTCTTGCCAAGGCATGCACAGGGGGGCAGATGGGTTGCTACCCCATACTTCGAGGTACTTCCCGTTGGCCACCAACGCTCGCGCGCGCCGAGGTGGCTGCAATGGTGCAAGCTGTGCATCGGACAAGATGAGAGTCCGTAACCCAGACTGCGCCAGGCGCTGGGTGAGCAGCAGCGCATCGTGGGAAGTAGCTGCGCGCGCAATTGGCACTGGCACGGGCGCAGACAACAACCGAGCTGCCTGCTCCGTCGTCAAGCGTCCAACGGTAGCTACTTCTTCAATGGCTTCGGCTGTCGGCGGCTGGGAGGGGAGATAGATAACGTTGTAGCCAGGCTCGATATCTGTTGCCTCCCGCAGGTTAGGCAGCACCTGGCTTTCCTGTCCTGGAATAAGCAAGGGCTGCCCACAGAATAGGCAGGTGGTGCGGTGGACACCGTTTGTCCGTCCACACTGAGGACAGGCTACTGTTGGTAATTTGGCTGTTGTCATCGTTGTCGCTACCACCTCACCTTTTATGGGCACAACTACCGTTTGTTGCGTTTGCAATTTATCATTTCTGCTGCCATAACAGCGCTCAAGTATGCCTAACCGGCCTACTTCGGGCCCCCAACCTCTTGCCCAGCGAGTCAAAGCCTTTGTGAAACACTTGACCGTTGCCATCACTGGCGCAAGCGGGGCGATATACGCCCAGCGCCTGCTGCACTATCTCGATGCCAGCCCGGAGGTAGATCGGATCAGCCTGGTTATCAGCGCATTGGGCGTGACCGTCATTCGAGAGGAGTTGGCGCTGCCGGTGACTGGTACAAAACAAAGTGACGCGGAGTTGCTGCTGGGACGCCCCACGACCAAGATTACTCTGCTGCCCGCTAGGGATGTCGGGGCAACCATTGCCAGCGGTTCTTACCCGTGCGACGGGATGGTTATTGTTCCATGCAGCATGGGTAGCTTGGGGTACATCGCTTCTGGCATTGCCCGCGATCTGATTCATCGTGCAGCCGACGTCATGCTCAAGGAGCGCCGGCGGCTGATTTTGGTTCCTCGTGAAACCCCCTTCAATGCAATCCACCTTGAAAACATGCTGCGTGTTGAGCGCGCCGGCGCTCTGATTTTGCCGGCCTGTCCAAGCTTTTATCACCGTCCGCAATCCATTCTAGAGCTGGTTGACCATCTTGTTTTCCGCATCCTGGCCCACCTTGGCGTATCTCACCCAACAGAAACAACCTGGCAGGGGCGACGCCCCTTTGCCGAAGAAACAGCTTCAAGCCAGGTGTAAGTCTTCGAGAATCTCGCGTCGCCCATAACCGCGCTGACGCAACTCACGTCCCCAGCGCACATCAGCCGCAATAAGCTGGACATCCAGCAGCGGGAACTTGGTGCGCAGGGTCAGGATGGCCTCCTCGGGCGAATCCAAGCGAATCGCCTCCAAAAGAGCATCTAGGTACTCTTGCGTCGTGGAAGCAGGCATCGGTTTTTCTTCTCAGCAAAGGTTATCCTTGCTTTGCACTCCGCGCTTATCACTGTCATCGGCACCGACTCTTCATCGTTTGCGTCGGATACCCTGACAGGTTGCACCGCGCAGAGGCAACGGAGCAGGAATGACATCTTGCCAACTACCAAGCAAATACTACACCTTCCGCCCAGCGGCTTCAATTTCACCAGTGTGGTCTCCCCGGGTTTGTGCTTGCCGCTACTCAGCAATCTGAGGCTCAAAGGAGCAGGCCCCTATGAGACGTGATGACTACCGACGCGAATTTGCAGCCTTTCAGGCAGCGCGCGCCAGCGCACGCCAGGCAGGCTGGCGGCACACCTCGCCCTTTGAGCCACTTCCGGCCCCACTTCACGACCGGTTTAGCGACCTATGGTCTGTGACGACAATAGAAACCCTGCGGCAAGCACGCCAAGACGATCTTTCCCGTCCCACAGTTGAACAGCGCAGTGGACAAGTGCTTCAGGCGTTTGCAGAAAGCTGGTTTCTCTTTGCCCAGACGCGCGAACTCGATGCTGAGATCCACCGGGCACTCACAGCGCCATTTATCACTTGGCAGGGACAGCGTTACGCCGCCGTCGCCATTGCCGAGCAACTCGCGCGGGAAACCACCCAGGCAACCCGCCAGGCTTTGCAACGCCGGTTGGATGCCCACTATGCCAGCCTCGTGGACCTTCAAGTGCAACGCTGGGCGCTGCGAACAGAGGCTGCCCGGCAGCTTGGCTATGCTAGCCTTGCTGCCTATGCCAAGACACATACCCAACTGCTCTGCGGCGAGGACCTTACAACTTGGGTGACAACCTGTGAACGTTTCTTAGCGGAAACGGACGCAACCTACCGCCGTACTCTAGCGGCTGCGGCCAAGGATACCACTCCCGAAGACCCTTTTGCCCACCGTCGGCAACGGTATCTGGCTGAGGAATTGTTACGCAGCTTTGGCATCCGTCCGTGGCAGCAAACCAACCTCACGACGACCTGGCAGGCAACTGGTGTTACCGGAGTCTTTCGGGTGCGTGTCCCCGAAGACATCCGTTGGGTCGTCGCCCCAGCCCGTGGTTGGCAAAGCTGGTACAGCTTTCTTGGTGAGCTAGCGCGCGTCCAGCAGGCTGCTTGGACTTCCCCCAACCTCCCCGTCGAACTTCGCTGCTATGGTGATCTTGCCATTGCTGAGACTTGGAGTTGGCTTTTTGCCGATTTACTGACCGACCGGCGTTGGCTAGCCAGAATGCTCGACCTTCAGCTTCCCTTAGCTGTGCAGCGCGCCTTAGCTGCACAGCGCTGGCAGAAAGTACGGCAGGCGGCTTGGCGTTGTGTGGGGTGGTACGGCTGGGCTACAGCCAACTGGACGTTAGAACGCCTTCGTACCGAGCTTGAACAACACTTAGGCCTTACTCTGTCGGATTGGGAGCTATACCGAGAAATTGACATGGCAGGGCATGCATTAGGGCAGCTCCGGGGTGCATGGCTGGCGGTTGCCCTTGATGAGTGGTTACGCACCAAGTACGGTTGCTGGCCTCTCAACCGCCGTGCAGGGGACACGCTGGTTGACCTGTGGAATACCGGCTTCCGATATACAGCCGGTGAGGTAGCCAGCTTGGTCGGAACCGGCCCACTGACGATGGACGCTTTTCTTTGCCGGTGAGTTACTCAGAAGCCTGGGCTGTTGGCCTCCAAAAAAACACCGTCAGTTGCCGAGGGGGTTAGCGCATGGTAGTGTTGGAAATGTTAGTGGCTTTTCTCACGTTTCCACTAACTATCCTCAGCAACGGAGGCCTTTTCGCCATGTCTGAAAGTTCAAACAAAATCACTTACTTCCTTGCTGGTGCTAGCATTGGCGCGCTAGTGGCGCTGCTCTTTGCGCCCAAGTCTGGACGTGAGCTGCGCAGTGACATCAGCGATGCTACCCGGCGCGGCATTGATTACACGACCGAAAGCGCCAAGTTGTTGGGCGAAAAGGCGTCGCACCTGTACATCAGTGGGCGAGAGAAGACATCCGAACTGTACAGTTTGGGCAAAGAAAAGGCTGCCCATCTACTGGAAGCAGGAAAAGGCTTGTTTGACGAACAGCGAGACCGGGTAGCAGCCGCCATCGAAGCTGGCAAACAAGCGTACCGTGAGAAGAAAGCCGAGGTGCTGGCCTTGAACCAAAAGGAGCTCGCGTCAAAGGAAGCAACGGATAGCAGTGAACCAGCGCTGTAGAGAAGGTGTGATTTGTCTCAACAACGGTGGGTGGGTGCTACTCAAGGCCACAACCACCATTTATCATGTGGGCTACTGCCGTGGTTACAAATGAGATTTTCCAGCTTGTCATCAGCCTTTCGCTGGTGGTCGTTTTTCTCGTCCAGTTGGCGTTGCTGATTGCTCTGTACCGGCTAGTTACCAAGGCTATTAGCCTCATCGAGCAAGTTCGCGTCAAGACCGATCCGGTTGTTGAACAGACGCGCCAACTGCTGACCTCGGCTAAACCCGTCATCGAAAAAGCCCAGGCCACGGCCGAAGCCATCAGCCCAATCCTTGCACGCACTAACGAACTGCTAGGGGTTGCGCGTGAAACCACAGTGCTGGTGCGTGATACAACTGCTACGCTCAAAACCGAGGCCGAAGCCTGCCTAGCAGCCGTTACGGCAACAACCAGGGAACTCTCCCGCCTGACCACAGAAAGTGCCCAGGAAGTCTCGGCACTTGTCAAAACCACTTCGGAACAGCTTCGGACCCAAGTGGATACCTATGCTAACGTCACAACGCGGCTGGCGCTGCGTATTGATGACACGGCCTCCATCATTCAACAGGATGTACTTCGTCCCGTCAGTGAAATCTCGGCTTTGCTGGCGGCGGTCAAAACGTTTCTCAGCGTTCTACTGATGCCAGAGCGAAAAACCGTTGATCGGGCTTATCAGGACGAGGAGTTGTTTATCTAGGCCGCCCCAATCCGACCATTAGGTGCACGTCGAAAAAGATTTGGTATTACGTGCGTCCTTTCGCTAGCCTTCAACAGCATTTTTACAAACCTGGTTTCAAAATCGGCGGGCGCATTGAATGTCCCAAGTAATTTCCGGCGGTTTGCTCATCAACAAACCGCCCGGTGTTACCTCGCATGATGTTGTTGTCCTAGTTCGGCGGTTTATCGGCATTAAGCGCGTCGGACACACCGGAACGCTTGACCCGTTTGCCACGGGTCTGCTGGTCTTGTGTGTTGGTCCAGCCACCCGCCTTTCGCGTTTCCTTACGGACACTTCAAAGAGCTACCGCGCTGTTCTCCGTTTTGGCTTTGCTACTGATACCCAAGACCTGACCGGCAAGCCGCTCACGCCGCCGCGTTCTACCGAAGGCTTGACAGAAGAGCGTTTGCGAGAGGTAGCGCGTAGCTTTCTGGGCAAGCAACTACAAACGCCCCCTATGTACTCGGCTAAGAAGATTGACGGCGTGGCCTTGTACCAGCTAGCGCGGGCCGGCAAGGTCGTAGTCCGGGCAGCAACCCCTATTGAAGTATTCCGGTTTGAGTTTATCCCGGATGCTGAAGGTCGCATCATTCGACAAGATGAGCAAGGGGCAATACTTGTTGAGTGTGACGTTACCTGTTCTTCGGGAACTTACATCCGCACGCTGGCGCACGACATCGGTGAACGCATCGGCTGTGGGGCGCATTTGGTAGCGCTACACCGGACGGCAGTGGATGGTTTTACCGTCGAAGAAGCCATCACGCTTGAAGACCTGCAACGGTGTGTCGTCACGGGCAACTGGGCGGACAAGCTGTTATCCCCCCTTGACATGTTGCGCGGATGGCCGCGCGTTACGCTCAAGGCCCAGCAGGCGCAACGCTTCGTCCAAGGACAGCTCCTGCCACTTACCGCCAACGACATTGTCCCTGGCGATGCCCAGCGGCGGCTTTTCCCGGTCACACCAGAAGTTGGTGTTGCTGTTACCGACGAAACAGGCAGATTGTTGGGTGTTGGGCGCTACGAAGCGTCGGCCGGGCGGCTTCGTCCTCAAACGGTACTACCGCCGCCTATTACCTGAAGCCATACGCCCAGCATGGCGCACCTTTCGACTCACCCAACTTCATCGGCTGCACGTCCGGCAGTATTGCATTCCCTTACTCAGGCGCGAGACCTACGGTAGCCGGAACCACCCACGACCGGACTGCCTCGCCGACTTCTCTCTAGTTGTTACATTTACCCTGGAACTATCCTAAAGGCTTCGACGTTAGCCGGTAGCCGCGCTCGCGTGGGCACACTGCTGGGCAATCCTTTCCACGACACGGCGCGGAACAACCGTCGCGTTTTTCATGTGGAGTTCACGGGTCAGGTGGCCAACCACATACAGCCCGGGCACGTTGGTTTCATTGGTATCAGGGTTATAGACCGGCCGCCCGTCGGCAGCAATCGTCACGCCGGCAGCCACAAGCAGCGATACTTCTGGCACTGCCCCAAGCAGTGCAAAAATGTGATCACAGAGGACTTCTTCCTCAGTGCCATCTTCGTGTTGCAACCGTGCTGCCCGGGGCAGAACCTCAACGCACGTCGTCGCATAGTGAATGGTCAACTCACCTTTGGCAACGCACTCCATCAGTGGAGCCCGTACCCACGGCTTGATACCGACTTGATCCGGGTCATTAGGACGCGGGTCAAGGGTAGGACGCCGCAGTGACCAAGCAACTTGCGCCCCGATGCGGGCTAAGTCCAAGGCAGCTTCTGCCGCCGAGTTTCCTCCCCCAACTACAAGTACTGGCCGTCCGGCATAGGGAAAAGCCTCTACGAAGCGATAGGACACACGCTCTGGTGTTTCGCCGGGAACGCCCAGCCGGCGGGGACGCCCAAAACCACCAGTCGCCACAATGACTCGGCGCGCTCCGTACACCGCCTTGGTGGAAATCACCTGAAAGCTCGGTCCATTCGGCAGGATAGCCTGCACGGCTTCGTAGGTGTGAATCTTCAGCCGTAGCTCACGGGTAGCCAGGCGAGTGTAATAGGCCAACACTTCTTCGCGGGTGGGTTTGGGGCCGAACTTCGGCTGTAGCGTCCCCGGAATAAGTTCAATTTCGTTGGGCGTCGAGAAAAGCAAACGTCCAACTGGATAATCGGCAATCGTCTGTGCAATTGCAGCACGTTCCAGCACGAGATAGTTCAGCTTGGCTTGCTGGGCAGCATAGGCCGCCGTCAACCCGGCCGGACCAGCACCAACAATGATGAGATCATACGTTGACATAGGGTTTTGTCTTCTCGAATTTTTTTCAGTGCAGTCAAACGGCGTCCTTCGTCCACCGGGCTTTTGCCGAGCAGACGCCGGGTGCCAAATCCCAGTTGTCTCCTTACTTTGGGACACGTTGCAAGCATGCCATGAAAACCGCGTCCCGTTTTACCTTAGCCTTTCGCTTCATCGTTGCCACGCTACTAGTTCTTGGCCTGGCAACGCCGCCTCTGGCTCGCCACGTCGAGGTCTTTCCAGCGGATGCTGCTCTTGAAGCCAACCTGCGCCGACACATCGGCTATCTCGCCTCCCAGGCTTTGGCCGGACGCCTCCCCGGCACTCCAGGGGCAGAACAGGCAGCACAGTACATTATCACTCAGTTTCAGCTCGCTGGGCTACGGCCGCTTGGCAGCCGTGGATACCGACAACCCTTCAGCTTCGTGGCAAGTGTTCGCATGGGACAGAACAACCACCTGAAAGCCATGGTTGGCGGCGGTTGGCTCACAGCCAAACCCGGAGCCGATTTCCGTCCCCTAGCCTTTGCTGCCAATGGTGTTGTTGAAGGGGAACTTGTCCTAGCCGGCTACGGTATTTCTGCTGCCAAAGAAGCGCAGTACGACGACTATGCCAACTTGGATGTGAAAGACCGCATAGTGATGGTACTTCCCTACAGTCCGGCTGGCTCAAATCCCCATACAAAGTTCGGGCCGTTTTTGTCGCTCCGCTACAAGGCCACGACAGCGCGCAACAAAGGGGCCAAGGGACTGCTCGTCATCGCCGAAGAAGACGACTTCCAACGCTCGCAAATTGCCCGTTTGCGTTATGACGATGCCTTCGGAGACGCCGGTTTCCCATGTGCTGTGGTAAGTCGCGCTTGGGCAACAAAACTGCTCGGTCGCTCTGTGGCCGACATTGAACGTCAGATTGCTACCACAGGACAGCCGGAAACCCGGTTTTTTCCAGACCGCCGACTCCGGCTTCAGACAGAAGTCATCAAGGAACGGCAAACAGCTTACAATATCCTTGGCTGGCTTGAAGGCAGCGATCCGGTCCTGCGGAATGAAGTTGTCGTTATTGGCGCCCACTACGACCACTTAGGGCTAGGCGGACCGAACTCGCTGGCGCCACGTGAAGGCGAAGTTCATCCTGGGGCTGATGATAATGCTTCAGGCACGGCCGGGTTGCTTGAGCTTGCCAAAGGTCTTGCCACTACCCACAACCGGCCCAAGCGCAGCCTGCTGTTTATTGCTTTTTCGGCCGAAGAAAAGGGGCTGCTTGGCTCGGCCTACTTCGTTGACCATCCCACTACCGGCAGTAAGCGCCTCGTGGCCATGCTCAACATGGACATGATTGGGCGGCTGCGCGACAACCGGCTGATCGTGCAGGGCGTTGGTACCTCGTCAGTCTGGCGACCGTTGCTGGCAGAAGTCAATGCGCGCCACGGGCTAGAGCTTTCCCTAGGCGAAAGCGGCTTCGGCCCAAGCGACCATGCCTCGTTTTACAAGCGCAACATCCCTGTCCTGTTTTTCTTCACTGGCAACCACCCAGACTATCACCGTCCATCTGACACCCCCGACAAAATCAACTATGCGGGCGAACGGCATGTACTGGCGCTGATCGGAGACGTAATTCGCGCTACGGCCAATCTGCCCACGCCGCCGGATTTCGTCACTCCCAAGACAACCGACCCGGCAGAACGCGCCCGTGGTAGTTTTCGGGTTTCACTTGGTACCATTCCTGACTATGCAGCCGAGACAAGTGGCGTCAAGCTCTCCGGCGTCCGTGAGGGTAGCCCAGCGGCTGTGGCCGGCTTGCAAGCCGGCGATGTCATCGTGGGACTGGCCGGACGGGACATCAGAAGCGTGTACGATTACACCTATGTTCTCCAAGAACTCGAACCCGACCGGGAAGTAGAAGTCATCGTCGAACGCAACGGACGGCGGTTGACGTTCAAACTTACCCCGACGCGGCGGTGAGATTTGGCGGCGGCTCACCACTACCCAGACAACGCAGGCGAATATGCGGACTCAGGCCAACAATGCGCATGCCTTCGCGAACCCGAAGGCGACAGGAAAGCGCCGGACGCTCCCGGTCTTCGCCGGGGCGGAAGTACCGAATCTGGCAGTTCGTACAGTCGCCGTTCCAGCAAAAATCACCGTACGAAATGCTTTCCATGTCGAGGAACTGGAAGCCGCGTAAGACGACGTTATTTTCCGGGACGTAGACCACTTGCCCCAGCACTTCAATGGGGATCAGTCGTTCATAAGGCTCAAAGATTTCTGCCGGCGGGGTTGCAAACATAGTGGCCTAGGAGGATGGCACCGAGTGCAGAATTCGTCTCGCTCAATCGCACGTCTGGGGCTAGGAAGCAAGTCATTCTGGTGTAGAACGTGGTACGACACACTTTTTACCTCGGTTTAGGGAGCAATCTCGGCGATCGGGCAGCTCTGCTAGCCGGAGCTATTCAACATCTCACGGCACAGGCCATCCAATGGCGGTGCGCCAACTGGTATGCCACTGCGCCGGTGGATTACCTAGAACAGCCTTGGTTTCTCAACACCGTGCTTGAAGTAACTGTTGACTTGACGCCGGCAGCCATGCTGATGCAGGGACTAGAGTTGGAGGCCAAAGCCGGTCGTATTCGCACTGTTCCTAAAGGAGCGCGGCCGCTCGATGTGGACATTCTGCTTTGCCAGACCGCAGGCGGGGCATTTCTAGTTTCAGAGGACGCAACCCTGACGCTCCCGCATCCACGGCTGCATCTGCGGCGGTTTGTCCTGACACCGCTGTGCGACTTGATTCCCGAACTTCGGCATCCCCTGCTCGGTCAAAGCTTTGCCTCCCTGCTGGCCAACTGCCCGGACAATAGCTCTGTCGAAATCTTTATGCGCAGCGGGCTCAACTTCGGCGACGGCGCCCAGCCGGAGGCGTAGTCGTCGGCAACCGCAAATCCTCCGGCTCCAGGGTCGTCCCTTCACAGAGAATGCATGCGCGCTCGATGCAGTTTTCAAGCTCGCGGATGTTGCCCGGAAAGTCATAGTCCTGAAGGGCTTTGAGGGCAGCCGGTGAAAGCGTGACCCGGCGACGGCGGATTTCACGACCGTATTTTTCAGCAAAGTAGGTTGCCAGCGCTGGAATGTCTTCACGCCGCTCGCGCAGGGGTGGGATCTCAAGGGTGAACACGGCTAGCCGGTAGTACAAATCTTCTCGAAAGGTCTTTGCCGCCACAGCCGCCACGAGGTCCCGGTTGGTTGCGGCGACGATACGCACGTTGACGCCAATTTCTTGTCCCCCCCCGATGCGCGTAATCGTGTGGGTTTCCAGCGCGCGCAGGAACTTGGCTTGGACGGCTAGAGGAAGTTCACCAACTTCATCAAGAAATAACGTGCCACCGCGTGCCAGCTCAAACTTTCCAACTTGCCGGCCGTCGGCTCCCGTAAAGGCGCCTCTTTCGTGCCCGAACAGCTCGTTTTCAACGAGGGTCTCGGGAATGGCCGCGCAGTTGACGGCGACAAATGGCCCCTGCCGCCGGTGGCTCAAGTGATGAATGGCCCGCGCAAACAGCTCTTTACCGGTGCCCGACTCGCCAAGTAGCAGGACGGTTGTATCTGTCGTGGCCACTCGTTGCAGTTGTTGTCCAACACGCTGCATCGCCGGAGAATCGCCGATGATGCGTGGAAAACCATAGCGCCGGGCGTATTCTTCGCGCATCAAAAGACAGGCACGCCGCAGACGGTGTGTCTCCACAAGGCGTTCAAGGACCAGCAGCAAGTGGTCGGGGTCTACTGGCTTTTGTAGAAAGTCTTCCGCCCCGTCCTTCATGGCGGCTACGGCTTCTTCAATCGAACCATAAGCCGTCAAAACAATGACCGGCACATCTGGGTCAAGCGCTTTAGCAGCATGGAGTACCTCTAGCCCCGTGCCATCTGGCAGGCGCAGGTCCGTCAAAACAACGGTTGGCGGCTGCCGACGCAGTGCCTGCCGCGCCTGTTTCAGATCACTTGCTTCGACAACACCATAGCCAGCGCGCTCCAGCGTTAGTCGCCACATCTGGCGCAGAGCGTCTTTGTCTTCAACGATCAAAATGTCTGCCTGGCCACCAGCCATCGCCTACTCAAGGTTCGATCTCGACTGGTTTTTCGATGGGTTGCTCGCGGTATTGCTTGGCTTTGCCTATTTCGAGCAGACGGCGCAGTTTTTGGCGTGCCTTGGCAATGCGCAGCATGGCATCCTGTCCTGAGACGGGGCTATCAGCAGCGTCCTGCCGCTGTTTTTCTTCTTCGGCTTCGCGCAACTCCTGCCGCGCTTCTTCAACTGCACGCCGCCAACTTTCTTCTGATGACACCATGCTCTCGTCAGTGGCAGGCTCTCTAGCGTTTTCGCCGCCCGCTGCACCCGAAAGTGGAACGCCAAAATCATAGTTGTCTATTGGACGCTTTGTGGCTGGCCGCGCCGATCTTTCCACCGGAGGTGCTGGAGAAGCATTTTTCGTTACCCTCAACAGTTCCTGAGCGCCAAGGGGCAAATCCTCTAAAGATGGGCTTCCCGGTGAGGGCGACTTGAGTACGGGTCTTGAAGATGACCGACGGTTTTTCTTCTTGTCAGTCGGCGTCGGTGATTGTGCCGCCAGCACATCTGCCACACTACTAGGCAGGGTAGGGGCATTTAGGCTACTGGCCAGAACTAGACTCAACAGTAACATGGTGCGTACCTCATATTTCTTGACGGGCCTGCAAGGGCAAGGCAACACGGAATTGTGCACCGCCATTGGGAAGGTTGCAGGCTTCAATGCGTCCATTGTGACTGACGATGATTTTCCGAACAATAGCCAAGCCCAAGCCGTGACCGTGTTTCTTGGTCGTAAAAAACGGGAGGAACATGTTGGCAGCCACTTCTGGCGGGAAGCCACTGCCAGAGTCTTCAAACAGCAGGGTAACTTCTTCTGGACCGGTAACTGCGCGAAGCCGTACCTCCCGTACCGACGCTCCGTCGGGGATAGCCTCAAGGGCATTGCGGAAAAGGTTCTCAAAGGCACGCCGGAGCAAAGCGGCATCCCCTAGAATGACCGGCAACTGCTCTGGTAGCAACAGGGTCACCCCCCGCCGGCGGATGTCTTCCTGCAATACCGACACGACTTCTTCCACTACACTGGCCAGGCTAACTGGAGCCATGATAGGACGCAACGGCCGCGCAAAGGTCAGAAAATCCGAGACAACATGCGTCAGGTGCCGGACTTCATCCCGCAACGCTCGAGCTGCCAGATTGTCAGGGACATCCTGGAGAAGTAGGCGGGCATAGCCATCCATAACGGCAAGGGAATTCTTGAACTCGTGGGCGATTCCTGCGGCCATATCACCCAAAGTTGCCAAGGTTTCCCTAGCTTGCGCAGTGGCTCGCAAAGTAGCCAGCTCTGTAATGTCGGCTATCAGGCACAGGACACTTGCAGCACCGGGAATTGGGGCAACACTGGCATCGAGTGTGCGCTGATGACCGCCAATAAGCGCTGTGATGTCGGACTGTCGGCGTACATTCCCATCCTGCAGCCCGGCCGCCACCAGATTCTGGAGCTCTGGCACCTCAGCAAAGAATTCCCGGAACGGTATCCCGGGCGAGCGGCCAAACAAACGCTGGGCGGTCAGATTGGCCAAAACCGTCACGCCTTGGCGGTCTACAACGACCAGGGCATCGGGAATGCTGGCAATCAGCCGGTCACTAAACTCAGCCTGCGCCAAGGCACGGTGTTCGGCATCGGTGCGGAGGCGTTCTAGCTCGCGGCCTGCAGATTGCAGCCGGTCAATGACTTCCTGGTAGCCGGCCATGACGACCTCAATCGAAGCGGGAGGCTTAGCATGTACGCGCGCTGCCGACCAACCCGAAAGGAAAATAGATCGCACCAGCCATAGCCCGGCTGCCCCCACAATCAGCCACAGGGGCAGTTCGTAGGCCACCCGGAAAGCAACACTTGAAAGTTGCGCCCGGCGATGGCGAGCCAGTAGATAGAGGCTCCCTAACCGGTGACCATCAGGGCTGTGGAGTGGAACTGTAAGCGTGCAATTACCGTTGACATCCCAGTGCGTTGCCTGGACGACTTCTTGCTTCGACACATCAAGGTGGTCAGGTAGGATAAGCTCCCCTGTGGAATCGTTGCGCGCCATGGCTACGCGACGGCGTCCCAAATGGTCGTAAACACCAACGGCTGTGGCCAGATCAGGCGGGAGCAGATCAGGCGTCAGTGGTTCGGTGATACTCTGATTGGTGCTGAGGCGACTTACCAGCCGGTGAGCTGTTAATTGCACTTCAGCTTGGGTTCGGTGGTGTGCTTCCCGGTCATAGGCACTGCGCAAAGCATATATCACCCACAGCCCTATCAGGCAGACCGTTACCAGCAAAGCCACCAGGACAGCCGTCAGCGCCTGACCCGCCATAGTCCGTCGGCAGGTAGCACCCGGGCTTAGCCGGCAAGCGTGCTGCCAAGTAAGAGGTGGCAGAGGGTGTGGGTTTAGACGGCAATAGCCCATCGGGCTAAGGGCGCGGACCCAGTTGGATGTTCTCGCGCCGGGCATGTTGCCGGGCATGTTGATACGCCGCCACTGGCAGCTGTCATAGCGCGCGGCCCCATCCTGGGTGCCAATCCACAGATACCCGGCGGCATCGGTGGTCATGGCCACGCTCGAGTTTTGCGGCGGGCTGTCCGCCTATCGAATGACCGGGGACGGTTTTTTCAAAGCACGCGGGGAACTTTGAAGTGCCCGTACCCGGATGCCGGAGCGTTGACTAGAGCGGTCTCGCTTCCAGGCGGTACATGCGGCTCATCGGGACGCAAGGCCGTATCGCCTACAGCGTTACAGTGCGACATCGGCGGTACGTCCGTGGTGTCCAGTTCATTCAAACGGTCAAAGTACTCCACAATCGCACCCATCTGGACAGCAAGGCGCTCAAGATCGGCTGCCGAAGGACGTAAGTTGGCAAGCCGGGCAATTCTTTCAACTTCTTGGGTCGTAATCGCCATGGCTTTCTCCAAAAGCAGGTACAGACTGGTAGGGAAGGCTATTCAATGATCGGGTCTGCTGCCGAAGCCCGGCCGCCGCGCCGGTCACTTCCGCGCAGTTTTCCGGTCTGATCAATAAAGTAGGACATGCGCCCTGAAGCTGGATATTCAGTAGGCACACTGTAACAGGCAAACGAGCTCTCAGAAGCTTCGATAAAAAACTTTGACATTCTGGACTCGGAAGGATCATTGGGCAGAAAGCCAGCGTCTACAAGTTCTGCCAGGGAGGCATAGCGTCCGTGGGCAGCGTGGAAGGATTCTTCGGCCCGTGCAATAGCGCGCATGCTGGCTTGCGTGGCATTATCCCGCGACGATTGACTAGCCGCCACAATCACTTCATCCGGGCTTTCCTTTTTCTTACAGGCCGGGCTCAAACCAAGCACCAACGCGCCTTCGATCATCCAGGCAAGACCAATGACCATCTTGTGTGTGAATACTCTTCCTTGCATAGGGTGAACACTCCCGGTTGGTGTTTTGGGTCAACCTCCTTCTTTGCCTGCTTTGGGCCCGACGGTTTAGCATGCTGCCGGTGGGGAAAATTCAGCCTCAGGCGCACGAGTGGAAACTCCTTCGGCCACTGGAAACTCAATGATAAACGTTGCTCCTCGGGGCTGATTGGGCTCATAACGAATCGTGGCCCGATGGTCGGCTAGAATATGTGCAACAATGGCCAGGCCTAAACCTGTTCCCCGCTCACGGGTTGAAAAATACGGTTCAAATAAGCGGTCACGGGCTTCTGGAGGAATGCCTATTCCGGTGTCTGAAACCCGCAACCGGACGGTTTCTCGTGCGGCAGTGTATTCCGTTGTGATCCGAATTTCACCGCGCGCCGGTTTTTCGCCACCGGCTTCGATGGCGTGCAAGGCATTGTCAATCAGGTTGACCAGGCACCGCTTGATTTGTTCAGCATCGAGCAAAACGGGCGGAAGGTTGCCGGCAAGTTGAGTGATTAGCCGAATTTCGCCGAGCCGTTCGGCATACAGGATGACCGTGCGCTCGACAATCTCGTCCAGCGAACCCGGTGCAAGCTGGGCGTCGGGGAGTTTAGCAAAACGCGAAAACTCCTCCACAAGCCGCTGCAGCGTCATGACTTCTCCGATAATGCTAGCTGTACATTCTTCGACTGTTGCCCGTAGGCGGGGCAGATGGGCAGCATGACGGGCCACATTGCGTGCAATTCGTTCGGTAGAAAGCTGAATAGGCGTGAGTGGATTCTTGATTTCGTGCGCCATGCGCCGCGCGACTTCACTCCATACGGCATTCCGCTGGGCTTGCATAATGGGTGAGATATCGTCGAGCATCACCACAACGCCGGTGATTTGCCCCCCTGTGTCGGAAAGTCGGGTAGCTGTTAGCGCCACTTGGAGAGAAGGGCGGTCGGGTAGTCTGATTTCTGTCTCCAAAGTTGTTTGCGGCACGCGCCAGACACGCCGTAACAACCGCTCAAAATCACCTCGATTCCCCGGTGGGACGTGCTCCAAAAACTCGTCCCCTACGGCCAAATTCGTTCCCAGCATGTTACAGGCAGCCGGGTTGAACGTCGTCACCCGCCACTGAGTATCGAGTGAAACGATGCCGGTGCACAAACTCCCCAAAACGGTCTCAATGTAGCGGCGACGTTCATCGAGCTGAGCACGGTGGATGCGCAACTGCTGCGCCATGGCGTTGAAGGAATCCACGAGCACGGCCAGTTCGTCCTGGGCTTCAACCCGCACCACATAATCGAGATTCCCCTGGGCAACGGCCTCTGTTGCCTCGGCCAACGCCCGCAGCGGCACGACGACAAAGCGGGCCGTGGTGATGGCAAACCATATCGCGCCAAACATCAGAAAGAGTGTGACAAACCCCAGAATCAGCAGGTAGTTGAGCTTGAGCGTCCGCGACTCGGCGGCGAGGGTCGCCCGCTGGTTGGCTACCTGGGTCAGTTCGGCGATCTTCTGGTCAAGCACTGGTGGCATTGTGCGGACGACGACAAGCGCATCTCCGGTTTCCCCAACCGGGACGGCGGCAGCAATGAAGGTGCTCAGCTTGCCTTCTAGATGACCGGCCGGAAATGGGTCCGACCGCACGCGCTGATGCAAGCTGGCGACGAAGGTTGGTGGCAGCTCACTCCAGTCGCCAAAAACCACATAGGGTTGCCCCTCCCCATCCAACCACTGACCGGCTTCAATGCCGAGTGCTTGCGCCTCGTCCACAAAAAGCTTCCGTGCACTTTCTGGCGGCATTTTTCTTTCGGTTTTCCCGGCGGCTTTTTCGGTTGCCAGCCAAGACAGCAATCGTCGTCCAACGGCATGTCCATCATCCTGCAGGGAACGCATTTCGCGAGTCAGTACCAACCGCTGGATGGCCACAGCGCTTTCTCGGTAACGTTCAGCAGGTAGGTTGAACCACTTGTCCAGGCTGCGGTTCAACAACCCATAGGCAAAGAAAAACAACATCAGCAGGGGTAAAGCTGAAACAATCAGGGAAGCAGCTACCAAGCGCGTTTGGAAGGATGTCCCCAAAGTGCGCTGCCGTCGCTCTTGCTGTAGCTTTATAACGTTGCGAATCAGCAGTGCCAGGAGAATGATGAAAGCTAGAAAGTTCAGCGCTGACAGTGCGTACAGCATCAACGTCGTCGAAACGTTGCGTGGCGAGAGAAAGGGCAACACATTGAATGCCGACTGAACAACAAGCGCTCCCAGCAAAACGATGACCAGTATCAACAGTGACAGCGTCCGTATCCGCCGCACGCGGTAGGCGCGCAGGGCACGGCTTGCCTCGTGAGGGTTGACAATGCTTACTGGGTGCTCGAAGGACATTGCCGACTGAAAAACAATCCAAGTGAGATGCCCGTTAGTTGTAGCACAGCCGCAGACTAACAACTGACCGGTTTTACCCTTGTTCAAGCATCACCACGCCAATGTCATCCGAACGGGATTTTCTCCGCCGTCTTCAGTCAATGGCGCGCCGTAGATGCCCGGACCTCCAGATCGGGATTGGAGACGATGCGGCTCTCATCACGCCACGCCCTGGACGCCAGTTGGTCGTCATGAGTGATGCCTTGGTTGAAGATATTCACTTTCGCCGACGCTACGTACCGGCAGCAGCCATCGGGCACAAGGCACTGGCCGTCAACCTCAGTGACTGCGCCGCCATGGGCGCAACGCCCCGGTTCTGCCTGCTTTCCCTAGCCCTTCCGCCGTCGGCGCAGCCTCTAGCTGAAGACATCATACAGGGGCTGCTGGCTCTGGCTGACCGGGCGCAGGTCAGCCTGGTCGGCGGGGATACCACGTCCAGCCCGCAGTCCATTTTTGTGGATGTGTGCCTGATAGGCGACATTGCACCTGACTGCGCCGTCACGCGCGCCGGGGCCCGGCCAGGTGACTGCCTGTTTGTGAGTGGCAACCTCGGTGCGGCCGCTGCTGCTCTTCAGGCGCTTGAGCGGGAAATAGCACCGCCTGATGCGGCTTCTGAAGCCCGGTTTCTATTCCCAGAACCGCGTCTCGAACTAGGCCAATACCTGGCGGCACACGGCCTAGCCACGGCTATGCTCGACATCAGCGATGGACTGTCACTGGACCTCGCCCGGCTGTGCGAAGCCAGTCAAGTCGGAGCCATACTCGAAGCCGAAGCACTCCCCATTGCCCCGGCAGCCGTGGCAATCACTTCCGACCAAGCAGCAGCGCGTCAGTTGGCGCTTGATGGCGGCGAGGACTACGAATTGCTTTTCACTGTCTCTCCCCAGCAGGCTGCAACCGTGGCCGCACTAAGCGGCGCAGCAATTGTTGGCGGCGTCACCCTCACGTGCATTGGACGCATCACAGCCGGCCGTGACATCACTCTGCGCGTGGATGGAACAATCTACCCACTTCCGGCGCGTGGTTACGATCACTTTGCGGGACCCGGAGGCAGTAACACTGGATCTGCTACCACTTGTGCGTAGTTTCCCCGCCGCCAGCGCCACGGTAGCAGGGCCACATCCAAGAACGGCCGCACAGAACGCCAGTTGAGACCGACCTTCGAGCCTTCTGCGTGATTCCACGCCACGGGAACTTCGGCGACCCGCGCGCCAATGTTTTGCGCCAGGTAAAGAATCTCCACATCAAAGGCAAAGCCTCTTACCTGTTGCGCCTGAAACACCGGCAGAAACACATCTCGCCGGAAGGCTTTGAAACCGCACTGGGTATCGGCGTACTTCAATCCTGTCAGAACCCGTACAAAGCGATTGAAGCACCGGCCGGCAAATTCGCGCAGCGGCGACTGGTGCACACCAATTTGCGACTCTGGCAGGTCGCGCGAGCCAATGGCAGCGTCATACTGTCCTGATGTAATCAGCCCCAGCAACTTCGGCGTCTCTGTTAGCGGCGTCGAAAGGTCGGCGTCTGAAAACAGCACAATCTGACCGCAGGACGCCAGGAAGCCCTGACGCACACTGTAGCCTTTTCCTTGATTGCCCGGATTGGACAGCACATGAAGGGAGAGTCCATGACGCGCAAGGGCAGGAACAAGCTCCCGCGCAACCATAGCTGTCCCGTCAGAAGAGCCATCATCCACGACGATGACTTCCACTCCACCGGCGAAATCCCGGAAATAGGCTCCGACGCTTTCCAGCGTCGGAGCAAGACGGAAGGCTTCGTTATAAGCTGGGATGACAAAACTGAGAAAAGGTGGGCTGTTCACGCAATGGTTACTTCCCGGCAGAGATACACATCCTGGATCAGGTTGAGTAGCTTGATTCCCTCAGACATCGGCCGTTGGAAAGCCTTGCGCCCAGAGATCAGCCCCATCCCGCCAGCACGTTTGTTGATGACAGCCGTGCGGACGGCTTCAGCAAAGTCATTGTCGCCCGAGGCGCCGCCGCTATTGATAAGACCGGACCGTCCCATGTAGCAGTTAGCCACCTGGTAGCGTGTCCACTCAATGGGATGGTCTGTTGCAAGTTCCGAGTAGACCTTTTTGTGGGTCTTGCCAAACTTGAGTGCCTCATAGCCGCCGTTGTTTTCAGGTAGTTTTTGCTTGACGATGTCGGCCTGAAGCGTCACGCCCAAGTGATTGGCTTGACCGGTTAGATCGGCTGCTACGTGGTAGTCCTTCTCGGCCGTCTTGAACGCAGCATTGCGGGTGTAGCACCACAAAACAGTTGCCATACCCAACTCGTGCGCCGCTTGGAAGGCAGCCGATACTTCTTGAATCTGCCGACTCGATTCGGCTGAACCGAAGTAAATTGTCGCCCCAACTGCTACTGCGCCCAGATTCCACGCCTGCTTGACCGTTCCAAACATCACTTGGTCGTACTTATTCGGATAAGACAAAAACTCGTTGTGGTTGATTTTGACGATGAAGGGGATTTTGTGGGCATATTTGCGGGCAACTGAACCGAGCACCCCAAAGGTGGTCGCTACTGCATTACACCCTCCCTCAATGGCCAGTTTGACGATATTCTCTCCGTCAAAGTATATGGGATTGGGTGCAAAGGAAGCACCAGCGCTGTGCTCTACCCCCTGATCAACGGGCAGGATGGACATGTAGCCAGTTCCGGCCAGGCGCCCGTGATTGAAAAGTTGCTGCAAACTCCGCAGAACTTGTGGTGAGCGATCAGACAGCGCAAAGACCCGATCCACGAAATCCGGTCCAGGCAGGTGCAAGTGTTCGGCTGAAATGCCTTTTGCGCGATAGGACAACAAAGCCTCGGCTTCGTCGCCAAGCAGGCGTTCAATTTCTCCGATCATGACAAGAGAACCTCCGGGCAAAAATGCGGCTTACAAGCCCTGAAAACTGCAAAGCTGTTTTGTATCACAAATGCTAAGATAGGGCGTACACATCTCTTGTTGTGGAATAGCTGCCCAACGTACTAGAGTCGGCTTACCTGCCACTCCCCAACACAGGTGAAGAAACGCCATGAGTGAAACCGTCAAGCCTACTGTGCTGCTTGTTGATGATGACCCGACCATTCGCCTCACCGTCGGAGCCTACCTTAGTGGACAAAACTTCAACGTACTTGAGGCAGCCACCGGACGTGAAGCCATTGAAATGGCTACGAAGCATCGCCCCCAGGCCATCATTCTCGATGTCATCCTGCCGGACCTAGATGGGCTTCAAATCTGCCGCTTGTTACGTGAGTGCAACATTCAGTCGCCGATTCTTTTCCTTTCAACCGACACCGAGCTTGACACCCGTTTGCGAGGCTTTTCTTATGGCGGCGATGATTACTTGACCAAGCCATTCAATATGCTTGAGCTAGGTGCACGCCTCCAAGCGATTTTGCGCCGCCAGACGCTTACCTCCGACATTGAGGAAGTCCTCGTTCGGGGCGACCTTTCCATCGATGTTATTCGGCGTCGCGTGATTCGCAACGGCAAAGCCATTGAACTTACGCCCACGGAGTTCCGCATCTTGCTTACCTTGGCGCGCCGTCCAGGCCAAGTCTTCTCCCGCGACCGTCTGCTTGACGAACTCCGGGAAGAGGAAGGCTACTTGCGCAACGTTGACCCCCATATTGCCCGGTTGCGCGCCAAAATTGAGCCTATTCCAAGCCGCCCAACCTACATCCAGACCGTGTGGGGACAGGGTTACAAGTTTGAGTGTGCCGATTCATAGGCGCTTGACCCTTGGCCGAATGCCTTAGCCGCCAAGTGCATCATGCGATTGTTACACACGTCGGACTGGCACTTAGGGGCAACCTTAGGGGGGCATCCCAGAGACAGTGAGCATCAGCGCTTTCTTGCCTGGTTGCTTGAGACGCTGAAAGCCCAGGCGGTTGATGTCCTACTGATTACCGGCGACATCTTCGACACGGCCAACCCGCCGGCATCTGCGCAAAGGCTCTACTACGACTTCTTGGCCAGGTGCTACACCGAACTGCCAGCGCTGACGCTAGTAATCATTGGTGGAAACCATGACTCCGCCAGTCGGCTTGACGCCCCGGCCGATCTACTCAACCACCTTCGCGTGCGTGTCGTCGGGGGTGTTACAACCCAACCAGACGGTCAGCCTGATGTTGATCGCATGCTTGTTCCACTCGGTGACGCCACAGGCAAGGTGGCAGCCTGGTGTGTAGCTGTGCCGTTTCTTCGTCCCTCCGATGTCAGCGCGGCAGAAGAATTCTGTCACGGCGTGCGTGCACTGTACGCCCGGCTTTTCGAGGTCGCACGGCAGCGGCGTCGCCTAGGGCAGGCGCTAGTTGCCACCGGGCATGCCTTCATGGTCGGCGGACAACTCTCTGATACTGAACGTCCAATTCAATGCGGGCATCTGTACGCCCTACCGGCAGACATCTTTCCAGAGGATGCCGCCTACGTCGCACTTGGTCATCTGCATCGGGCACAGTGCGTCGCCAATCGTCCACATGTGCGCTACAGCGGCTCGCCCTTTCCGCTGTCTTTTACCGAGCGCCACTACGCGCATCAGGTCGTGCTCATCGAACTGGAAGGCGAGCATGCCACACGGATCGAGCCGCTTCCTGTCCCACCAATGCGTGACCTGCTGCGAATACCGCAGCATGATGCAGCTCCACTTGACCAAGTTCTCAATGAACTGCGCCAACTTCCCACCGTACCTACGGCGTCTGACAAACTGCCACCGCTGGTTGAGGTGCACGTCCGGGTTGACCGCCCCCAACCAACACTGAAAGAAGACATAGAAGGAGCGTTGCGCGGAGTCTGGGCGAATCTAGCCCGAATTGAAGTTGTCTACCCGCAGCAGGCACAAACCTCTTCCCTCCTTGCAGCCAACAACCACACTAGTCCTACACCAGAAGCCTTGTTTGCAGCCTGCTATCGAGCAAAGCACGGTTGTGATCCTTCAGAAACCTTGCAGCAGACCTTCCATACCTTACTCCAAGAGACGCTTTCAAAAGTGACGCATGAAGATTCTTGCTATTCGCGGCCGTCATCTTGCTTCGCTGACCGAGTTTGATGTGTCCCTTGAACAAGGGCCGCTCGGGTACGCTGGATTGTTTGCCATCACAGGCCCGACCGGAGCTGGTAAGAGCACGCTGCTCGACGCCCTGTGTCTAGCGCTTTATGACCGCCTGCCCCGCATCAAACGTGAGAAGGGTGGCTACCGCGTCTCTGCCGGCCTTACTGATGACGAGGCATTACCTTTTACCGACTGCCGACACATCATCCAGCGTGGTCGGTGCGACGCCTATGCCGAGGTGGATTTTCTTGGGTGCGACAACAAGCGCTGGCGGGCGCGCTGGCAGGTTCAACTGGCAGCGAAAAAAAATTCCCGACAGGCCGCCAGACTGCGTGCCCCCGAAGTTGAGCTCTTTGAACTGGCAACAACCGCCGGGGAACAACCACAAGTCGTCAGTCGGAAAACCGCACACGGCAAGGAAGAGACTCTAAAGCTCATCCGCCAGAAAATTGGGCTCAGTTATGAACAGTTCTGCCGGTCGGTGCTGCTGGCGCAGGGGGAATTTGCAGCCTTTCTCAAGGCTAGCGCCGAGGAACGTGCCAACCTACTGGAAGCCATGACCGATACCCGGCTCTACGCTGAACTGTCCATTGCTGCTCACGAGCGGGCCAAGCAAGAAAAGGCAGCCCTGGAAGCCCTGAAAAATCAACTCGGCTATTTCAAAACCCTTTCTGATGACGAACGCTGTCGGATAGAAGCTACCCGAAAGCAGCTCGAAGATGAATGCCGGGAACTCGAACGGCAACGTAGTATCTACGAACAAGCACGACAGTGGTACACCCAACAAGAGGCACTAGAGGCAGCTTTTCAAAAGGCAAAAGCTGACTATGACGCAGTGCTCCAAGAACATCAAAAGGCCGAACCCCGGCGCCTTTACCTTGCTCGCCTCGACCATGCTCATCGGTTGCGTCCCCTGTATGAGGGCTACCTAGAAGCTGACCGGGAGCAACAGCAGGCAGCGCAGCTTGTTGTCGCAACGCAACACCGGTACGCCGTAACACGCAAAAGTCTTGATGCTACTCATTGTCAACTGAAGCAGGCAGAAGAAAACCTTGCCCGTGTCAAAGACGAACGCGCTGCCCGGCAGCCAGACATCGAAGCAGCACGAGAACTCGATCTGAAAATTCATCAAGCCCGGCAGCGCGCCCTAGCAGCAAGAAACCAACTTGACAGTGCCAGGCAACGACAGGCAGACCACCAGCAGCAACTCGCTTTGGCTGCGCAAGCACTTGCCCACGTGAATCAAGCTCTGACAGAAACTAGCCGGTGGTTGGAAGCAAATGCGCACCTCCAGGCCGTTGCCGAGCGACAGGAGTGGTGGGAGCGCAACATTGAAGCCTACGCAGAAGTTAGAAACACGCTGGATCAGCTAAAAGCGCAGAAAGACAAGCTCAAAGCTGACCTTGACCAAAACCAAGCCAAAGTGGATCAAGGCCAGTTGGTGCTTCAGGAAAATGAAGCGCAGCTTGCTGTGGACATGGCGCAGTTGGAGACGGCTAACCGGCACCTTGAATGCCTAGCCGCAAATTATTCACATGAAGCACGCCGGGAATTGCGCCGTCAGCTTGACAGTCAACGTGAAACCCTGAGGGTACTCCAACGCCTGGTTGAAACAGCCCACAAAGCCGAACGCGACTATGTTGCAGCCACATATGATGCCCAAGCGGCCCAAAAGGCGCTAGAAGCCCTACAGCGTGATGACGACCGACGTGCGCGCGAGCAAACCGAACTGGAAGCTGTACTCAACGAACGCCTCCAGGAGCTTCGCCTAGCACAGGCAACTGAAGAACTTGCTGCTCGCCGTCCCGATTTGCTTATTCCCGGCAAACCATGTCCTCTCTGTGGCGCAACCGAGCATCCATACGCCGACAAACCTGCCCCGCCCAGTAGCCTTGTTGCCCACCTTAGGGAGGAAGTTGAAGCCGCCCAACAGCAACTCAAAGCATGCACTGAAGCGAGGCAGGAACTCGGCCGCATGAGAGCGGTTGAGGCAGCCCGGCTGGAGGGTGCACATCAGCGCCAAGCCGAAGCATTGCGTGAAAAACAAACATGCCTGACAGCATGGGAAAAGCAGCGGTTGGCAGAGTTGCCGGCTTCACCCCTGGCTTCTGAGGCCCTGACAGCGCTTGACACGCTTACTAAAAGGCTTGCCGAACAACAACGCTTGCTCGAAGCTGAGGAAAACGCCTACGAGCAAGCACGCCACCAACGGGACGTAGCCCAGCAAGCTGTAGACCAAAGTCGAGAACGGTATCATCAAGCCCAAGAAGCTTACCGGCAGGCCGAACATGCGCTGCAACAAGTGACAAATGCCCTAAAAACCTGCCAAGCCAGGTATGAAACTTATGAACAACAGCGTTGCCGGTACGTTCAGGAACTCGCCGCAGTTTTCTCCAGTACTCCCGACTGGCAGATACAACTTGAAGCCAATGTAACCGCTTTCCGCGAACAAGCCAGAAAGGATGCTGAAGTCTGGGCAATAAACCTCCAGGCACACCAGAGAGCTCTGGCGCAAAAGCAGGACCTCGAACACCAGATAGAAGTTCAAAACTCAGCTTTTGCCGGTCTTCAAAGCTGGTTGGATCAGGCCGAACGGCAGGCCCTTGACGCTGAGGCTGAACTCAAAGACCTCGAAATGCAGCGTGCGGCTCTGCTCGGCGGTCAGCTTACCGAGGCCTTTTGCCGAATGCTGGATGACGCAGTGGCACAAGCCGAACATATCTACCATGACGCGCGTCAAAGGCTTGCTGCAGCCGAGCGCGAAGAAGCCCAAGCTGCTGCTGACTACAGAGCTGCTTGTAACCGCCATCAAGAAAAAGTTGCTGCTGCTGAAAAGGTACGGCTGGAACTTGCTGCTGCCTTATCCGAAGCGAGTCTGTCGGAAGCTGATCTGGCACAGCTTCTCGCTGTTTCTCAAATCGAACATCAGGGGCTCCGCGAAGAGCTTGCGGCGCTTGACGAAAGGGTTAGACAAAGGGAGACAGTGCTGAAGACAAGGCACGAAGAGCGAGAGGCCCATGCCAAATCCGCACCACCAAACCTCGCCCGAGCAGAGATTCTAGCCAGGCTCGAAGCAGTTGAAGCCGAGCACCGTAGCAAACACAAAGAGATCGGGGTATTGGAAGAAAAGCTCCGGCAGGATGAGGAAACCCGTCAGCGCCAGAAAGCACTGGCTGAGGAGCTTGAGCGGCAGGAACAAGTGTATCGCCGTTGGGCTGAGTTGGATGAAGTCATCGGTTCACACAACGGCAATAAGTTTCGGATGTTTGTTCAAAACTTTCAGTTCCAAGTCCTGCTTGACCAGGCCAATGCTTACCTGCGCCGGCTTCGCCAGCGGTATCGGCTGCTGCCCGTCCCCGGTGCTGACCTAGAGCTGCAAGTTCTCGACCATGACCTAGCCGACACCATACGTCCGATTAGCACCCTTTCAGGGGGAGAAACCTTCTTGGTTTCACTAGCGCTTGCGCTTGGGCTAGCTGCTATGTCAGCAAACAAAGTCACAGTAAAGTCGCTCTTCATCGACGAAGGCTTTGGAACCCTTGATCCTCAGTCCCTTGAAACGGCTCTGGGGATGCTTGACGAACTACAAGCTACTGGATGCCAGGTCGGAATCATCTCCCACATTCCAGAGCTGGCCGAGCGGATTGGCTACCGCATTGTCGTGACGCCCAACGGGCGCGGTACAAGCCAAGTTGCCGTGCTTGCCTAAGCTAGGCATGATCGCCGGGCCTGCCCTCAAGCCAACCTTCCCAAAAGGAGGCCACATGTAACCTATGCTGACACCGGAACAACAAGCACAATACAATGCCCTGCTTTTGAAGCAGTACAAAGGCATCCTTACTGCGGAGGAGCAAAGCGAGCTGGAAGCGCTCCGGTTGTTGCGGGATGCGCCAGAGCCAACTGCGACCAACTTGACCAACCTACCGCCCAATCTGGCACGCTTTGTTGGTGAAGTGAACGTTCTTGAATCCGACCTAGAGGAAATGTCCGGCAAGATTGGCAGACGAAAGGCTTTTGCCAAAGCCATCACCGACCTAGGGCAAACTAACCTAGATGCTGCGCGGAAGCCCAAAGATGATGCCGCACATTGAACGTGGCCGCGAAGTCCTGCGGTTAGAAGCGGATGCTGTAGCACGTCTCGTTGACCGTCTCGATGAGAAATTCGCGCGTGCCGTAGACATCATTCTTGCCGGCCGCGGGCATGTCGTCACATTAGGAATGGGCAAAAGTGGCTTTGTGGCGCGTAAAACTTCAGCCACCTTAGCCAGCTTGGGAACGCCTTCTTTTTTCTTGCATCCAGCCGAGGCTGCCCATGGCGACATCGGGCGCGTCACGGCAGAAGATGTTATTTTGGCGTTCTCACACAGCGGCGAAACTGAGGAAGTTGTCCGACTGCTGCCAAGCTTTCGAGACATGGCACTGCCGCTAATAGCCATCTTGGGACGAACGGAGTCCACTCTCGGGCGAGCCGCGCACGTAGTCCTTGAAACAGCTGTGGACACTGAAGCCTGTCCGCTCAACCTAGCACCAACGGCCTCAACAACGGCAGCCATGGCACTCGGGGATGCGCTAGCTGTGGCTGTTGGTGCGGCCCGAGGCTTTGCCGTGGAAGACTTTGCCAAACGCCACCCCGGTGGCAAGCTGGGGCGCGAATTCCTGCGCGTTGCCGATGTAATGCACGTCGGAGCAGAAGTGCCCACCGTACAACCAACCACCCTTATGCCAGACATCATCCACGAAATTTCCCGCAAAGGCTTCGGGATTACAACCGTCGTGGATGAAAAACGGCGGTTGCTCGGTGTGATTTCCGATGGCGATCTACGGCGACTGATGGAACACCAACCCGAAACCTTTTTGCGCCTTACAGCAGCCGCCGCTCTTGAAGGACGGCATAGCCGGCACCCCCATCCGCGCACAGCACGGGCAACGGACCGGGCCGTGGCTGCTCTGCGCGCTATGGAGGCATACCGCATCACCTCGCTAGTTGTTGTAGACGCCCAGCAGCGCGTCGAAGGTCTTGTTCATCTTCACGATCTCTGGGGTATTTTGTCACCAACCGGCACTGAACTGCGGGTTTGACAGCTTGACCGGGGCTTTGTCAGAGTCGCGGCGCAGGCTTCTACCCTTTTTTCGCCTACTGCACACGGAATACGGCTATGCACATTGCCATCATCGGTACAGGTTACGTGGGTCTTGTTACAGGGGCTTGTTTTGCCGAGTTTGGTGTCAATGTCACCTGTGTGGACAAGGACGCAGCCAAGATTGCCCTTTTGGAACAAGGGCGTGTGCCTATCTATGAGCCGGGATTGGAGGTGCTGCTTGAAAAAAATCGCCGCGCCGGACGCATTCGTTTCACCACCGACCTGAAAGCTGCCGTGCAACGAGCGCTCGTGGTCTTTATCGCGGTTGGGACCCCACCCAATCCAGACGGCAGTCCCGACCTATCACAGGTAGAAGAGGTGGCTCTGCAAATCGCAGAAGCCCTTGACGGCTATAAGGTCATTGTCACGAAAAGCACGGTGCCAACGGGTACAGGACAGGCTATTCGGCGGGTCATGGAAGAGCACTGCCCGGCTGGTGCTAGCTTCAGCATAGCCTCCAACCCAGAGTTTCTGCGTGAAGGTGATGCCATCAACGATTTCATGCATCCTGAGCGAATTGTCATCGGCTGTGAAGACCCTCAGGCTCACGCCATTCTCCGCGATCTCTATGCTCCGCTTATCCAAAGCGGCGTCCCCTTGGTGGCGACGACTGTAGAAACGGCAGAGCTCATCAAGTACGCCTCGAATGCCTTTCTGGCCCTTAAGATTTCCTTCATCAACGACCTGGCGCTGCTGTGTGATCGCCTTGGTTGCGATGTGCTTGATGTTGCCCGTGGCATGGGACTTGATAGCCGAATCGGCAATAAGTTTCTGTCGCCAGGGCCAGGCTACGGCGGCTCGTGCTTTCCCAAAGACACGCAGGCACTGGCGCATCTGGCACGTCAGCATCGGCATCCACTGCGGATTGTCGAAGCGGTTATTGCCGTCAATAACGATATGCACCAGGCGATGCTAAACAAAATCAAAACGCTGCTGAGCGAGCCCTATACTGACAAGGTCGTCGGCCTACTGGGACTAACCTTCAAACCTGAAACCAGCGACTTGCGCGAATCACCGGCAATGGCTATTGCTGCAGCCGTCCGCCGGTTAGGCGTCACCCTACGCGCCAGTGACCCGGTAGCTATTCCAGAAGCTTCAACGCTTCTACCTGACGTCATCTTTTGCGAAGACCCCTATGAAACAGCCACCGGCTGCGACCTGCTGATCATTGCTACGGAGTGGAATCTCTACCGAAAGCTTGATCTGGAGCGTTTACGCGAGGTGATGCGCACACCAGCCATTGCTGATTTACGCAACATCTGTGACCCAGGGCAGGCGCGCCGTGCCGGGTTTCGCTATTTAGGTGTTGGACGCCGTTGACAGGCGCGCTGACCCTAAAGTCGTCTGAAAGCAGCCTAGATACGAACCCTGCTCTCCCAACCCCTCACCGGTCTAGCTTGGCCTCGGCGGCACAACCAGCAATGGGCAAGACATTTCACGCATTACCCGTTCAACGTGGTGACCAAGCGGTTGACCGGCGCTTCGGTTGCCGCAACCCATTACGATAAGGTCGGCTTCGACTTCTTGGGCAATTTTCAAGGTCAGCTCATAAGCCCGTCCGTCACACAGCCGGGACTCAAAGTTGATGCCTGCAGCCTTGGCTTCGGCAGCCAGCGACTCAAGGTGCATCTCGGCATTGCGCCGCACTAAAGCTATAGCATCATCCTCCCCGCTCTTGGCACGCGCAGGAAAGTAGCCTAGGACGACATGGATGGCATGCAGAGCTATGACTTTGGACCCATGAGTTTTAGCTAAGTCGAAGGCTACTTGCTTAGCAGCGTCCGTCAACGGATCGAAATCGGTTGCCAGAAGAATGCGGTTGAGTGCGATTGTTGTTTCGGCTCCCTTGTAATACACAAAATCCCGGGAAGGCAAACGCGCGACTAACGCTGGGCAAGGTAGCTCTTCGAGCACGGTCAGGGCCGTTGAACCAATAAGTGGGCGGGTTAGAAATCCTCGCCGCTGGGTTGCCATCACTACCAGCGAGATGTTTTTTTCCCGCACGATGCGCAGGATTTCCGCTGCCGGCTCCCCTTCCGCCAGCATGGCATGGACATCCAGGCCCTGCAGCACCTCGTGCTGCATCATTTCTTCTAGCTCGCGCCGAATGCCAACAAGCCACTCGAAGCCATTTTCTGCGAGGGCGCGCTCTGAAAGGCGCAGGGCTTGGGCCGGCAAGGATGCACTTTGCACATTCAGGATCGTCACCCGTCCACGGTAGTACCGTGCAAAAGCTGCCACGTACTTGAGTAACCCACGGGAAAGTGGAGAGAAATCGGTGGGAAAGAGAATGTGCTGAAACATAGGAGCAGAGCTGATTACAGATGTGAGTCAGTCTTTCTTTGAGGAAGCTTTCGGGCAGGCAAAAGCTCGGCCGTCCCTTGTGACAATTCAGCGTAGCGCACCGGATGGTGCTGCGCCTACTGGAAAATCAATGGATAGGCGCAAGCCATCGAATCCGCCTTCCCTTTCCCACGCCGGAGGTTCATCTTCCGCCCACAAGCCCTGCTCAGGCGGCTTGCAATTGTGGACGCCACAGGTTTTCAAGGGCGCGACGTGCGTCGGCAACCAGACGCCCCAAGAGCGAATCTGCCGGAAGGGACTGCCCTGCCAGAATGCGCTGGACATCAGCACTGACCTGTTCGCGTAACCGCGCTGAGGAAAGGATGGTTTCAACAAGCTGCCACCGGGCGCCAAACAGTGGACGGGGATCGGCTGCCCGCAGAAACTGTCCCACTACGTATGGGATTTGTCGCTCTGTCGGCAACTGTCGGGCAATTTCCACAATACGCTGCAAGCGACGAAGCGGCGCTCCCGGCATAATGTCTAGTGAAGTCTCGTAGGCGGCTTTTTCAATGGCTTCAAATTTTGCTTGTGCCCGGCGCACTTCAGCTTCCCGCCCCTTGGCCTTGAGCTCGGTCAGATACTGATTGCCCCATCGAACATGCCCAGCCTCTTCGTTCTTGATTTGGTTGAGCAGCTTGTAGGCCCTGCTTTCCTTAGGAAGCGCCGCGACGTGGAGCGCAAAGCTAAACAGCCCCCGCTTTTCGGTCACGTTCAGCGCTGCTAGAAGCTCAACTTCGTCAATCTGATCGGTATTAGTACTGGCGGTTGCAAGTGCTGCAAACTCATCTACGTACTTGATACCCAGCGGCGGACGCGGCGCATCACCCAGATCGGTCATCATATCGGCAATCATGGCAGCGTGGCGAAACTCGTCTTCCGCATGGTGGACGAGCGCTTCGGCAAGCTGGGGATGTGTGGCTTCAACCTGTTTGGCTAAAGCCGCAATCCCTTCAGCACCGTGATATTCCGAGTAGTAGTAAAGATTTAGCGTGGCCCAGTGTAGGTCAGGATCGGCGACAATCCGCTCGAATACCTGACGCATGGCGGCTTCCTGACGAGTAGCTGACATGCAAGGTCTCCCAAATTGGCAAGAGATTTTTCCGGGGGAAGACAAACTGTAAACCAGCGCCGGTAAGTTGAAAACCCATGGCCGATAACCTACCTCAAGTGTCCCTAAACCAACGAAGCAGAGTATGTGGCCGCAGCAATCAGGGCCTCTGTTGCGGCGCGTCCTGAGGTGACCAAGGCTGCTAAATCCGACTGCCGATACATCAGCATGCCCCGGCCTAAGGCATCTGGTAAGACAACGTGAATGGGTACTTCTGGGTGATCAGCCTGCCAGCGTTTGAGTTTTGCAGCGTTTTCCCGGCGATGAGCCGGGCGATTAGCAATATCACTCACCACAATCTGGTGCGGACGAAAAGGCTCGGTAAAGAGGTATTCAATCGGCAGCCGGTTGCGCCAGCCGGCGTCGCTTAGGTACAGCCACCGCCCGGCATAGACCAGGCGCCGCAGTGGATAGACCCCAGGAATCGCTACAGCGCCGCGCATGGCTTCAGCCAGCGGAAAGTCCGGCATCTGGCTGTGGAACAAAACCTCTCGCCAAGAAAGGCAATCGAAGGCAAGCAAGCCAATGCGCTCAACTCCGTGATGCAGTGGCCGTCCGGTAGCCTGTTCAAGCCGCTGGATATAGGTGGGAATAATCCCTGCCCGACGTTGAAAGTAGGCTCGGATGGGGTTTGGCGCACGACGTGCGACAGCCCAAGCCAACAGGTGCTGGGAGGAAAGCCCCAATCCCAAGGTGCGCATCTCCTCCAACGACAACCCGACCCCTGCATAGTAGGCAGCAATCAAGGCGCCAACACTCGAACCGATAATTTCCCGAATGTGAAAGCCGTGCGCGACCAGTGCCTCAAGAACCCCAACGTGGGCTATGCCCCGCGCACCACCGGCCGTGAGCACCAAGCTTACCGGCTTGTCTGGCCGCAGCGGATGCATCTTGCCCTCCCTGTCACAGAGATAGACCTTGTTTTTCAAAGAGGGTCTTGCACAAGCAACTGGAAAATGCCACTTGGAAACAGGCGAGTTGTTTTTCGATCCACTGGTTCAGGCAGCAAGTGCCACTACTTTTTCGGCAGCCTCGCGCATGCTGCCGGCCGTTGTGAAGTTGAGACCCGAGCTTTCAAGCAGCGCACGTCCCTGCTCGACATTTGTTCCTTCAAGCCGTACCACAATCGGCAGCCGCGCACCTAGGTTGCGTGCGGCAGCAATAACACCTGCCGCAACCATGTCACATCGGACAATGCCACCGAAAATGTTGATCAGCACTGCCTTGACGCTTGAATCAGCCAGAAGAATGCGAAACGCCTGTTCAACACGTTCCTGAGAAGCGCCTCCGCCGATGTCAAGAAAATTCGCCGGTTGGCCACCGGCTAGCTTGATAATGTCCATCGTTGCCATGGCCAGCCCAGCACCGTTGACCATACAACCGATGTTGCCATTCAGTTTGACGTAGTTGAGATCGTACTTGGCAGCTTCTGTCTCCAAAGGTTCTTCTTCACTGGGATCGCGTAGCTCAACATAGTCAGGATGCCGATACAGGGCGTTGTCGTCGAGAATGACCTTGGCATCAAGGGCGTAAAAATCACCTGCCTTGGTCAGCAGGAAGGGATTGATTTCAATCAGCGAGGCATCACTTTCCACGAAGGCCCGGTACAGCGCCAGAAGTATCTTCACCACCTGGTTTGCCTGCGTCCCTGAAAATCCCAACCCGAAAGCAACTTTTCGGGCCTGGAACAACTGCAATCCAAGCGCCGGGTCAATCACCTCGCGCAAAATCTTTTCTGGGGTTGCCGCTGCAACTTCCTCGATTTCCATTCCACCGGCTTCGCTTGCCATTAGGATGGGCGACGAGGTCGTGCGGTCAATAAGCAGGCTAAGGTACAACTCGCGGCCAATCTGCAGCCCTTCTTCAACAATGATTCGGTGAACGGTGCGTCCTTCTGGGCCGGTCTGAGGTGTCACCAGCTTGTGCCCGAGCAGGCGCAAAGCGATGGCTTCAACCTCTTCAAGTGAAGAAGCCAGTTTGACCCCGCCACCTTTACCACGACCACCAGCATGGATTTGCGCTTTGAGAACAACGGGGAAGGCCCCTAAGGCTTCGGCTGCCATGCAGGCATCCATAGCATTGAGCGCCACGTGATGGCGCGGCACCGGCACGCCAAACTTCGCTAACAGGCGTTTAGCTTGGTATTCGTGAATCTTCATAAGTCAGTCCTTGGTGTTGGCAGTCTTTAGCGGCGACTGCGCAAACGCTCAATAGCCTGCTTCAAGCTGATACGCATGCGCTCGAGAGATTCACCCAGTTCGCCGATTTCGTCTCCGGTAGTGACAACAATCGGCTCGTCAAGCTCACCGAGGCTGATGCGATTCGCCGCTTCGGTCAGTTTTAGAATCGGTCTTGTGAGAAGCTGTGACAAATAGAAGGCGATACCAATCCCCAGCACCAGCGATACCCCAGTGACCACGGCTATAATCAGCAGGGTTGTGTTAAGCACCTGACTAAAATAGCTTTCGCGCACACCAACGCCTACGTAGCCGATGATTGTCAGATCATCCGGCTCTCGGATTGGGGCAAAAGCCATCTTGTAGTCATTCCCTAAAAGACTGCTGGTGACTGCTGTCGGCTTGTCATCGGCAAGAGTACTCTGAATCGCTACGCCCAAGGCGCGCGGGTCACTTGCTGAAATCACCTTTTTGTCTTTTGCCAGTACGAGCGCTACAGAGACATCCTGAAGGTCGCGGTAGAGCGTCTGCTTGACTTCTCGGGTTAGGGCTACCAGGGGGCGCGTCTCGTCCTGGGGCGCATTGTTGATAAGCTGCCCTGTTACGACGTAACCCAACGCACGATTACCAGACACTACGGGGGCAATACCTTCAAGCGTTAGCCCAACCTGGGAAACGACATTGCGATTGAATTGCTCGGCCAAACCGAAATCCCGGAGCAGGTCCGGTGTTTCATTGACGGCCCCAGCTATCACCGCCCGCGATAGGGCATCGGGTTGGTTGCTTTCAGCCGCGTTTTTGGCTTTGATAAACAGTGGGTTATCGCGAAAAGAGCCGCCCCCCTTGCCGGTGCTGCGCAACAATACCTGCCCTTTGGTATCGAGCACAGCAATAAAATCCACTCCGGAAGCCTCAACCCGCTGTTGAAGCAACTGATTGAGTTTTTGCTGACCACTGGCCTGGCTTTGCTGCGCTACTTGAGCCGGATTTCCAGAAGCACTTGAGGCTCCGGTTGGTATTGCTGCTGAGTCAATGAGGTTTTCCGTCGCAAGCGCCTGGGCTGTTGCCTGCGCCACTTCACGCAAGGTCTGCTGGCGAGAACGCAGAATGCGGTCGGCAAGGCGGGCATCCTTTTCGATGTCTCGGCGCGCGTTGCCTTCAATCGTTCCACTGACGATGAGAACAAAAGCAAGCGCCGATAGGGCAAGCGGCACAAAAATCAAAAGCGCCGCAAAGATGGAAAGCTTGTTTCGGATATTGAGTTTCATGGTTGAAACATGGCGCAAGGCAAGGCTGGGAAAAACACTGCCGAAAAGTGCAGCCGCCTTACTGGCTCCCAAGCCTTCCTCTCACCGTACTGTTGCTCGAGCAACAGGAGGAAGTTCACCTGGCGCTTCCACACGGGGCGACGGGTGTTGTCAGGCATAAAGGTGCTGCATGATTTCAAGCATTGCTTCTTGAAACTTGACCCGCCGCTCGTTGTCCGGGATTTCTTCGGCAAGACGCTCTGCCAGTGACGGCATCATGTCTTTGGGTAGCTGTCGTAGCTTGTAACCGAGCCCTTCCGCGCAATCTTCAAGGACAATCGGTGCCATAGGCCCAATTGCACGAGTTAGCTCTCGCTCGGTTTGGTGGAGGATGTCCTCCGACACCGTCTCCACCGGTATACTGTCTTCCTGCCGTTCCCCAACAAACTCAACGAGGCCTAGATCATACAAACGAACAATGACCTTTGAAGCCATAAGTTCGTTGAGCTGGGTGAGGTCGCCAATCTCGCTGACGGTGCGGACGCCGTCGAGATTCTGAATCACCGACCAATCCTCTGCCCGCAGGGAAAACTCTCTCATCGGGCGCGACGACAGCCGAAACACGGCCCGGGAAGAGGGTACAACTCGCCGGACGCTCTCCCACTCCGTGGCGTACGTCACACACTCAAGCAATATCTCTTCAGTTTGAAGGTAAGTGGTGCGTTCATCAGTCGGCGAAGTGTCCGTAGCGGTAAAGCTAAAGGTGCCGCTTGCCCAAGAAAACAAACCATAGACGGCATCTTCACCAATGGCATCTTCGTAAACAGCGTGGATGATTTGGCCATTGTCGAAGTAGATTTCCCCTTGCCGTCCATCTTCGTGAACCAGTTCCAAAATGCCCGTGCGGTTGCTTGCATGAAGCAACCGTAGAACATCCATGAGCTTGAGCTGTGCCAAGTTTCCACTGAATGCGTTCGACATGGTGTGCGTCCCTAGGGTTGAAGATATGGATACCTTGACCAAGCTCCAAGCGCACGCCTCGCACACCTTTTAGACCAGTTGTCCTGCCACCACTATCAGGCGCGATTCATGGCTTCGAGCAGTTCCCAACTTGTCGCATCAAGACGGTCGCGCGTCAAAAGATTGCGGCGTAATACACTAACGCTTACCCGCAGCCCCGCCACAGCGCGGTCTTTTTTGAGTTTATCGGCTGCCACCTTGACGGTCATGCGCATGGTTGGCAGGTTTGCGGTGGGCGCACTGACAAGGATTAGGAAAACTTCTTGGGTACCATAGGTGGTCTCGATCATCAAGTCAAGGTTCGTGAAGGTCGTAATGCGCCCCTCGGCAAAGACGATCGAGATTTCTTCGACCTTGTTGTACTCAATCTCAGCTACGGCTGAAAGCTGCGCTAACAACACTCCCATTTGCACCGTTGCTTGGGAGTTGAGCGGAAATTGCCCTGCACTCAACAACACCTCCCCGCGATTGTTGACAAGCAGAGCGCCTTTGATGCCTGGCATGCGCATCAATTCTTGGAGAAAAACTTCATGAGCTTTTGACATGCGCACTCCTTACCAAAAACAAGCGTCTCGCTTGCCGGAACAATTAGGCAGCTACCTTATCCACCGGAAGGTGCGAGGATTTCCTCGGTGGCAATTTCTAGACCGTACCGCTCAAATTCAACCCGGCGGCGCTGACGCAACGCCCGCAACGCTGTTTCGACATGGCGGCGAAGATGAGCCTCCGGTGCACGACGTGCTAAATCGGCAATCGTCAGGCGAAGTGCCTGTGCTAGTCCCACAACAAAGTCTGCCGGACGTGCCTTGCCGCGAAACGTCGCCACGCCATTGGCATACTCAAACTCAGCCGCGAAAGGATCGAGAAAAGGATAATGGGGTGCAACGTTGATGAGGGCTTCACGAAAAGAGGGGACAAAATCAGCCCGCTGAAGGGCATCTGTTACTCCGGTTTCAACCGCATGAACCACTTCCCCCATCAAACTGACCAGTTCCGCATATTGCTCGCGGGTCAGTGGGCGGATACTTTCATCTTCAAGCTCAAGCGGTGAATCATCACTGTCGGCTATGTCCTCAACCAACACGGTGTCCACAACCGGCGAGGTATTTGCCAGTGGATGCACTTCTGAAACTCGCAGCGTGGGTGGTGCGGCTTCTTCTACTGCAACCGGGCTGGTTCGCCCCACAGGCGAGGGGCCAGCCGGCGGTGCAGCTGCTGCTTTGGTGACCGGTATTGAAGCCGTGGGGGCGCCTGTTCCACGGTAGACATGAAACGTCGCACCCTGGCTAACCCGGTCGTAAATCAGTGCCAACCCCTCCTTGCCTAAGGCTGTGAGGCATTCCCCTCCGGCTGCTGGCGCAAGGGAAACCACGGCTTCAGCCTGTCCGTCGAGAATGTAAATAATGCCGCCCCCCTGCTCTTGCTCAAACAAAACTTCGATGTACCAAACGTGACCTGTCTTGATGAGCTTTTCAACGAGTTTTTCAAGGTTAGTAAAGTCTGAAGACAGATCACGGTAGACCGGCTCACCGTTGATGATCCCGGTAATAGCCTGGATGACTTCTTCTGGGTGCTGGAAAAACCCAACCTTGCCGTTGCGTGCCTGGGAACGTGACAACAAGCTGTCTAGCGCCTGTCGTTCACGCTGGACGCCGGTCTCAGTCGCTTCATACGCATTGACAATCTGCCCACGCGACAAAAAGACATAGCCCGTGTACCCCCAGAACTCTACCGAAACGTAGCCTGTAAACTCGTTGACCTGGAGTTCAGCCAGTAGGGCAGCCACATTGACATACGAGGTACTTAGATTTTCATGGACTGGCTTTCCGCGTGGGACAATCATCGTTAGGCTTCCAGCCGGTGTCACAGTACTGAGCAAGCAACACTACATTGTCAACGGACCGGCGTAAGGCCCAGGTGGAGTAAGCGGCCCGGTACTACCTAACAGCCCTGTCGAAACCCTATCTGTTGCACCGTTGATGCGCGCCTGCATCTTGCGAAGGACACGGTCAATATGCGGGCTTATGGTCTCAAACCGAACTGCCGCGCCAAACTCAATCATTGCCAAGTAGTTTTCAAGGTCAAGAACCATGACCTTTTTGGGACCAACGCTGATGGTCATCCGGGAGAGGTTGCCAACACGCGCTGGCACACTGACCAGTCGGCCAAGATGAACCAGCAAGGCCACCATCATCCCTAGCTTTTCTGCTGACTTGACTTTACTGGCGGCTTGTACGGTGCCATCCCGCGACACTGCCAGCGCCATATCAACGCCTTTGATCTTTGTTAGGTCATTGACCAACACTTGGTAGATGTTGATTACGCGGGCAGCGCCGCTGGTGGTGGTTGGCGTTGGCGCTGTGGCAGCTGCAGTTGTCGTCGCTCCTTCGCTGTTTTCCCCACGTCCGGCTCGGGCTTCATCCAACAGCCGCAATCCCTCCATGATGAGGTTGGCCCACGGCTCAAAAATGGTGCGGGTCGGCGCTGGAATTCCCGTGTCAATTCGAAATGCCCCTTGGTCGTATTCCAGGGCCTTGTACACGGCTTCAGCCCCTACCAGATTGCCGAGACGCGCATCTACCACCTCACCATCGGCAAAGTAAAACACGCCATCGCCAATCGGGTAGTGCACCGTTAGTCGCGCTGTATTGCGACCGACACAGTTGATTTGGATGATGTCTACCAGTGCGAGGTCGGTAAGGTCGCCAACAAGCGGCATAGGGCTCTCTAGGCAGGAACAACGGAGTTTTTGAAGTGTAGAAGCTGCAACGAAGGTAAGTCTAGGCTAACAGACTTTTTTCTATGGTGTCAATTGATGATGCTCTGCTGAGAACAACAAGGCGCGGCTTGACTGAGGGCTTTGCCCCTAACTCCGCTGCCGCCGGCGCCACAACCAAATACCAGTCATAAACAGTGCCAGCCCCAGCAAAGCCAGATAGACGCCGTAGGGTACATCACTCCACGACACACTGACCGCCAACACCACCGACAGGTGCAGCCCCAACGCCGACCCGCCGGCAAAAGCCGGAGCCCTCCAGCGCGTGGCCACCCCAACCACCAGTGCAATCAACGCCGTTGTATCCGCCAGCATGTCCTGGCCCAGAGCCCCCTTGCCACCCAGACGGAGCAGCATGGACTGCACGACGACCGGAAAGCAGAAGACGAAGCTCCCCAGCCAGATGAGCAGGCGCGCCAGCACCGGATGACCGCGCTGCCACCGCCACTTGAGCCAGCCGACGCCCGCCACCACCACGCCATAGGGCACAGTCAGGGCGGCAACCCGCTCAAACGGCGGTAACGCCAGGTAGCTGAGCGCCCATACGTAAGTCACAGCGCCCCACACCAGCGCGCCTACGGCGTACAGGTCATGCGTGGCATCCCTGGCAACGAAACTGGCCACGGCCAACGCGCTGGCGGCGCAGACGAGACTACAGCCGACAAGTACCGGAGAATTACCTTCCAGAACGCCCAGCGCGCCCACGGCTCCAATCCACAGGCAGAGCTGTCCGCCGGCGTTCAGCGATCTCCACAACGGCAGTTCGGCTTCCTCCTTGGCGGCTTCCTCCTTGGCGCGCCGCAGACTTCGCCACCCCAACCACGCCGCGCTGTAGCCATACACAACGCCAACCATAGGCAGTCCTTCTATCGGACACCCACCAAGCCGCGCAGCCTGGACGACCGCCAGCCCGCCACACACCGTTGCCAACAGCCCCAGCAGCGGAACCTGCTGTCTGACGGCGGCTACCCAACCAGCGCCAGCCGCCGACGCCAACGCCAGGAAGTGCCCGGCTTCCGGCCCCGTCGCAGTCACGATGCCCACCAAAGCAGCCAGCACACCCCACCCCAGCACAACCAGCGAGACCTGCCGTAATGCAGCGCGAAGGTGGCTTTCATCCACCACCGGAGCGGACACCACCACGACACTGCCCCCGGCAACCAGCGCCACCCAAGGCAGGATGTCAAGCCACCCCACCCGCCCGGCGCCACACCCCGTCACTACTAGCCCCACATAGGCAACACCCCACATCGCCAGGGCATACCCACGCTGCAGGCCCGGCGTACTGCTCAGAAACCATCCCAAGCCGCCGTACACCGCTATGACGGCGATTCCGACCGTGTGCACCGGATGCCACTCCACGGCTGCCAGCAGCACCAGTCCCAGCAGGTGAACAACCGCGCAGAAATCCATCACCCACCGCGATGGTACGATGGCCGGATGATGCGGCAACCCGAAATCGAGGCCAAAGCTTGTATCCACTTCGGTGCTGTACTCCCGCCCAAACCACACGCCCAACCACTCAATCCCAAAGCGCGTGGCACAAAACACCACTGGCAGCACCAGCAGGGCCATCCGTTGGGAAAGAACCTGTAGCTTCAACGCGCCCATCGTTATGCTGCTGAAGATGGCCATAAGTGACACAACCGCCAGGCAGAGCGGAAACCACAGCAGTGTTTTCCGCATCTGCCAACCGCTCCAGCCCGCTACGAGCGCCCACGCCAGGACGTACCCGACGGACTCACGAGCCGTCACCAACCCGCTGCCGAGCTTGATTCCAGCCGACGTTGCAAAAAGCCAGATGTCAAAGCCGATGACGACGCCGAACAACGCCCACAAACCAAGGACGCCCGCCAGAAGATGCCCCGCCCACCTGCACGGCACAGAGAAACGTCGGGCCTGCTCTTCGTGGTCAGCTTCTGCCCGGCGTTCCGCTACGATCTGCCCTAGGGTGAGCACCCACAGCCAGCCCGCCCAACCTGCTGTCTGCCAGCCCGGCGGCAGGTCGTACAATGCGAGCCATCGACTATAGGCAAGCGTCAGCACGCCGAGACCGCCCCCCACCCATGCCCAAGCTGCCCCCTGGCTGGCCGTCACTCCTCCCAGGACCAGGCAGGAAGGGCCGGTGAGCACGCCTAACCAGAATTCACCCCAGAATTCACCAAGGGAAAGCGTCGCCAGAGCGCATAACCCTACAGTGGTCGCGCCCCACCACCAACCCGCCGTAGCCGCAATGTGAGTCGGAAAATGGACTGACCAAACGGCTAGCCCCATCGCGACGACCGACAGCAGTCCGCATGTTGCGGCCTCCGACGGCAGGACATCCGCCCCAAACCACAGGACGGCTACTAACCCGACACACACCGCCAGGTGAGGCACGGCCCGGTCAGCAAGCCACCCGGCCAGCGACCAGTACACCACCGCACACGCCAGCGCATAAACCCACCCGATGCCGGATGGCAACCAGCCATGCCGAACCCCCAGCCAGAAATCGAGCGGAAGCAACAGCATCGCCAGCCAGAGCCAGCCCCGGGCCAGCAGATTATCGGGTTGATGACGCAAACCCCGCACGGCCAGCCCGAAAAACCCCGCCATGGCCGCCGTGATGAGACCAAGCTGCACCGCCGGATATTCAAGGATGATGCCTCGCAGGTACACCAGCGTGCCGATGACCATCAGCATCCCGCCGCCATACACCAGAACCGGCAGCAACCACGCCACGAAGCCGGTATCGGCATCGGATGGCAACCCGCCCCCCGGCTCCGTTTCGGCAAACACGGTCTCCGTCGGCACTGGCGGCACAGGTCTGCCCGGTGTGGAACCCGCTTTCGCGGCACCAGCTTCCGCAGGCAGCAGCGACCTCAGAATGGCCCGGCGTTCGGCCTCGAGCGCTGCCAACCGCTCAAAGGCGGCGGCGTCGTAGCGCAATCCACACCGGATGCAGTATTTCTGCCCAACCGCCAGCGGCGCCCCACAGTTCGGACACCAGCCCCCACGCGGATGCCCGGCCGACACACCTCCGCCCGAAGTAGCATTTGCTTCCGACATTGGTGATACCCATCTCTCTGACGTTCAGGCAGAAAGCACGACCGCCAACATACAGCCGCCATCTGCTCTCCGACAGCGACGCCCAGACGCGAGTTCCTAAAGCAGCAGTTTTGCCTTGATCGTCAGAATGGACTACAAGAACGGTCTTTTGCAGTGGGAAAATACTGCCACATAATTGAAAATCTGAGAAAGCACAGGCCACACAACGATGACGGATACCTGGTTCAAGCTCCCGGCCGGTGTGACCTACGTTCTCGGACCGGAAGTCCGCCGCCGCCGGGCCATCGAGCGCATTGTGTTTGAGACCTTTCACGGCTGGTCATACGAGGAAATCCTGCTGCCGGTCTATGACGCCTATGCCCTTTTTGCTCAGAGCATGGGTAGCTCTCCGGCCGAACCCACCTATTGCTTTACGGACATTGAAGGGGAACTGCTCGCGCTGCGCCCGGATTTGACCTCGTTGGTGGCACGCACCGTCGCCACGCGCTGCCGGGACTGGCCGCGGCCCATCCGGCTGTGCTATGGTGGCGAAGTTTTTCGCAATACCCACGCAACTCGCCGTGTCGCCAGCGCCACATGGCAACTCGGCGCCGAACTTTTCGGTAACGACCGCCTGGAAGCCGATGTCGAAGTCCTACTCGTGGCCCTTGAAGCGCTCGAACGGCTCAGACTCCAGCATGTCCAGGTAGTGCTTGGGCATGCGGGGATTCTTGACGGTATTGCCGAGGAACTAGGGCTTTCCGCCGAGCAGTGCGCGACCCTCCGCAACCTCATTGATCGGCGGCAGTACCGCGCTTTAGCGGACTGGTTTCGTGAGCAATCCGCTCCTACCTTCTGGCTTGACCTGCTCACCGTGTATGGGCAGACGGCTGCCCTGCGCCACTTGCGGGCGCAGACAAACAACCATTACATCTTAGCAGCACTGGAAGACATCGAGCATGTCTTTGATGTCGTAGCTACCCTTGGGATTGCCGACCATCTGATCTTTGATGCTAGCGCCGTCGGCCGCCTAGGGTATTACACCGGGATGACGTTCCACATGTATGTTCCGGGCAGCGGATTAGCAGTTGGCAGCGGTGGGCGCTACGATGCCCTAACCCGTCTGTTTGGCGCCAATGAACCGGCAGTCGGCTTTCAGCTTTCCTTAGACCAGCTTGTCCGGGTCACACCGGCGCTTCCTATTCCCACCCCTCAGACAATTGCGCTCGAGGCTGATAGCGACGACTTAACGGCAGCATTCCAACATGCCCGGCAGTGTCGCCAGGCAGGGGAACGGATTGAAATTCGTACGTTGCGCCACTCCAAACCTCCTGAAAGGTAGTTCGTTTACCGGCGCTTGGCATGCTTTTCCGGCGCTCTACGGAGCTTTTTTAGCTTGACTTTTTTGACGCGCTGCGTTATAACACCTATAGCGTTGGTTCCCACCCCACGCCCAACGTCCTAGGATGAGACGATAAAACGGAGACATTGCCCCATGGCACGTACGATCAAACGCTACGCAAACCGCAAACTCTACGATGTTGTTGCCCGACGCTACGTGAAGCTCGAAGAGCTGGCTAACCTCATCCAGGCAGGGGAAGAAGTTCAGGTCATTGACAAAGAAAGCGGTGCAGACATCACAGAGGCTACGCTTTCAAAAATAGCAGCAGCTACAGTACGCCAGCCGGCAGCACCAATTTCGCGCAATGCCCTGGTGTCTTTTATCCGACATCCTAGCGATCTGTTTTTTGGCTACATGCGGCGAACAGTCTCCGCCGGCTTAGACACCGTCCAACAGCTTGACCGTCAGTTTGAGCGGCTGGTGACGACGCTGCGAGAAGCACTGCGCCACGGCCTGAAGGGTTCAGCCAGCACAGATGAAGGCACCGATCAGCTCGCCCCGGCACTGCGGGCAGTTATTGAAACTTTCGTCGCTCAGTGTGTCAGCGAGCAACTTAGGGCGCGGGGTGTTCCTTCAGCGACTGAATTTGCACGCCTCCAGCGGCGGGTTACCGAACTGGAAAAGCAGCTCAGCAAGGTTGCCAAGGCCCTGCCGGGTAACGTTGCTGAGGTTGCTGACGAGAGCATTCAGAGCGTGGCTAACAGCCATAGGACAACCACCCGGAAGCGCGCCCGGGCGGCCCAGTCGTCATAGCTCTTATGCGCTACCCCTGACCAACCTTCTCTCTGCCTACATACCCTCTGCAATCAAAGGAGTAACTTCGTATGGCAACGACTAAGACTACTAAGAAAGCAACCCGCAAAACCACGGCCGCTACTTCCAAGTCCCGTTCCCGGACTGCCCAACGGCCAGTTGCCCAACCAACATCTCGCCCACCCTTTAGATTCGTTTCCGAATTTGCCGTCAGAAGCCTCAAATTCGGCATTGGCACAACACTCGTCCTGCGCGACACCCTGAAGAAGTTCTTTGATGATGCTGTTGCGCGTGGCAATGAGGTCGAACTTAGCGTTCCGACGCTGCCTTTGCCGCATCTTAACCTGCCGACGACCCAAGACCTTGGACAGCAGGTCAGCAAGCTCGGTGAAGTGCCGATAACGCAGGTCAAGCAAGTGACAGAACGCCTTCAGAAGTTTTTTGATGCCCTTCTGCGGCGACTTACCGAACTGATGGACTCGCGGTCGAAAAAAGCCGTCTTGGACAAAGAGGCCCTGCGCGAAGAAGTGCTCAACGTAGTTGCCTCCCTTGATCTTGCCAACGGTTCGGACATCCGGCGGATTCTCAACCAGGTTGAAAAGATGTCCCGGAAACTCGACAAGGAAGTCAAAGCCGCAGCCCGGCGCAAGGCAGAACCAGTAAACGAGCCGGCTCCGGCAGCCGCCTAGCCCTCTTGGCAAACCAATTCGGCTGTATTTTCCTGTACTTATCTGTGGCTTTTTCCCAAGGCGCTCTGATCTAAGCAGAGCGCATTTTTCTTGGCCTTTGTTTTTCTTGGCTCCCGAGCCCTGGGCGGGGGCTATCTCTGGGGCGGCAAACCGTCGGCGCCGATTTCTGGAAAGGCGTGTTTAGGGTAGCGCCGCGCCAGTTGTGGACGCAGTTCGCGGTACGCCCGCTGCCAAAAGCCGGCCAGATCGGTTGTTACCTGGATGGGACGCTGATTCGGCGCTAACAAATGCAAGGTCACAGGAACCCGCCCGCAAGCCAGACGAGGCGTATTGGTCAACCCGAAAAAATCCTGAATTGGCGCGGCTACAAAGGGCAGCCGTCCATCGGCCGGATACACGACGGCAACTCGTCGGCGTCCAAGTTGTAGGTTCTCTGGCGCCACTTCGTCTAACCGTTTCCGCTGCGCCGGAGAGAGACTTGCCAGTAGGAAATTAGCCAAGCGGCATTCTCGGAGCGCGTGGTGCACTTCCCCAAGGGTTGTGCAACCTACGCAGAAAGCTTCCACTGCTGCCCACAATTCATCATCGCTGAAGGGTCTGAGACCGGCCTCCGGCACGTAAGTTGCGGCAAAGGCCAACCGTGCTTGCAGCCGTTCAAAGGCCGGTTCAGACAGCATTGTTTTGCCCGTCGTGCGCAAGTGCTCAACAAGCAGGCGGGCAGCAATGGCCGGCTCAACCGTGGGGAGCATACGCTCCTCAAGAACGAGACCGTGGTAGAGAATTCGCCGCAAACGGACAACACGCCCGTCGGCGTTCAGCTCGTGGGTGTCGGTTTCTTCGATATCATCGAAAAACAGCTCGAGTAGCCAATCCGGTGCGATATGACTCGCCATCCGAACCAGCGTCGTACCGTCCATTTGCCTTTCGGCATCCAGAGTTAGGACAAGCCCAGGCGCGGTGACTACGCTTGATGTTGCCAACCGGGCTTGTCCACCACCTGGCAGAAGAATCTCACATTCTCCATCAGGTCGGCGTCGCACTCGTCCAACCCGGTCTGGGAATGCCACAAGCAGGCAGCGTCCGAGCGCAGATTCAACATCTCCAGCAACCTTCCCGGGCGTTGTTGCCGGTAGCAGCTTGGGCAGCCAGCGGCGCGCACACCGTAGCAGTTGCTGCTCAATCCGATGAATCCGGGCGACGGTACTTGGTTCGTTGGCAGCTTCAAAGGTATCCAGCAAGGCTAGCACATCCGACTGCCCATAGCCGGGAGGCACGGTGGATGCCCGGCGGACATCACGTTCGCTTAGCAGGGCAGCCAGGCGGCAAGCTTTTTGCTCTATGCCATGACGGTATCCCTCAACAATGAGCCGTGCAAGACGCGGGGCTACGGGAATTTCAAGCATGGCGCGCCCAATGGCGGTCAATCCTGCTGCATCAAGCGCGCCCAACCTGTGCAGGGTTGCTTCGGCAGCCGCCAGGGCTTCTGCCGTAGGCGGATCAAACCACGGGAAGGTTTGCATGTTATCCACCCCAATTGCCCGCAGTTCGAGAACGGCTTCGGTAAGATCGGTACGGTGAATTTCCGGCGTCTCAAAGGGCGGGCGCATGTTGAAATCCGCTTCGGTGTAGAGCCGCAGGCAGCGTCCGGGACGGGTGCGGCCGGCGCGGCCGGCGCGCTGGATGGCGGCTGCCTGCGACACGCGCCCAATCATCGTTTGGGGCAGACCACTCCACGTCCCATACTCGACCCGGCGCACCAAGCCGCTGTCAATGACAACCGCTACCTGTTCAATCGTGATGGCCGACTCTGCAACATTTGTTGCCAGGATGACTTTGCGGCGCGGACCTGGTCGCACCGCAGCATCCTGCTCGGCTGCCGGCAGACCAGCGTGCAAGGCATGAAGGGCCAGGTTGTAGCGGGCAGCCAACGGCCCACACTCGTGCAAGCTGGCGCGAATCTCGGCCATACCCGGCAGGAAGACGAGGACATCTCCGTCAACGCCGTCCCGCAGACAGCGTTCCAAGGCAGTGGCCACCTGTCGGGACAAGCTCGCAGTGCCTTGTGGGGGCAGGTATTCCACGGTCACGGGAAAGGTCTGCCCGGGCACTGTCACCACAGGCGCATCGGCAAGAAATGCCGCCACGCGCTCAACGTCTAGCGTTGCCGACATCACTACCACCCGGAGATCGGGACGCTCCCCCTGTTGCAACCGGCGCAGGTGTGCCAGTGCCAGGTCGGTAGAAAGATGTCGTTCGTGGAACTCATCCACGACAACAAGGCCGGTACCGCGCAGGGTTGGATCGTGCAACAGACGGCGGGTGAGGATACCGTCTGTCACAAAGCGTAGGCGGGTCGCCGGGCTGGTACGGTCATCAAAACGTACGGTGTAGCCCACTGTCTGGCCAACAGCTTCTCCAAACTGCTGGGCTACAAAACGAGCCGCCATGCGCGCTGCCAGACGACGCGGTACAACCACCACGATGTCACCGGCTCCGGCAAGGCCGGCTCTGAGCAAAGCTGCCGGGACACGAGTCGTCTTCCCGGCGCCAGGCGCTGCACGAATGACCAGCCGACCAGCAGCGCGCAAGGTTTCCGCAATGGTTGTCAAGTAAGCGTCAATCGGAAGCTCCATCTGCTCATCCACAAGACCGCCTTGCCGGCAGATTGGACTTCTGCTTTTCGGTTGGCAATATTTCTGGTTATCGTCTGCAATTGCATCACATCCGCAACTCTACACTATGGAGAGCATTTGTTTCCCATGTACAAGCAACTGATTGCTGGGGGATTAGCCCTAGCGCTGACGACTAGCTGTTTTTTTTCGCTAACACCGGCAGAAGAAGGCATGTGGTTGCCGGATACGGTCAAGGCTCTACCGCTTGCTAAAATGCGCGCCAAAGGTTTTACCCTCAGGCCCGAAGACATTTACAACCCGAATGGGCCAAGTCTCAAGGATGCCATTGTCATCATTGGTGGCGGTACTGGGGAGTTTATCTCCCCCGAAGGACTTCTGCTGACCAATCATCACGTTGCCTTTGAGGGGATCGCTAGCCTGAGCACGCCAGAGAAAGATTACGTCGCCAACGGCTATGTAGCAAAAAACCGGGACGAAGAACTGCCAACGCCGGGCTACACCGTCCAAGTACTCGACATTATGAAGGATGTTACAGCCGAGGTCCTTGCCGGCGTTACGCCGGAAATGACCGCCGAGGAGCGGGAGAAGAAAATCGCCGAAAACCGCAAAAAGATTGTTGACGCCCAGACCCAACCCAACCGGCAGGCCCAAGTCGTTGAGATGAATAGTGGCTTGCAGTTTTACCTCTACGTCTATGACGTGTTTCCTGACGTGCGGTTAGTGTATGCCCCACCCAAGAGCGTAGGCTACTACGGCGGTGACCCGGATAACTTTGAGTGGCCACGCCACTGTGGGGACTTCACCTTTTTCCGCGTCTACGCCGACAAAAACAACCGCCCGGCAGCCTACGCCAAAGACAACGTGCCCTACCGTCCGAAGAAGTACCTGACGATTTCGCTGGCTGGCTACAAAGAGGGCGACTTCACTATGGTGATGGGCTATCCGGGACGCACCAACCGCTACCGCGAAGCCGCAGCGGTCGAAACCAGCGAACGTATCCAAATTCCGCTGCTCATTGACTTTTTCACCGGCCAGATTGCTGCCCTTGAAGAAGCTGCCAAAGCTGACCGCAAGACAGCGCTGGCGCTGGCCTCGCAGATTTTTGGGCTAAGCAACTCGCTCAAGGCGTACCAAGGCGCGCAGCGTACGCTCCGGCGTGTGCAGTTTCTTGAACGGCGCCGCAAGGAAGAAGCGGCTTTGGCACAGTTTATCGCTAGCACGCCCGAAAACCAGGCTAAGTACGGCGATGTCATTGCCAAACTGACCAAACTCAACGAGGACCAGCGGCCGTTTGTGCCAACGGATTTCCTTTTGCCTCGGATTCCTGGCTTCGTCAGCCAAGTGGCCGGAGCGGCCAGCCTGGCCGTTGCCCGTGCACTGGACGCTGAAAAGCCAGCCAGTGAACGCAATCCACAGCTTGAAGCCCAGGTCAGCCGGATCAAGGCGGCCATTCCCAACCTGTTCCGTGACCGAAATGTTGCTCTTGAACGCCAACGTCTGCTGGCGCTCTTTGAGCTAGCCGACAAGCAACCGGCAGGCTACCGTGTGGCTTTTCTTGACAAGCAGTTTGAAGACAAAACCGGGGAGGCACGCATCACAGCCCAACGGGAGCTTGCCCGGCATATTGTCGAGTCGCCGTACTACAGCACGCCGGGGCGGCTTCAGTTGCTCTTCGAACTATCGGCGGCGCAAATTCGGGCGCTTGACGATCCAGGTCTCAACTTTCTGTTGGCGCTCGCTTCTGAAACCGATGTAGTGCGCAAACGTACCGAGCGCTACAACGCCGAAGTCACCGCGTTGCGGGCACGTTACATTGCGGCTCTGGCAGCCAGTCGTGGCAATCAACCCTTTTATCCAGACGCCAACCGCACCCTGCGGTTCACCTACGGCGAAGTCAAGGGCTACATCCCCAAAGACGGTGCAACTTATCGCTACTACACGACCTTGTTTGGCGTTGTCGAAAAGGACCGCGGCGTAGAACCCTTTGATGCTCCCAAGGCCATTCTTGAGCTACACCGGCGCAAGGATCACGGACGGTACTTTGAGCCGCGTTTCGGAGATGTGCCCGTGAATTTTCTCTCCACGAATGACATCATCGGGGGTAATTCGGGAAGTCCTATCCTGAACGGGCGTGGAGAAATCATCGGCGTTGTCTTCGACGGCAATTTTGAGGGGTTGGGCAACGACTTCCTGTATGATTACGACTCCCAGCGCACCATTAGCGTAGACATCCGCTACGTACTGTTCCTGACCGAGAAAATGGCAGGGGCGGATTACCTGTTCAAAGAAATGACTTTTGCCCCGGCTGGCAGCGCGGCAACGCGCCGGTAAGGGGCCGGTTGGCAAGCTTCCTAGGAGGGTTGGCAATGAGAGGGCAAATCCTGCGGCGAAGCCTTTGTGGTTTGGTTTGGGTTGTTCTAGCGAGCAGCCTTGTTGTGGGGCAGGAACACCGGTCTGGCGCAATGCGCGACAGTAGCCGTGCTGTGCGGCGAATGACACCTGACGACCCCAGGTTCTTCCCGCTGGACGCTGTTCGCCCTGGACTGGTTGGTGTGGGCCGCACGGTGTTTCAGGGCGACCAGGTTGAAGAGTTCGGTGTAGAAATCCTGGGTATTCTCCCCGGCACACCGAACCCAAAACAGTCATTTATTGTGGCACGGCTGACCGGCCCTAAAGTCGAACGTACGCTGGTGTTTGCCGGAATGAGCGGCAGTCCGGTTTTCATTGAAGGAAAGCTGGTTGGTGCAATTTCGGCAACCTTTGCCTTTGCCAAAGAGCCGATTGCCCTCATCATGCCCATTGCCCACATGATTGAAATCTTTGCTGAAAGCGATTCGCCGGCGCTGGCCCAGCGTGCCGGGATGCCTGCTGCCATCCCAGTTACGGCAGAAGCCGCAGCACGCATTCCGACCCTGCGCGATGTCTGGCGGGAAGGAGGAGCCTTTGTGCCTATTGCAACGCCCCTTGCCGTGGCTGGCTTTGGAGTAGAGGTTATGGCTCCATTTGCTGCCACTTTTGAAAGCTTGGGTTTTCGCGTCGTAAGTGGCGGGAGCGCTCCGGCGCCGTCGGCCGGACTGGGGGTTATTACCTCGGAAACCCTTGCGCCAGGACGGACGGTCTCCGTAGACCTGATGCGCGGTGACTTTGGGCTGAGTGCCTCCGGCACGGTGACGTGGCGCGACGGCGATGACATTCTGGCGTTCGGTCATCCCTTCTTTAGCCCCGGTGGGATTGGCGGCGTCATGTTTCCGATGTCGGAGGGTGAGGTGGTGACGGTCATTCCGAACGTCGGCAACTCCTTCAAGCTGACTGTACCCAAAGCTCCGGTTGGGGCAATGACACAGGACCGCTCGGCGGCGATTCGGGGGCGTTTAGGCATCGCAGCTCCGATGATTCCGGTGACGGTTGAAGTCAAAAGTGCCCTTGGCATGGTGCGGCGCTATCAGTTTGAAATCGTTGAGGATGCTTTTCTGTCGCCCATTCTGGCAAACATTGGGGTTGCTGCTAGTTTGACAGCCACCGAACGCAGCATTGGTGAGGCAACGCTCCGTGCCGAAGGGCGGATTGAACTGGATGGCGCGCCGCCAGTCCGATTCGCTCGTTCGATTGCCTCCAACTTCAGCCCGGCCACGAGTGTTGGCTTCAGCGTGGCGCAACCGCTGGCAACCCTGCTCAACAGCGGATTGGCCCGGGGAAAGGTTCGCGCCATCCATGTCACCGTAACGGCGCGCGATGCCCGGCTCAACGCCACCCTGGACGGTCTGTGGGCCGACCGCCTGCGCGTCCGGCGGGGTGAAACCCTCCACCTGACGCTTGTGGCCCACAATGCCCAGGGGCAGACGCTTGTTGAGCGTGTGCCAGTCACCATTCCGGCCGATGCGCGTCCCGGCACGGTGACGCTGCTCGTCGGCGATGGTCGCGTCATGGATGCCCTTGACCCGGTTGTGACCGGCACGGCTGAAAACCTAGGACAGCTTGTAGCAGCGCTCAACCGCCTGCACCGCCCTGACCGGCTCTACGTTCGGCTCTACCGCGCCGAGCCAGGCGCGGTTATCGGCGAGGAAGCCATGCCAGCGCTGCCGGCTTCCTATCTAGCAACCATTAGCAGCGCGCGCATCAAAACCGAAGGAAAATCCCTGCCAACCCTGACCTTGCTCAAACAGGAACTACCACCCGGCGAGTGTGACGTGAGCGGCCGCCAGCAACTGGAGGTTGAAATCCTGCCGTGAGGCTACCCTGTTATGGTGGAGAGACCCGCAACCGCACCCGGTCAGGAGGAACGGAACTCGGTGTCCACAGCAGCGACCCCGATGATGCGCCAGTACTTTGCCATCAAGGCCAAGTACCCTGGCACCCTGCTCTTTTTCCGTCTCGGCGACTTCTACGAGCTGTTTTTCGATGATGCCAAAATTGCATCACGCGAACTTGACCTCACCCTTACCGCCCGCCACAAAGATACCGCCCAGCCCGTCCCCATGTGCGGTGTTCCCTACCACGCCGCCACCGGCTACATTGCCCGGCTCGTCGAGCGCGGCTACTGCGTCGCTATCTGCGAACAGCTCGAAGAAGCCACCAGCAAGACCAAGCTCGTCGAACGCGCTGTCGTGCGCGTGGTAACCCCCGGCACTTCCCTTGAAGAGCCCCTGCTCACGGGGGCCGAAAACCGCTTTCTGGCGGCGCTCTCCAGCAACGCGGAAGCCACTGCTCTAGCTTTGCTCGATGTGACCACCGGCGAGTTTTCCGTAACTGAGCTGCGGGGTGAAGCCCACCTTGAAGCCGCACTCAACCTGCTCGAACGCTTTGATCCCCGTGAAGTTTTGGCTCCGCAGGCTCTGGCGCCGCTTCTTACCCCGGCTTTTCCCAAACCTCCCTCCTTGGAGGCACCCGCCGATGGGCAGCCTTCTGAACCACCCCGTTTTTCGGCAGCGCTTACCCTTGTCGAAAGCCAATCCTTTGCGCCAGAGGCTGGCGAAGGCCTACTGCGTGACCACTTTGGCGTTCGCTCACTATAGCCGGTTTCGGTCTAGAAGGCAAGCCCCAGGCCATTGGCGTTGCAGCCGCCATCCTGCGCTACGTCCGCGAAACGCAGATGAGCGATGCGCGTCACGTAACCGGCATAACGTGGTTTGAAACAACAAACACCCTAGAACTCGACCAGCTCACGCTCAAAAACCTAGAAGTTCTTGAAAGCGTAGCTGGCAACCGCCGTGACGCCCTCTTGGGTGTACTCGACGACACCATCACCAACATGGGCGCGCGCTTGCTCAAGCAGTGGCTTTTACGCCCGTCACTTGAGTTGCCCATCATCGAAGCCCGCCTCGATGCCGTGGACGAACTGCACCGAAAACCCATTGAACGGGATGGCTTCCGGCAACTGCTTCGGGAAATTCAGGACATCGAGCGCTTGGTCGGACGACTTTCCCTCAACATGGCAACCCCCCGCGATGTAGCCGCCCTGCGTACAAGCTGCGCCCACCTGCCGGCACTCAAGGAACGGCTACTGTCATGTACGTCGTCTTTGCTGATCACCTTGGGTGAGACGCTCGACCCGTGCGCTGATCTGCACCAGCGGATGGCAGAGATGCTCGCCGATATGCCGCCGGCCAAGCTTGAAGATGGTGGCGTTATCCGCCCTGGTTACAGCGCTGAACTGGACGAGTTGCGTACCCTGCGGCAGGATGCCACCGGTGCTCTTGCGGCCATCGAACAGCGCGAGCGCGAGCAAACGGGGATCGGTTCGCTCAAGGTGCGCTTCAATCAGGTCTTCGGCTACTACATCGAAGTCACCAAAGCCAACCTCAAGTACGTCCCGGCCAACTACGAACGCAAGCAAACCATTGCGAACGGCGAACGCTACACAACGCCTGAACTCAAGCAACTCGAAGCACGGCTGCATGATGCTCAAACGCGGCTACTGGCGCTGGAAACCCAGCTTTTTCATGAACTGCGCGCCTTTCTTGTTGCCCACGCCCCCCGGTTGCAAGCGGCTGCCCGTGTCGTAGCCACACTGGATGTTTTGGCTGGACTGGCCGAAGTGGCTGCCCGACGGCGCTATGTACGCCCAGAACTGCATGCTGGCGATGAACTTGTTATCGAAGCCGGCCGGCATCCGGTTGTCGAAGCCAACGTCGAGCGGTTTGTTCCAAACGATGTCCGTATGAACAATTCGACCGACCGGCTGCTCATCATCACCGGGCCGAACATGGGCGGCAAAAGCGTGTTTCTGCGCCAGGTCGGTCTCATTGTTCTGATGGCTCACGCTGGCGCGTTTGTGCCGGCCCGCCGCGCTTTGATTCCGTTGGTGGATCGGATTTTTACGCGCATTGGCGCGTCGGACAATGTGGCGCGCGGCCGTTCAACCTTTATGGTCGAGATGACCGAAACGGCCTACATCCTCAACACAGCCACACCGCGCAGCCTTGTTTTGTTGGATGAAGTCGGTCGCGGTACTTCGACCTTTGACGGGCTTTCTATTGCCTGGGCCGTGTGTGAATACCTGCACGACGAGCCGCGCCACGCAGCAAAAACGCTGTTTGCAACGCACTACCACGAGCTGGTTGAACTAGCGCATGTGCTACCGGGTGTCTCTAACGTTCAACTGGCAGTGTCAGAGCAAAATGGCCACATCGTTTTTCTACACCGTGTCATACCGGGTAGCGCCAGTAAATCTTACGGCATTGAAGTCGGACGGCTGGCCGGTCTTCCGGCTTCGGTCATCGCGCGCGCCCGTGAAATTCTGGCTAACCTAGAGGCCAACGAGCTTGATGTCCTCGGTAAACCCAAGCTGGCGCGGCACTTACCTGCCCGGCGTGGCAAAGCCCAGCGCGCACAACCGACGCTGTTTGAAGCCGCCAACGAAACCGTCATCGAAGAACTCCGCACCCTTGATCTGAACAGCCTAACGCCTGACTTAGCCTTGACCGTCCTGCGTCGCCTGCAAGAACGGCTGCTGTAGCCCAAGGGCAAATTTGGCGGCGCAACGTGCCTGGCCAAAAGCTTCGGGTTTCAGGTCAGCTTCGTCCCTGGCTGGTCTTGTTCAAGGCTTGCAGCAGCTTGTCGTGCAGGCCGTCGAAGCTGCCATTGGACAAAATTGCGACAACTTCCTGTGGCTGGAGATGCCCCAGCAGGTAATCCACAATAGCGTCAGCACCCGGGCAGACAACGGCTGTCTTTCCGCGCGCCGTCAGATCGGCACAGAGCTGCTCTGGTGAGAAGCGTTCGTCGGCGGCTACCTTAGCACTTTCAAACACCGGCGCGATAACAACCTGCCGGGCGGCGTCAAACGCTTCAGCATAGGCCGCCTGAAACACCCGCTTGCGCGACGACCACGAGCGCGGCTCAAACACAGCCGTCAGTGGGCGTCCCGGAAACCGGTGCGCCAGAGCCTCCAGCGTCTCCCGGACGGCCGTCGGATGGTGCGCAAAGTCGTCAATGACCGTGATGCCGCCGACTTCCCCCCGGACCTCCATCCGCCGTTTGACGGCGCGAAACGTTGCCAACCCTGTAGCAATTTGCTCCGGTGAAATGCCCCAGCGCGTAGCAGCGGCAATAACGGCTAATGCATTGCGGACGTTAAACGCGCCAAAGGTGGGCAGCTCGAACGTTGCCCACGGCACGCCTGCCCGCAAAACGCCAAAACGCATACCGTTTGCCGTGTATTCTAGCTTGTGGGCGCGCCAGAGCGCATCAGGTGCATCGAGCGCAAAACCCTCTACCGGAGCCCATGCCTGCGCCGTCACCTCGCGCGCATGCGGTGAGTCAAAACCGACAATACATGCACCATGGCGCGGAATGAGATTGACAAAGCGCCGAAAGGCCAGCTTGACGGCATCCAGGTTGGGATAGATGTCTGCGTGGTCAAATTCGACATTGTTGACAATACCGATTTCCGGTAGGTAGTGCATGAACTTCGGCCCCTTGTCAAAGTAGGCCGTGTCGTATTCATCGCCTTCGAGGACGACGTAATCGCTTTCTGTTACGCGAAAGCTGGAGCCGAAATTTTCAGCAACACCACCGACAAGAAACGTCGGTTCCAGTCCGCCGACCGTAAGCACGTGGGCAGCCAGCGCCGTCGTTGTCGTTTTGCCGTGGGTGCCCGTGACAACCAACACCCGTTTGCCCCAGAGAAACTCATGTTTGAGCACTTCTGGCAGCGAAGCATACCGCCAACGACGTTCGAGAACGTATTCCACTTCTGGGTTGCCGCGCGAAATGGCATTGCCGATGACGACAACATCCGGGTGACAGTGCGCCAGATGTGCCGGGTCATAGCCTAGGTTGACCGGAATACCCAGCCGGGCAAGCTCATCTGACATGGGCGGATAGACGTGGGCATCTGACCCAGTGACTTTGTGACCGCGCGCCTTGAGCATCCCGGCCAGGGAAGCCATAGCTGTGCCGCAAATGCCGATGAAATAGTAGTGGGTCATATCATGGCGCTCCGGTGGTTTCTTCGGCTGTGCCCCGGCTGAGCGCGCGGGTTAGCGCCGCAAGCTGCCGCCAGTCGCGGTCAGCAATTCGTACTTCAGTGGCTTCCCAGCCCTTTGCTGTCCGGGTCAGTTTGAAGGTGGCTTCCACATGGGCTTCCACAATGGCATCACGGGACGAAAAGCCCGGAAGAACACGTCGGATGTGAATGCGGTTGCGATCATAGCGTCCGCCCAGTGCACGCTGTAGTGCCTGCTGAGCTTCTCGCGCGGAAAGCTGCTGGCCGACGGTCAGCCCGGCAGCAAAAGCAGCGACCACCAAACTGCTGCTAACGGCAGCAGCCAGCAACATCACTTTCCAGAAGCATCGGTTCATCATTTGTACCTGTCTTTGCAGCAGCTTTTGTGGGGGCAGTAGCCGTGCCTGTGTATTCAGCCAAAGCTTTGCCTAGGTCATCTCCGGCCTCGACGCCGGCCATGCGGGCAGTGTTGAGATAGTTCGCTACAAAGCTGAATACGAGCAGCCGTCCGCTGGCGGCCGTGACGTACCCCGCCAGGGCGCTGACATCATCTAGCGTCCCGGTTTTGGCCCGTAGGTTCTCAGCAGCGCGCGTCCCCTTCATGCGGCTGCGCAGTGTACCATCTACGCCAGCCACGGGCAGGGAGTCATAAAACACCTCCCAGGCTGGATGTTTACGCATAAAGCGCAGAAGAGCCGTCAGGGCGCTTGGCGTCAGGTTGTCAAGCCGTGATAGGCCCGAACCATCGCGGATTTTCAGTTCGGCAACCGCAATTCCGGCGCGCGAGAGAAATTCCGCCACCACGGCACAACCGGCTACGTCAGCGTCCTTGTCCGGCGCACCGCGGGCTTTCCCCAGATGCCGCAAGAGAATTTCTGCGTAGAGGTTAGAGCTGATCTTGTTGGTTGTGCGTACCCAAAGCGACAGCGGTGGCGACTCGATAAAAGCCACTTCCCTAAGTGTTTCTAGCGCCAGCGGCTGTCGCTGCCGTAGGTTGGCGTCAGCAGTTCGGATGCCGCCCCGTACGACAATCCCGCGCCGCACAAGCATGTCCCGGAACATGTGGGCGGCAAAACGGGCCGGATTGTGAATCGCCACGCCCAGCTCCCGCGCTCCATTCGGCGGTAACGCGCCGTACAGTTCAATGATGTTATCCGCTAGGCCACGGTGCAGCCCAAAGGTGTCGGTTTCCTTGCTGGCGGCCGTCACGGCTTCATTGCGCAGAGTGATGTAGTCGGTTGCCGGCGTACATGTCACGGCCACCTTTTCTCCAGGACGTGTCGGCGTCACCGTCAGCATCACATGGTTGTCGGCAACCGACAAGGCGCTGACCTCTGCACCATAGTACCACTGTAAGTCATCCCAGCCCCAACCATCGCCAAGCGGAGCAGCGCGGAAGTAGCTTTCATCCCCGACAACATCGCCGGTGATTTCCTTGATGCCAGCCGCTGCCACCTGGTCGGCGAGCTGTTCGAGCGGCGTCAGGCGGGTGTCCTTTTTGTCGGCATTGTAGCGGTTGGAAATGGTTGGATCGCCACGTCCAACAAGAATCAGATCGCCCGTGACAACCCCTTTGGCGTCTGGCGGTGGTACGTAAACCGAGGTGCGCACACGAAAGTCAGGCCCCAGAACATCAAGTGCCGCAGCCGTTGTGACAAGCTTCATGTTTGAAGCTGGAAGGAAGCGCTTTTCACCGGCAACATCAGCTAAGACTTCACCCGTTTCGGCGTCTTCGACGCGGATGCCCAGCCGCGCCCCCTGCAAGGCTGGGCGGTTGGCTATCCGCTCGACAAATTCCTGCAGGGGGCTGGGCGCTGCTGCAGGAGCCGTCGTAGCGGCCGGCGGTGACGCAGGCGGCGAAGGTAGCGGCGCATTTTTCGACCAAGAACGCGGTGGTGGAACTGCAGGCGCTTTTCCTGCTCGGCGGGGGGCTGCCCGGCTGGCCCGCTGGGCTTCAACCACCAAGACAGACTCCCAGATGGCTCCAACAGCCAGCATCAGCCCGATAGCTACCCTCAACCAAGGCGCCTGGTACAGCATGCTCAATCTTCTCATAGGGATTCGTGTTGCGTGCGGCGGCTGGTTGACACAGTCCGCCGCGTAGGGAGACAGCCTACCTTAGCATGGCGGACAAAAGGCTTTCGACCAGCAAAGTTTCCGTTGCAGTCCGCTTTGCCATGAGCGAAGTTGGAAGGGAAACGTCCCGATGTTTTGTGACGGATGCCCGCTGGCTTCCCGTGAGCCTATTTCCCGGCTGCCGATTCCGATGGCTAACCAATACGCTTCACAAGCCTGTTCCATGTCTCTTGCACCTTCTCGGGCCGACTTTTGGCGCGCCGTCCTGGAACTGATGAAACCACTGACGTGGTTTGCGCCAATGTGGGCGTTTTTGTGCGGAGCCATTAGCAGTGGAGCAGCTCCTACGGGAGAGTTTCTGTGGAAGTTGTTCTTAGGGGCCATCTTAGCCGGGCCGCTCATGTGTTCGATGTCACAGGTGATGAACGACTACTGTGACCGCGAAGTGGACCGTATCAACGAACCACAGCGTCCCTTTCCTTCCGGGCGGATTACTGAGGCCCAGGGGCTCTGGGTGTGTACGGCGCTTACCCTAGCCTCCTTCGTGCTGGCTTGGTTTGTCGGATCATGGCCGGTGCTGTTCATCACCATCGCAGCCTTTGTGATGTCACTGCTTTACAGCGCGCCGCCGGTACGCGGCAAACGCAATGGCTGGTTCGGCAATGGACTGGTGAGCTTCGCCTATGAAGGCGTGGCGTGGGCAACGGGCTGCCTGGCGGTTTCCGGCGCCTTTCCGCCGGCCAGCATTGCCGGAGCCGTCCTCTACAGCGTCGGTGCGCACGGCATCATGACGCTCAACGACTTCAAGAGCGTACGAGGCGATAGGGCACTAGGCATCCGCTCGGTGCCGGTGCAACTTGGCATTCCGCGTGCGGCGCGGGTGGCCTGCTACGTCATGAACATTCCGCAACTGCTGTGTGTTGGTTTGCTGGCTTGGTATGGGGAATGGCTGTGGGCAGCCGTTTTGGCGGGGCTGCTGGTGGCGCAGCTCCCGCTTCAGGTCAAGCTCGTTCGTGACCCGGAGGCGCGCGCTCCCTGGTATAACGCCACCGGGACAACACTATATGTGCTGGGCATGATGGCCTATGCCATTGCGATTCGGTAAAGCAGGGACGTTGGCCGTAAGTACCCCCTAAAGGATGTGCCGGGGCGCAAACTTGCACAACACGAGAAGACGGAACGTATGAGAATCATCATCTACACCGGCAAGGGTGGCGTTGGAAAAACCAGTGTTGCAGCGGCAACAGCCCTACTGGCGGCTGAGCGGGGATTGCGTACTCTGGTGATGAGTACGGACCCGGCCCACAGCCTGTCAGATTCCCTCGACATGCCTCTGGATTCAGAGCCGGTACGGGTCGCAGATCGGCTCGATGCGCTTGAAACCAACGTTTACAAGGACTTGGAAGAAAACTGGGGTGTTGTGCGTGCCCACTTTGCCGAGATTCTGGCCAGCCAAGGCGTGGATGGTGTCCTGGCTGACGAGTCCGCCATTCTGCCTGGTATGGAAGAGCTGTTTAGCCTGACGCGCATTCGGAAGTATCGGGAAAGTGGTGACTATGACCTGTTGGTGGTAGATGCGGCCCCAACGGGTGAAACGCTGCGCTTGCTGTCTATGCCCCAGACGTTGCGCTGGTTCATCCGGCTTGTGCGGGGGCTGGAAGTCTCGCTTGTGCGCCCCATCGTACGTCCCTTGGCTAATGCCACGCCTGGCTTACGTAAGTACATGGCTTCGGAGAAAGTCTTTTCTGAGGTAGACCGCCTGTTTCAAAACCTCGAGGTTATGCACGATATTTTGTGTGATGGCACAACGACAACGGTGCGCTTGGTGATGAATGCCGAAAAGATGGCCATCAAAGAGTCCAAACGGGCGCTGACCTACCTCAACCTCTACGGACTACTTGCCGACAGTATTGTGGTCAACCGGCTTTTGCCCGTTCACGAAAACAGTGGCTTTTTGGAAGGCTGGAAGGAGGTGCAGCAGCGTTACCTGGCGGAGATTGAAGACTCATTCCGGCCGTTGCCAATTCTACGGGCGCCGATGTACGGTTCAGAAGTCGTTGGCATAGACCGCCTCCGGGTGCTGGCTCGTGACCTTTTCGGCGACCTTGACCCGGCAGCGCGGCTTTACAGTGAGCGTCCCTTTGAAATGTGTAAATCCGAGCACGACTGCCGAATCCGCATCCGGTTGCCGTTTTTAGAGCCAGACCGGCTCGAAACATGGATTGCAGGCGATGAGCTTGTCATCCAGATCGGTAACCAACGGCGGATGGTTGGTCTGCCAACCTCAATGATTGGACTTGAACCCAGTCGTGCCGAGTATCAGAACGAGTGGTTGAGTATTTGCTTTGAAACCCCAGTCGGTGTTGGCTGAAGCCCGACTAGGGCGGCGTCGTCGCCTTGATGTCTAAACAGGCAAACATCCCAGGTGGGGATGGCTCACCGTCGTTATCCGGCGCTGTGCGAAGGTCTGTTGGGAGGGCAACGGCGTGTCGGATTTGCGTCCCCAAAGTTCAGCCCACTTCCTTCCCATCCGAACTTCGGAGGACTTGCTACTATGGGTCAGTTCAAAAAAGTCGTGGACTCCATCGTCGAAATCGGCGAAATCAACCTTGAAGGTCACATCAACCTCGTCGGCGACATCTACCGCGCGATTGCCTACAACTTCGACCGTCTCCAGGGGCGTATGTTTGACAACCTGTATGACGGCGGCGGCGCCCGACGCAACTTGGTTACGTCTCCGGCAGGTAAAACCACGGCTTCTCGTTTCACAGCCGAAGGATAAGGCAGGTGGGGAAGTTCGGAGCCGAGCAACCACAACAGTCTCCGAACTTCCCGTTTTGTTCAGCTTTCGTGGGGCGGTTTGAGGAGAAACGACGATGGCTAACAACATTGCGCTCGATTTACCCATCCCCTACATCGGCAAAAACGTCGAAAGGAAACACATTGAGGAATTCTTCCGCTATCACCGTGAGCCGGACGAAGTGGTCATCGCCCTTTTCGACGGGATTATCTTTGACGGCGATGGCAAGCGGGTGGGCGGGCTGACTTTGCACGACTACGTCATCCTGACCGACCGGCACTTTGTTCTCTGGGCGCGTGGTTTGCAGTCGGATGTCCTCGACCGCCTCGATTACCGTGGTGTGAACCTGAGCGCCAGGCGAGCCGATACCTTGCATGGGGAGCTGGCGTTGGAGTTTACACCGCCTGCCGTTTCCAGACCCATGACGGCGCGGGTAGACCTGCTGCCGATTATGGACCTTCCGGCACTGGAAGAACTCTTCACCCTGACCAAAGCCGTGGTCACCCGGCGCATGGGGAAATCTGACGAACAACATTCAGAAACATCTGACAACCAATCCTCCTCTGCTCAAACAGCCTCGGCCGACGCGACCACACTGGCTCAAATCGAGCGTATTCGGGCTATTGTTCAGGAGTCTCATGCCAAACGAGGCACTACATTTAGGGTACCGCCTCCTGCCCCAGTGGCCCGGACGCCCCATCCCGACGAAGCAGCCGCCAAGACACCATCCCTTGAGTCGCCCTTTGGCACAGGACGGCCGGTTTCCAACGCAAGCTACACCGTCTATCGTGTGGCACAGGTAGCCAAAGACGTTGTGGGTACCCTCCCAACCGAAGTTGGCAAAACCATCGGACTAGATGAAACGCTTTCAAAACTGGTGGACCGCATCCCCAAGGTTGAGGACATTGGCCAAATTACGGCCCTTATCGAAGCGATCAACAAACTGCTTATCACCGTCAGTGAAAATCCGGCGGCACGGGCTTTTCTTCTCCAGGCCATTGATCGGATGGTTGAGCAAGGCAGCCCTCTCAAGCAGCTCCTTGCCTTTATTCAAAATGCCGGCAAGTCAGGGACAAGCGCACCGCCCTCTCAACCTGCGACCCAACCTGTGACGGCGACACCAACTACCGGGGAAGCGGCTTCAGCGGCAAGTGCAACAAATGGCGTAGCTGAAAAGCCTGCAGGAAGCACCCCTCAACCTGCATCTGGACCGCGCCGGACATTTGTCAAGGTCAGCTTTGCAACGGACAAAACCTCCAAACCGGCTTCAGAAGCTCCCTCTCCACCCCCACCGCCACTTTCCATTGCTTACCAACCCAACGAGGCAACCGAAAACACCCCAGAGCTAGCTAATGCTGGCTCCTAGGCGAATTGCAGCGTACCTCAACCAGTCGGCGCTTTTTCGTTTCGGGCGCCGGGAGCAGCCATCCTTCAAAGTACAAGGCACGGATGCAACCCGCCATCTTGGCTTGGCGACAGGGTGCATACCGGCTAGAGTCTCTTCACGTCGTGACCGCTGGTGCGATCGTGTCGGTCTTGCCCCCAAGCCATTCTGTACGTGAGGGCAATCGGTCAACATGGCTAGTCAGATTGCGGTCACGCTTCCCGAAAGTTCCCCTTCGCGGCTGCGTCTGTCTGTTCAAGCCAGCACACGCCAAGCAGTAGCACATTACTTCGGTAGTGCAATTGTTGAGGCTCTCCGCCAGCAAGGTTATGTGTGTCAAGTCGGACGCCTCACACTTCATCTGGCGCGTGAGTTTGGCTTCTGCTACGGCGTAGACGACGCTCTTGAGCTGGCTTATGAAGCACGCCGCCAGTTTTATGACCGAAAGATTTACCTAGCTGGGGAAATCATCCACAATCCAACGGTCAACAAACAGCTTGCGGCGGTTGGAATCCATCCGCTTGACGGGCTTGTCCATCTCACCCCGCAGGATGTGGTCATTATTCCGGCCTTTGGTTTACCAACCCCAGAGCTGTCCCGCTTGCAGCAAACAGGCTGCACTCTCATTGACACCACATGCGGATCGGTTGTCCACGTGTGGAAGCGGGTGGAGCGTTATGCCCGCGACGGTTTCACCACCGTCATCCACGGTAAACACGACCACGAAGAAACAGCCGCGACGCGCTCCCATGTACTAGCTATCCCTGGCGGACGCTACGTTGTCGTGCGTGACATGTCAGAAGCAGAGCGTTTGGCCGAGGTCATTAGCGGCGTGCAACCAGTGGAAAGGCTGCACGACTTCTTCGCCCGGTATGCTTCGCCTGGCTTTGACCCCCGGCGTGATCTGGAAAAGATCGGACTTGCCAATCAAACCACCATGCTGGCCAGTGAGTCTATAGCGATTGCGGAACGACTGCGCGCGGCTATGGCGGTGCGGTACGGTGAAGATGAAGTGCCGTTCCGCTTCCGGTCATTTGACACAATTTGCAGCGCCACGCAGGTTCGGCAGGACGCTGTGGCACAGTTGCTGACTCAGAATCTCGACCTAATGCTTGTTGTCGGCGGCTACAATAGCAGCAATACCGGCCATCTCTGCGAAATGGCTTCGGCGGTCTGTCCGACCTACCACATTACGGGAGCAGACTGTTTGGTGTCTGCCGAATGCATCCGCCACAAGCCGGCCTTTCAAGCTCGCGAAGTCGAGTCTCAACACTGGCTGCCTGCCGGCAAGCTCGCCATTGGCCTGACCTCTGGCGCTTCCACGCCTGACCGCATTCTTGGGGAAGTGATCGTGCGGCTCATTGAAGTAGCCGGCGAATCCCTTCCCCCGGAATGGTC